>MDTD01025434.1_pt1 | contig 12313 bp, 11 predicted proteins | sample 811221 | NCBI WGS metagenome assembly MDTD01 (sample SAMN05326646, study PRJNA326480) | marine metagenome | isolation source: seawater | place: Pacific Ocean: South West | collected 2011 | reverse complement strand
CGGAACGACCTCGCGGCTCACCAGCTTGTAAGGAGCTGACACCCGCACGACTTCCTTCACTCCCTTAAGACACGCAAAGTAATCCGACGGAACGGGGCCTGGATTTCCAGTGATAGCAACCGCGGTACGCTGGGCGCCCGGGAGTACTTTGGCGAAGAATCCCAATTGCTCGACACGTTCTTGAACGGTTCGGATATCCGAGTCGACCGCTGTGGGTTTCATTACGATGAGCATGACTAGCTCTCCTGGCTCTTTAGGGGGGTGATTGGTTGGGACCGATTGGTTACACTACAGGAGCAACGAGGTTTTCCTTAGCGCTTTCTTTAGATAGGTGGTACGCAATTTTCTAATGTCGACGCAATCTCAAAAGGGCCGGAAGGCATACGTTTTATTCAGCGCCTTTCTGCTAATCGTCGCCATCGTGCTCCTGGCAGCCCAGGCGATCGAGCGTACGGGTCCTGAATATCGGATACGGTCGTTGATGCCAACGATCCGTGCGCAGGCGATTGACGAGCCTCTCGATCAAGCGAAGTTAACCCATGCTCTCGAGATGCCGCCTGTCAGGGCTGGTGAAGCCCCAACGAAACTCGCTACGCTCGATGCCCTGAGCAAAGATACGCTGGTTTTTCTCAATTTCTGGGCGTCGTTCTGCAAGCCATGCGTTCAGGAGCTTCCCAGCATGAGGGCGCTCGCTCGAAAGTTAGCGGGAAAGAAATTCGCGATGGTAGCCGTTAGTTACGATGAGGATTGGGAAACAATTCTTGGTTTCTTCGGCGGTGCGCCAAAAGACTTTCACGTGTGGCGGGATCCGAAAGAAGACGATACCGGACCCAATCAAACCTTACGCATGAAGTTTGGTACCGAGAAATTGCCCGAAACGTGGGTGATTCGAAATGGACAGGTACTCGCCCGTTTCATCGGTGAACGTGATTGGACCGATGAGAGCATCGTTGAGTACTTCGAGCGTCTCTTAGAACTCGAATGAATTCGTCGACCTCCGAGGAGGGTGCCACAGAGGCACCCGCGCCTATCACGTCCTCCGGGCCGGCCCTGGCGTTGGCACTCTGTCTGATTGCGATTGGCGCTGCTTCGTTTTTTACGTCATCGAACCGGGGGGTCGAGCTTGGCGATTTGAAAGATAGTGTGCAGCTAAACCCGCCTGATTGGAGTCCATCGGACCGAGAGGCTGCGACGCTGAAACAATTGGCGAGTGAGCGTCGCGCGGCATCCGTGACTGATAAGGAGCCGCTTGCCAAGCGTTTGTTAGAGCGTCTCGAGGAATTCCATCGGATCGGCCTGATGCCCGGTGGAAACCGACGAAGCCCGTCTTTTCAGGACGCGCATGCTCACTATACCCAACGTGCTCAGGATTTTCTGAAACACCGCGGACGCGACGCCTTTATGGCGCTAGGCCAATGGGTTGTCGATGGCTACATGACGGCGCTCAAAGCCGGCGATAAGCGAACTCTTGAGTCCCTCGGTGGACCATTTTACCGCCACGCGAAGAGTAGTCGCTTGATCGGTGATAACGGAATGGTAGGACCTGCTGAGGAGAGGATCATCCGCCTATTGTTGATGGAAGCATGGCTTTATCCCATCACACGAACAGAGGTTGTAGAGGCTTGGCTGCATCCGTTGGAGCGTGTTGTTTTGCGTCGTTGGAAGTTGGTTGCTCAGAATCTTAGTCCGGAGAGGCGCATGGGGCTTGCCAGGGAACTCGAACGACTCAAGAGCGGTTATCCGGTGTGGTGGGCAATGGGTTGGCATGCCGCGGAGGCTCGCGATTGGGTAGCAGCGGCAGCGTTCTATGAGAAGGCACTCGGCGCAGACTCCGAAAACCGTACCCTGCGGCTCAACCTTGAGTACGCACAGGAACGTGCGCGACGCAATCAGTGACTCAGCGTATTTCCCCTGGGGTTCATGCGTCGCTTGGTCTACACTTTCGCGTCTTAAATGGGGCGTCTTTGCTGGGAGTGTTAGATGCCGGGAACCTCACGACATCTGATGGAGCAGGGACGGGTCATATCGGCTCTGGGACGCCTCGCTTTTAGCGCTGCAAAGCAGCGAATAGGCGGAAAACATCAGGCGATGACCATTCCTGGTCCCGTATTTCAGGAACAGGTTAATCCCCCTTCGGCAAGACTGGTCGAGGATTATCTTCGCGCAGTCGGGGGTAACCCGCGTCATTATCGGGACACAATCCCGGCTCATCTTTTTCCTCAATGGTCGTTTCCGTTGGCAGCTCGAGCCTTAGAGGGAATTCACTACCCGATCGAGAAGGTCCTTAATGGCGGTTGCAGCATTCATATTAACGGACCTCTGCCAGCGGGCGAACCGCTAGAATTGTCGGGCCAACTCGAATCTGTCGATGAAACGGATAAACGGGTGGTTCTACGAACGAGGATCACGACATCGACAGCACTGTGTCGGGATGCGATTGTCACCATTCTTGAGTCCTATATTCCTCTTCAGGCAAAGCAGAAGTCTCCAAAGAACTCAGTGCGTCGCGCCAGGGAGTGTGTACCGGCTGAGGCTAAGGAAATCGCATCGTGGAGGCTTGGACCTCGAGATGCACGATCATTTGCGCTTCTGACCGGAGACATCAATCCGGTGCACTGGGTTCCAGCCTATGCGCGCGCGATGGGGTTTCGGGGAACAATTCTGCACGGCTTCTCAACCATGGCGCATGCGATCGAAGGCTTGAACCGAAGTCACTTTTCGGCCGATGTGACTCGCCTGACTTCCTTCCGAGCAAAATTCACGCGGCCCTTGGTTCTTCCAGCAACGGTTGGTTTATATCTCGATGGGAACGGCGGCGTCTTCGTCGGCGATAGCCCGGGTGGTCCTGCCTATATGGTCGGCGACTACACAACATGTCCTTCTCACGCACGCGAGACCCACACATGACCGATACACTACTTAAGCTTGCTCAAAACACGCAGTTCCGAAAACTGGTCAAGTCTACGGGCCTTCCTATACCCATGCCGCAAGAATTAGCACGTGCTAGCGGTGCGTGGGTCGAACGACCTCTTGAGTCTCGAGCGGTGTTGGTTGGAGCCGCCCCCGCCCCCGGGTGTTTAGGTAGCGTTGCAGCCTGCTTAGCGTCGTCGGGAGCCAATGCCTATGTGGTTGGTCGGCCGCAGTGGGCAGAACCCTTTGTTTCCCAAGGAGAGGCTTACGGACGCCCTCCGGTCTTGGTACCTGCGGGAGAGTATCTGAGTGAACTGAGACCTCATGCTCTTGTATTCGATGCCTCGGGTGTGGTCACACCACATGATCTTGCGGCATTACACGAGTTCTTTCATCGATGGCTGCGCTCGGTGCAACCCAGCGGCCGCGTCGTCGTCTTGGGGAAGATCGTCTCAGATGTGCTCGATCCCGTGGGCCAAGCAAGTCAGAGGGCACTTGACGGATTCATTCGCAGTTTGGCCAAGGAGGTAGGTAAGCGGGGTATCACCGCTCAATTGCTTCGGGTTGGAGAGCAAGGCGAACGAGGCGTGATTGAACCCCTCAGATTCTTTCTATCGGATCGGTCGACATTCGTGACTGGTCAAGTGCTCGACGTGCGGGCAACCTCCGCGATGAGCGACTCTGAGTACCGCACACGTCCTCTGGACAACAAGGTCGCGTTAGTTACGGGAGCGGCACGAGGGATCGGGGCGGCGACGGCTCATGCCTTAGGGGCGCTGGGAGCGCACGTGATCTGCCTCGATCGCCCAGCTGATGACAGTTTGGTGGCACGTGTGGCCCAGGAGGTTGGAGGAAGTACCTTGCTGCAGGACATCACAGAGGACGAGGCGGCTGATCGCATTGCCTCCGAGTGTACCCAGCGAGGTGGCGTGGATATCGTGGTGCACAACGCAGGCATTACACGGGATAAGACACTGGCGCGAATGACGCGAGAGTACTGGGACCAGGCGGTTGATGTTAACCTAGGGGCGGTATGTCGCGTTACGGAGCGTTTGCGTGAGGGAGTTCTGAAGGATAACGGGCGATTGATCTTCCTCTCATCCGTAGCCGGAATCGCGGGGAATTACGGTCAGACAAACTACGGGGCATCAAAAGCCGGTGTGGCAGGATATGCACGGGCGTTAGGAAACGCGTGCGAAGACTTAGGCGTCACTGCGAACGCGGTTGCCCCTGGATTCATCGAAACCAGATTGACGGATGCTATGCCTGTAGCGATTCGCGAGGTTGGTCGACGCTTCAATGCGTTGAGTCAGGGGGGCGCCCCGATAGATGTGGCTAACGTCATTGCCTTTCTCGCGACACCAGGCGCGCAAGGTATCACCGGACAGACGATTCGCGTATGCGGCGGAAACCTCATAGGAGCATAAGGGTGGCTACAAAAACGACTACAGCAGCGTCGAAGTCGAAATCCTCGAGTAGGAAATCTGCTTCAACCAAGAAAGCACCAACTCGGCGAGTGTCTGCCAAGAAAAAGGCTTCCAAGGCTCGGCGTGCGGTCATCGTCGCAGGCAATCGGACGCCTTTCACGAAGGCCTTCGGTGAGTTCATTAAGATGGATACCATCGACCTCGGTGATGCCGCGGTAAAGGGCTTACTCGAACAGACGAAACTGGCGTATTCGGAGGTGGATAGCATCGTGTGGGGCGGTGTTATTTTACCGAGTACTGCTCCAAACGTTGCACGGGAGATTGCGCTCGACCTCGGATTGCCAAAGTCCGTCGAAGGGATGACATGCACGCGAGCCTGTGCCAGTGGCCTTCAGGCTGTGACACTTGCGGCTGCCGCTATCGAGCGAGGAGAGGTCGATGTGGTTGTAGCTGGTGGAAGCGACTCCACGTCCAATGCGGAGATCAAGCTGCCACAAAAGCTCATCCATGCCCTTGCGCCCGTTGTCATGGGGAAAAAGGCCTCGTTCAATGATTACGTCGGTGTATTGTCACAGTTGATGCCCCTAAGCGAGATTTTACCTTCACGCCCTCGCATTGCCGAGAGGACGACCGGGCAGGTGATGGGGGAAGCCGCTGAAGAGATGGCTATCCGAAACGGTGTCTCGCGGCAGGATCAGGATCAGTTTGCGCTGCTCTCTCACCATCGTGCTGCGGCAGCCATTGCATCAGGACGTTTCGACAACGAGGTTTGCATGGTAGAGACCAAGGACGGACGACGCGTGCACGCGGATACGCTGGTGCGTGGTGCTACCAGCCTTGAAAAATTAGAGCGTTTGCGTCCCGTCTTCAGTGCAGATGGCTCGCTTACCGCGGGCAACTCTAGCCCATTGACGGATGGTGCGGCTGCTGTGCTGTTGATGGAGGAGGAAAAGGCACGTGCCTTAGGATACACGCCACTGGCTGCATTTCGCAGTTGGTCTTACGTCGGCGTCGATCCTGCCGACCAGCTTCTCATGGGACCGGCACTCGCCATGCCACAAGCGCTGGACCGTGCAGGTGTCACTCTGAAGGATATCGACTTGGTCGACATGCATGAGGCGTTTGCAGCTCAGGTCCTGAGTGTGCTCAAGATGCTTGCGAGCAAGTCGTTTGCCTCGGAGCGCCTCGGGAAAGGACAGGCTGTGGGGGAGATCGGCCCAGACCGGCTAAACTTGCACGGTGGTTCCGTGGCTCTTGGACACCCCTTCGGCGCTACTGGAGCACGGATGGTCACGACCGTTGCCAATGAGCTTTCCCAGGGGGATCGCTCCCTCGCACTCCTTGGAATATGTGCTGCGGGTGGCCTGGGAGCAGCAGCGGTGTTGGAACGCGTCTAGGGGCCTACAAGTAGGTTTCTGTCCCGTCTTCGGCCCATCACTTGAAGTGCCCGTGCAATGTAGATCGAGACGTCGTTGATTTGGTGCATCAACGACGGTTCGCTCACAAATGCGAAGCGTTCTTCCGGAGCTTGAATCAGGAGAGAAGCTAACCGATAGAGGAGCGCACGGCGATGTGGGAGGTCGTCCAAGAGCGAACCTAGCTGAACATTGGCTTCGTGGGCGACTTGAGCCAGTTGTAGAGCGGCCTGAACCAGCTGATCGAGATGAGTCGTGACGTCCTGACCGAGTTGTGCCCTCTCAATTACCGTTGTGATGTGGCATTGTTCGAAGGAACTTGGGGCATCAACGCGCTCCAGTTGGACTCGATTGAGACACTCAAGTTCGAGATCGTAGCCCTCGGGTTCAGACCGTTCGATTCGCTCTACATAGGCAAGTATTCCCATGTCTGAAGCCTCGTGCTGCTTGAATTCTCTATGGACAACGACGCAAAAACGTTCACGTGGGTCCATCTCAAGCAAGTTCTCCATGAGCGGGCGGTGTTCTTGGTTCCAAATCCGAATGTGAGTCTTCGTGTAAGGCATCAGGATTTGGTGGCTTTGGTCTAACACTCCCAATACGATCGGGAGTGTGGTGGGAAGCCTTTCTGAGGGCGTCCAGGAGTTCGATTTTTTCAGCATGGGAACGATCATGTACGGCCCTAGAGGGCGTTGATCAAAATAATCGCCGTACTTTCATCTCAACATTTTTCAAATGTTTGAAATCCTAGAATTTATGCTCCGACTCAAGTTGTGCCGAATGGCGGTCTCACGATCGTTTTGAGATCATTGGGTGATCGTTGGTCCGTCTCCTAGGAGGCGATCATGACACAGTCATGGTCCGGCCAGACCTCAGAGGCTCTTAAGCACCGTCTGGTATTTTTCGCGGGCGCGCGTCCACACAGGCGCTCCGGTCTTGAGGCATGCTAGATGCTCGAATAGGTCCTCTGCATAATCCTCGCTTGCTTCCCTGGGAAGTAGACCTGGTAGGTGGTCAATCGCGATAACGTCCAACGCTGGCGATTCTGATGCTGCGCGAATTCGGATCTTAGGCTTTATGAATGTCGTGGTGTTCTCGTACACGGGGATGGGATTGTACGGACTTTGCGGATCACAACTGACATCGGAAATAACGCTAAGATGTCGAAATCCATCAAGGCCCTCTCCGGTAACAAAGGGTGGAATAGCACCGTTAAGATAAACGCAGTTGACGAAGAGTTCATGCTCTAGAAGCTCCTGAAAGGGGCCTCCTATAGCCGTTTCGGCCATATCCCATGCCGTGACGTCCAGACTTAAGGCTTGTGCGAGTTCTGTAGCCCCTCGGCCACAGCGACCTAGCGCTCCGATAACCATCATTCGTGGACGCGCTGCATCCGATCGATCCATTGCCTCCCGCAATTGTTGAATCCAGACCTCTCGGGTCGGAAATGGCTCCAGAGGACCATAAGGAGCGTCATCACCGTGGAGGGCTCGATGACAATAGAGATCGGCGGCAACGGCAGCGCCGACAAAGCCTGCCCAATATCCAAACGCCGCAACGCGGCGACCCGAGTCATCGACCAAGAATTCCAAGTCGAGTACCTCGCCGCCTCCTGCCGAAAAGCGCGACATGAGCTCTTTCCAGCCAGCTTGCTCCTTGAAGCAGTGCGCGAAGTAGATATGCGTGTGAACGAGAGGAAACGTTGCTTCGGGCAATTCCTTGAGCCCAACAATCGCTGCATCGAGAGGAGCATTCGGCCAAGAGCCTTCGGCGACTAACTCGCATCCATTGGCGGCGTACTCATGGTCATCGAAGATACGCATAGTGGAGTGTTCGACCGTTACTTTGAAGCCATTCTGTCTCAAGCGCCCCGCTTGTGTTGGGGTTAGCGGGCATCGGCGTTCACCGACTTTCGTTTCGGCTCGCAACCAGAGATGTCGAAACGCCATCACGGCCTCCTTCATGTTTACACCACGCACGCTAACATCCAGGCTCGTGTTCGAGAAGAGGCATAGGCATCGTAGGGAGCACGGTGTCTATTCTCACTCCCAATCTCTTTGACTTGCTTGAAGCTGAAACCTAGGGTCCTAGACAGGGATTTATTTCATGACGCGACTCACCCTCAGTTCCACGCGCCTCGCACTCCTTTGTGCTCTGGCACTCACCAACCTTGCCTGTGATGACGCGGCGAGTGTATCCGGGGGCCAGCCCACGGCATGGGATACGTATGTCGTAGGACTTGAAAAGGAGGGGGAGAAGGGCGAGTTCAAGGTCAGATTGTTACAGAGCGATCCGATTCCTCAGGACACCGGGTTTTATGACTGGACGGTGGAGGTTTTGACACCGGATGGCGCACCCGTTGCTGGAGCAATCGTCTTGGCGAAGCCAACAATGCCGGCGCACGGTCACGGAACGTTTCCACCCCAAACGGAAGCAGTCGAGAAGGATTCGCCCGGGCAATACCAACTTTCTCAACTGGATTTGTTCATGGCTGGGGTGTGGCGTGTCGAGATAAAGATCCAGGCACCCAATGGGCAGAGTGATGTGGTCGTTTACAACTTCGATCTTGAGGGATGAACCTTGATGGCGATTCGATTGTTCATAGCGCTAGCTTCTTTGTTGTTTGCGGCATGTGCCGATTCCGCTGATGGTGCATGCGTTGATCGTCCGGTCGATTGCGCTCCGCTCTACGAGCCAACATTTGAGAATGTTTATGCCAACACGATCGCGCCCAAATGTACGGTGGGCGGAAGTTCATGCCATGGCTCCGGAGGTCACCACTTCGAATTTCAAGGCATTAATGTCGCATACGATGCCTTCCTGAGGTTCGGATTGGTCGATCCCGCAGCACCCGGCTGTGGGGCGTTGGAGCGGCGTATCGCGTCGGACGACCCGAGTTACGTCATGCCGGTGGGCGCCAAACTTTCGGATGCGGAGAGGTGCGCCATTCATCTCTGGATTAGAGACGGCGCAAAACGATGAAATGGCTATCATTAGCAGCGGTCGTACTACTGGTAACAGGGTGTGCACTTGAAGACCCGCCGGACTACCTGGACAAGGAGGCGATGCTTTCTCCCGAGACCTGCAAGGACTGCCACCAAGCCCATTACGAGGAGTGGAGCGGTAGCATGCACGCCTATGCTTCGACCGACCCACTATTTCGCGCGATCAACGCCCGAGGTCAGCGAGAGACGAACGGTGAACTCGGTGATTTCTGTGTTCAATGCCATGCTCCCGTTGCACACCGACTCGGACTGACGACGGATGGTTTGAATCTCGATGAGTTGCCTGACTACGCACAGGGCGTGACCTGCTTCTTCTGTCACAGCGTTGAGTCGGTGCAGGGGACGCACAATAATCCTCTCGTGTTGGCGGACGATCTTGTCATGCGAGGGGGCTATAAAAATCCCACCCCGAACAGCGCACACGCATCTGCCTATTCGCCCTTACTCGACCGAGAAAACTTACAGTCGTCAGATTTGTGCGGCTCGTGTCATGACATTGTGACGCCGAAGGGGATTCACCTTGAGCGTACGTATGTTGAGTGGCAGGAATCACTCTATGCTCACGACAACCCCGACCAGCAGCAAACCTGCGGAAATTGTCACATGGCCGGTCGAAATGATGTTGCCGCCGATTACCCAGGGGTTCCGCTCAGACGGGTGCATAGCCACATGATGGTGGGCGTTGATACCGCCCTAATCCCCTTCCCAGAAATCGAAGCTCAGATGACACAGGTACAGCGAGAACTCGATAGTTCGGTGTACCCTGAACTCTGTGTCCAGGAGAAGGATGGCGAGATCACGATTAAGGTGACTCTTGAGAACCTGTCGGCCGGCCACTCCTGGCCCAGTGGTGCTGCGATGGATCGGCGAGCTTGGGTAGAAGTTAGGGCATTCGATGAGTTCGATGGTGTCGTCTTCGAAAGCGGGGTGGTTAGCGAAGGAGAAGCGGTTTCCAGTTTGAGCGATCCAAATCTTTGGGAACTTCGAGATCGTGGATTTAAGGAAAATGGTGAGGAAGCACATTTCTTCTGGGAAGTAGATACGCTCGAGTCTGAGCTTCTCCCTGCGCCCACCGCACTATTCCCATGGGAACCCGATTACATCGATACGCATCGAACTCGCGAGTACGTGTTCCAGGCAAATCAGCCGGCCCGCGTGACGATGCGTGTTCGTATTCGTGCAGTAAACCTCGACCTGATAGACGACCTTGTCGCGTCCGGGGATCTAGACCCCTCCTACAGGGATAAGATACCCACGTTCACGTTGCGCTTTACTGATATTGAGTGGACGCCTGACATGGGGAAGACATGCATCCCCGAAAGCTAGCTTACTCTCCTCGAAGCCACGCTTTGTAGGCATCTAGACTGTACTCACGCCCAAGGAAGTTCTTCACCATGTCGTTGGCGTCGATGGTTCCCCCAGGCTTTAGGATGGCCTCGCGATAGTCTCGGGCAACATCTGCATTCAGAAGTCCTTCCTTCTTGAACCGCGTGAAGAGATCCTTCGCGATCACCAACGACCACTGATAGGTGTAATACATTGAACTGTATCCTACGAGGTGCCCGAAGTTGGCAAAGACCTTGTCCTGCTCCAGCCGTGGATAGGGGCCATAGCCTTTCGTGATTTTGTCTGTGTACTCCTCAAGATCCAGGAGGTCTGGGTTCTTGTCGTCGTGGATGTAAAAACTGTAGGCCGTGTAGTAAATTTGGCGCATTAGATGGAGGCCCTTGCCGAATTCCGAGGACGTACGCATCTTCTTCACCATCTCGGCCGGGATTGGTTCTCCGGTTTCATGGTGTTTTGCGAAACGTGCCAACACCGCCGGGTCCCAGGCCCACTCTTCGAGAATTTGAGAGGGCGTCTCAACGAAATCCCATTCCACGTTGAACCCGGATATGGAGCCCCACCGTGCACTGCTGCCCAGCAGGTGATGAATAGCATGTCCGAATTCGTGGAAGTATGTCTGCACCTGACTGTGCTCCATCAAGCCTTTGCTATCTTCCGTAGGTTCAGGAAAGTTGCAGACCAATGAACAGATGGGCTCAATGCCGTTTTGAAGTCCTACCTGGGTGGGAAAGACGGCCGCATGCTTGTACTTGCCTTCGCGGGGGTGCATATCCAGGTAGACTTTACCTAGGCGCTTCCCTTGCGATTCCAATGCATAGGCTTCGACGCTCGGATGCCACACTGGTTCGTCCTTCAGGAGGATGAACTTCACGTCGAAAAGTTCCGCATAAAGGTCGAAGATTCCTTTCTTGACCGCATCGTATGGAAAGTAGGGCCTTACCAACTTGGCATCGAAGTCATGCTTTTCCTTCTGGAGTTTGTTGACGTAATAGAACCGATCAAAGACCTCGACAGATTTGGCATTTGGATCGTCCTGCTTCTTCCGTTCCAGGACCTCGCTAAGTTCCTCTTTTCCCTGTGGCCAGACCATATCGCGAAGTTGCTTGATAAACTTGTCCACGGTCTCCGCGTTTTTAACCATCTTGTCCTCAGCGTTGTAGGACGCCCAGGTTCTATGACCAAGTAGGTTGGCGTATCGGTGACGCAGTGTGAGGAGTTCCTTGAGAAGCGCTTCGTTGGCTGGCCATCCCCGCGAACTGAACGCGTTGTAAAGCTTCTTGCGAAGGTCACTATTCTCCGCGTAGCGCTGGAGCGGGTAGAAGTCTGGATAATTGGTCGTGATGACGAGTTTGCCATCTTCGTTGGGCTTGTGACTCTTGATCCAGTCCTCTGGCATCCCCTTGAGTTCAGCTGCACTGTCGACGGTAATGGACTTTACATCCTCGCGGACGTTCTTCCCGAACTGATTCCCGACATCCACCATCTTTTTGTGGAGTTGTTTGAGTTCAGATCGTGTTGCCTCGTCTTTGTCCACACCGGAGCGCTTAAAGGCAACGAGGGACTTCTGGACGAAGCGTTTGGCTTGAGCATCTAAGGTCGAGACATCGACGCCCTCGAGTGCGGCGTAGATGCTTGGGTCTAGTGCGATCTCGTTAGCGAGGGCGCTTAGGTCTTTTTTGCACTTCTCAGCCGACTCACGCACATCCTTTGCGGGATGTACGGCACTGATGAAGGATGCCCATGCCCGGCCGGTATCCAATTCGATATCCAAAGCATTCATGGGCCAAAGTGTGTTTTCAAGTGTCGATTTAGCTCCAGACGCTTTCAAACCAGCGAGTTGCTCGCGCAGCGCTTTCGCACCATCTTTTGCACGTTGGCAGGCCGCTGTGATCCGATCGGCGCTTTGCCAGGGATTGGGATCACCTTCGTAGAAGGAAGGGGAGGGGAGGGTTTTCCAACCTGGGGTTTGAGTCACGACGCGCTTCTCCTGGGTGACGGGCTTGGAGGACTTGGACTCTTTCCAGCAGGCTTTCTTTTCCCAGCCTGCACAGGACGTAAGGGTTGTACCTGCGATCAGGGCGGCCGATGCGAGGGCCAGGGTACGTAGAGTGGTCATGAAAGAACTCCTTGAAAGAACTCCGAGGGTAAAGACAGGGAAGGCAGTTATAGCCCGTGGTACTTCGAGGGGGAAGTGCCAACTGATCCATGG
>MDTD01061026.1_pt1 | contig 12314 bp, 15 predicted proteins | sample 811221 | NCBI WGS metagenome assembly MDTD01 (sample SAMN05326646, study PRJNA326480) | marine metagenome | isolation source: seawater | place: Pacific Ocean: South West | collected 2011 | reverse complement strand
TGTTTATATTTTGTTGTCTCATGTCAAAAGAAAGTCTATTAAGCATATAGCTTGATTGATTCGAATTTTTTAAATTATTCCTGTTTAGAAACACTAAATGTTTCACGTGAAACATTTCCAGAACTGGAGAGGTTTCGTCAAACAATTATAAATAAAAACAAAAATATTAATTTGATTAGCAAAGAGACTGAAGAAACATCTAAAGAAAGACATATAATTGATAGCGCACAAATTATTGATTTAATTGATTTAAATGCACCAGTTTGTACAGATATAGGCTCTGGCGCTGGCCTTCCTGGAATTGTCTTAGCAATAATAATGAAGCACAAAAAATCTGATATGAAATTTAAACTTTACGAAAAAAGCTTTCACAAAAGTAAATTTTTAAAGGAAGTGATAAGTAAATTTGATTTGAATGTGGAGGTTTACCAAAAAGATATTTTTACCGAAAAAAATTTGAGTACAGACATCATTGTGGCTAGAGCCTTTAAACCTCTTCCTATCATTTTAGATTTAATTAAAAATAATTTTAAATTTTTTAAAGAGGTAATTTTATTCTTAGGAAAAAGTGGAAGAAAAATTGTGGAGCAAGTTTCATTGGAATGGAACATTCAATATGAGACGAAAAAAAGTATAACGAATAAAGATTCGTTAATTTTAAAAATTACAAATTTAGAAAAAAAATGAGAGAAAAAATTATTTCAATCATAAATCAAAAAGGAGGAGTTGGTAAAACCACTACAGTAATAAATCTTGCGGCAGGTTTAAGCCTACAAGGAAAAAAAGTTTTAGTTATCGATTTAGATCCACAAGGCAATGCTACTACAGGGCTAGGATTATCAAATTTAGATAACTCTGAAAAATCGATCTATAGTGTTCTGAACGGAACATATAAAATATCTGACGTAATTGAAAAAACTAATTTTGAAAATCTAGACTTAATCACATCAAATGTGGATCTATCGGGTTTAGAGGTTGAAACAGCTGGAGACAATAGAAGAGCCTTTATTTTAAAGGAGCAAATAATGGCTTATATAAATGATTCTGGGGGGGTTTACAGCCATATATTAATAGATTGCCCACCATCGCTAAGTCTTCTTACCATTATGGCTTTAGTATCATCCAACTCGCTTTTGGTTCCACTTCAAACAGAATTTTTTGCTTTAGAGGGTGTTACGCAACTGATTAAAACAATTGAAAGAATAAAAAACAATCTTAACACAGAACTTTCTATAAGAGGCATATTATTAACTATGTATGATAAAAGAAATAAATTGTCAGGACAGGTAGAAAAAGAAGCTAGAGATTACTTTAAAGGAAAAGTTTATAAAACCGTAGTGCCTAGAAATGTTAGATTATCTGAAGCGCCATCTCATGGAATGCCAGTTCTTTTTTATGATAAATCATGTCTAGGAAGTAAATCATATTTTAACTTCACTGATGAATTTATAAACCAGGAAAAAATAATGGAGTCTGCCGCATGACAAATACATTTAAATTAAAGAAAGGACTAGGTAGAGGATTATCATCGTTAATAGGTGATGCAAGCTCTACACCTCAATCTAATAAAGTATCAATAAGCTCTATAATAAGAAATAAACTTCAACCAAGAAAAAATTTTAATAAGGATCAAATGGTGGAGTTAACAAACTCTATTAGAGAAAGAGGCATCATTCAGCCAATTATTGTTAGAAAGCAGTCTGATAAATACGAAATTATTGCAGGTGAAAGAAGATGGCAAGCAGCTCAAAATGCTGGGTTACATGAAGTACCCATAGTTGAAATAAAAGCAGATGATCTGAAATCACTGGAGTTTGCAATAGTGGAAAATGTTCAAAGAGACGACTTAAATCCAATCGAAGAGGCAAATGGATATAAAAGGCTCATAGATGAGTTTAATTATGACCAAGAGAAAGTTGCTAAATTCATTGGAAAAAGTAGAGCTCATATAACAAACTGTCTTAGATTACTTAGTTTACCATCTGACGTTATCAAATTAATTGAGGAACAAAAATTATCTCAAGGTCATGCAAAAATACTAGTAGGTTTAGAAAATTGTTTAAATATTGCAAAAAAAATAATTGATAAAAAATTATCAGTTAGGCAATCAGAACAGCTTGTTAGGATATATAAATCACCAAGAAAATTTAAAATAATTAACAATGATAGTAATATTAAAGCTTTAGAAAGAAGTTTGCAGGAAAAAACTGGATTACAAGCTAAAATTCATCATAAAAAAAATAATAAAGGAATTTTATCTTTTGAATATAACAGTTCAGATCAATTGGATAGAATAGTAATGGTAATAAAAGCTAACTATTAGCTGAGGTATTTATTATAAAATCAAAAATAAGACTATTTGATAACTCATAATTTTTTTTAAATTTAATCTCAAGAAAAGTCACTTCGTCCAATAGTTTACAAACATCTTTTGATGACCAAATATCTACTTGTTTTTTTACAATATCTTTGTCTTTCCAGAATATTGGAGGTCTAAATCCATCAATTGCTTTATCCAAGTCTTGTGTTTCTAAAAAATTCTTTTTTAATAATATTAATCTTTTGATCCTTGTAACAAATGATCTAATAATAATCATTGAGTCGTTTTTATCATATGTATTATTATTAATTATTTTGATAACTCTTTTATGGTTTTGAGCTAAACAATTATCAATTAATTCAAAGAAGTTCTCTCTCTCATATAAATTAATTAATTTAACAATTTCATCTTTATTAATTTTATTTTTATCTAAACAATAATTTAATATTTTATTCATCTCATTTTTTAAGTTTCTTCTATCTCCTGAACAATTTTCAATTATTAGATTGATATTTTCATTAGAAATAGAGATCTTATTGTTCCTAAAAAACTGACTCGCAATTTTATGAAGTGAATAGTTTTCCTCTAGATAAAATGGAATACAAACGAGATCATTCTCTTTTTCAAAAAGCTGTCTAATTTTAGACTTTTTATCTAAAGTTTTTGAATTGAATATAACTTTTGTATTATAAATTTTTTTTGAAATCAATTCTTTAACAATTTCATATGATTTTGATGTAACTCTTAATACTATAATTACTTTTGAGTTTTCAAATAAAGACTCATTATAGCATGTATCGAAGAAATTATTTTTATTCTCTATTATTTGACTCTCATCATATTTAACCACTTCTCCTTTAAAGTCTTTTAAAAAATATTCTGTAATAGCTTCATCTTTTTGACCCTCATTCTCGCCATAAAATAAAAAAAAACTTGATTTTAAATTTTTTACATCAGACAATTTGTATGATTTAACTATCATCAACTATTGAGACATTAAGAAAAAAACAATATCTTCACCTATTAGGTCAGCTAAATCTCTCTTGAATTTTTTCTCCATTTCTTTCTCTTTAATCTTTCTATCCTGAGCTTCTAATGATTTCTTCCTTACAAAAATCTTCTCAGTTTTGGTTTGATTTGTAATGATATTTAAATTAGTCGTAATTACGACATTATAATTTTTTGGATTACCAGAATCATCTTTATTAACTAATACTTTTTCATAACTATTAAAAATATCCAAACTATATTCTTTTGCGTTTCCATTGTAAGTTTTAAATTTTTCAAGTTTATTTGATAGTAAATTTACCAATTGTCTATCTCCACTAATGTTCAAGTCACTTATGTAGAAATTAACTTTTTTAGAATCTAAAAGTGGAGTGTATCCACAGTTGTTAAGTATTATAATGCAAAACAAAGCAAATATCGTCTTTAAATTTTTTTTCATCAAATCAAAAAATTAATTAATCTATTTTTAATATAAACATGCCTCTTAATTTTATTACCTTTTAAATATTTATCAAAATTATTACTTTTAACTATAACATTAATTAAATCTTCCTCTTGAATATCTTTTTTTGCATCTAAAGTTCCCCTTTTTTTGCCGTTAAATTGCACAACAATTTTTACGTTTTCCTCTACAAGAAATTCTTCATCTATTTTGGGCCACTCTAAATTTTTAATATTTAGTTCATTTAAACATTCACTTGCAAGATGTGGTATTACAGGTGAAATTGAAATCAAAAATTTTGAATACTCTATAATTAAATTTTCGTAATTTTCTTCATCTTTTATCAATCTGCTCAAATGCGAGTATGCCTCGTGTATATTTGCAATTATTACGTTATAGTGAAAATTAGATAAATTCTTTTCAATTTTATTTAAAAATTGATTAACAAACTTTGAAAGCTTTGTAGAGAATTTTTTCTTAGTTTTTTTATTAATAATTTTTATTTTCTGATCTAACATATATAATTTTTGAATAAATTTATATGAAGAGATGATTCCTTGCTCTGACCATTGAACATCTTTTTCTGGGGGACTATCTGAAAGTATAAATAATCTTACAGAGTCAGCTCCGTATAATTCAATTATTTTTTCTGGATCGATAGTATTTTTTTTTGACTTAGACATGGACTCTGATGGACCAACAATAATTTTATTTGATTTATCATTCCTCAAATAATAATTCTTACCGTCATCAGATAAAACCTCCTCTGGGCCTCTCCAATTATTATTTGCATCTTTATATGTTTCATGACAAACCATACCTTGAGTAAATAAACCTTTAAATGGCTCTTTAAAATTAAATTTATCATCTTTGTACCCAATTGCCCTCATAAAGAATCTTGAATACAAAAGGTGAAGTATTGCATGTTCCACACCACCAATATATTGGTCAACAGGCATCCAGTAATTTATATCCTCAATTTCAAAAGGTTTTTTTTTATTTTGAGGCGAACAAAATCTTAGAAAGTACCAAGAGGAATCAACAAAAGTGTCTAAGGTGTCAGTTTCTCTCAAGTATTTTTTTCCGTCAAATTCAATTTTTTTCCAATCATCTACACTAGATAATGGATTTCCTTTTGAATTCAGGTTTACTTTTGATGGTAGCTTTACAGGTAAATTATCTTCAGGAACTGTATGAGGTACTCCTTCTTCGTCGTAAATTATTGGGATTGGACACCCCCAATATCTTTGCCTTGATATTCCCCAATCTTTTAATCTAAAATTAATTTTTTTTTTGCCTAATTTTTTTCCTTCTAAAATTTCTATTGTTTTTACCACAGATTCCTCTGGAACTTTAAGCCCATTTAAAAATTCAGAATTAATTATAATTCCAGGTCCGCTAAACGCTTCGTTTTTGACCTTAAAAGAATCCTTTTCCTCAAAGGGTTTTACAACTGTTTTAATTTCTAAATTATATTTTTTTGCAAAATCAAAATCCCTCTGGTCATGTGCCGGGCATCCAAAAACTGCACCAAACCCATAGTCCATTAATACGAAATTAGCAAAATAAACAGGAACTATTTGTTTTTCATCTAGTGGATTTTTTGCAAATAAATTAGTCTCAAACCCAAGCTTTTCCGCATTAGCTATAGATTCTTCCGTAGTTCCTGTTTTTGAACATTCAAGCTTAAATTCTTTAAACTTTGGGTCATTCTCAAAAAAATTAGACAACGGATGATCGACGGACAAGGCCAAAAAGGAAAATCCAAAAAGTGTATCTGGTCTAGTAGTAAAACATGTTATTTTTTCAATTTTTGAATTGCCTTTAATCTGAAAATCTATTTCACATCCAAAAGATTTACCGATCCAATTTTTTTGCATAACCTTAACTTTATTTGGCCACTCATCTAAATTATCTAATTCACTTTGAAGTTCGTCTGCAAACTTTGAAATATTAAAAAACCACTGACTAAGTTTTTTTCTTTCTACTGTGGCGCCTGATCTCCAACCTTTTCCATCTATAACCTGTTCATTGGCAAGCACAGTTTCATCAACAGGATCCCAATTTACATAATTTTCTTTTTTATAAACTAATCCTTTTTTATACATATCAATAAAAAATTTTTGTTGATGTTTGTAATATTCCTCTGAGCAGGTTGAAATTTCTCTGTCCCAATCAATTGATAGACCCAGTTGTTTGAGCTGTTTTTTCATTGTTTGGATATTATTCTCAGTCCAAATTTTTGGGTCTTGCTTATTTTGTTTAGCAGCATTTTCTGCTGGCATGCCGAATGAATCCCATCCCATTGGATGAAGCACGTTAAAACCTTTTAATATTTTAAATCTAGATAGCACATCACCAATTGTATAATTTCTTACATGTCCCATGTGAATTTTACCAGACGGGTATGGAAACATTTCCAAACAATAAAATTTTTTCTTATTTTTATCTATTTTGGTTTTGAAAGATTGGTTTTTTTCCCAAAGATTTTGCCACTTATTTTCTATTAATTTAAAGTTATATCTTTCCACGGAGCATCAATTTTTTTTTTTACCCTTATCTCCATCTCCAGGTTCTGTCATTATGTAAGGATTTAATTTTTTATTTTTAGATATTAAATCTTTTTCATATTTAGCTGCCTTCTTCAATATATTTACTCTCAATTCTTCAGTGATTTTCCCTTTATTTTCATTAATTTGGCAATTCATATTTTGATCACAAGTTCTATAAAAAACTTTTATATTCAATGCGTCTGTTCTAATTTCGTTACTTTCAAATCTTATAGAAATTTTTATTGCATTGTTGGCATCACTACCCTCAGAATACCAATCTGTTACAATGATACCACCACTATAGTTAGCACTACTTAATGGCATGAAATCAATAGTGTCTAAAGTTGCTTTCCATAATGGATTAGAGCTTGCAAATTCAAATTTTCCACCTTTGTTTAAACCTCCCATAAGTCTTGCACCTCTACCTTCCTCAATATTTTTTTTAACTCTTAAACTTGGGTCTGCAGGATATTCCCTTGCGTCCACTGGCCTATATTGAAAGGCAGCACATGAAGATAGAAATAAGAAAATGCTTATAAAAATTAAAAAAGAGTTAAATTTCTTGTAAAGTATCATCAATTTTGCAATTTATTTATTTATCATGAAAATATATTAAAAAAATAGTTCAAATGCTAAAAAAAGCTACATAATTCAACAAATTTTTTGATGTATTTATGCAACACTATAATAAAATTTTGGTTAATATTAGAAATATTCAGACAGAAAACAAGTATTTTTGGTAATAATTACGGCAATTATAATTAATTATAATAATAAGGAGAAACAATGAACAAACTAAAAACTATGGGTTTGACAGCACTTGCTGGTACGTTAGCAGCAACTACTGCTCAATCTGTTGAAATGTCTGTTTCAGGTAGTGTCTCAGTTAATTACGCAACTGACGATACAACAGAAGTTACTGGAGCTAGACTAACAACTGGTGACAGTTTAAATTTCTCTGGTTCAGGTGAAACTGATCAGGGTTGGACTGTTACTTCATCGATTGAAATCGACGGTGGTACTTATGATGACAGAACTTTATCTGTTAACATGGGTGACAGCGGTACAGTTTACTTCCAATCTTCAGGTGCACAAGGTACGCCAGCATCATTAGTACCAAATGCATACGGATCAGCTGGATACTCGTTAGCGGGATCAGCTACTCCAACTGGAAGACACGTTGCTGACGGATTAGCATCAGGTGGTGGAAGTGCAATTAACTTAGGTTACACAGTATCTGTAGCAGGATTAGATATTTCTGCTGGTATGTCACCAGGAGTTACTGGTGGTTCTGATACTTCAGTTAACGTTAAATACGCTGACTTAGTAGACGGATTAACAGTATCTGTTGGAAGATCAGATCTAAACCCTTCACAAGCTGTTGGTACAGAAGAAACTTCAATATCAGCAAGTTATGTAATGGGTGGATTAACTGTTGGTTATACAAACTATAACCAAGACCTAGATTCAGCTGGTGGTGCTGACCACGATGCAAGACATTATGGTATTTCATTTGCAGTAAATGAAAACTTAACTGTATCGTATGACAACTCATCATCTGATAAAGCTACGTCATCAGTGGATGAAGAGACTGACTCTATACAAGCTTCATACACAATGGGTAATATGAAAATTAAAGCCCATATTTCAAAATCAGACAACGAAGGATATTCTTCAGGTGCTGACGATGAAACAAAAGCTATAGACGTTTCTTGGTCATTCTAAGTTAAGAAAAGATCATAAAAGATTTAAGGCCCCAATTTATTTGGGGCCTTTTTTTTTAAATAGGCTAATGCCAGCAACACCACAAAATTTACTTAATAACACTAATTTAATATTCATATTATTAATGCCCCCAAGAGCTATCTTGTTATAACTTTTATCTTCAAAAAAAATTCCAGCTTTGTGAATACCCATTGCAGATCTTTTTTTACTTTTAAATATTGGAGAAATGAAAATTTCCTTAATATTTTGAAGCTTTTTAATTGAAACTTCTGTTAAATTATGTGCAGAGCCTATTAATTTAAAGTTTTTTTTAAATTTAAAACAGTTAAACCTAAAATCTTTATTGTATGCGGAGATATAGGCTCCGTTTAAATTCAATTTTAATGCTAATTTTACGTTATTGGAAAGAATTAACTTTAAACGATTTTTTCTACAAAAATCAGCTAGTTTATAAATTTTTTTCAGGTCTTCACTGTTACTTCTGGGTCTCCAAATTAATATTATATTTTTGTCTAGATCCTTCAAATGAATAGGATTAAAATCATCGATAAAATAATATTTTTTTAATTGTGATTTATGCATCAAAGTGTCAAAAACATAATAGATTTATACGACAATGTTAAGAAAAAGATTAAAGAATTAAATTTTTCAAACTACTATCCACAGATAATTGCTGTTTCTAAAACATTTCAAATGGAAAATATTATGCCTTTAATTGATTATGGCCATCAACATTTTGGGGAAAATAAAGTTCAAGAAGCTTTAGGAAAATGGAGAGATATTAAAGAAAAAAAAAAGGATATTAAACTTCACATGATTGGCAAATTACAGTCGAATAAAGTCAAACAGGCAGTAGGTATATTTGATTTTATACACTCAGTAGACTCGGTCAAATTAGCAAAAAAAATTTCAGATGAGGAAAAAAAACAAAATAAAAAAATAAAAATCTTTTTACAGGTTAATATTGGAAATGAAATTCAAAAATCAGGTATCAAATTAGACGAATTAAAAAATTTAGTAGATGAATGTAATAAAGTTAATTTAGATGTAATGGGCCTTATGTGCTTGCCACCTGAAAATGAAGACGCATCAAAATATTTTTCCTTAATTAAAAATAAAAACGAAGAATTTAACTTTAGTGATCTAAGCATAGGTATGTCAAGTGACTATATGGATGCCATAATCTATAAGACTTCATTTTTAAGAATAGGAACAAAAATATTTGGAGACAGAGACTAAGATATTAAAATTTTTGTTTTTTTTTCAATTAAATTTAGCATAATCAAAAAATCTTTTTTTTTTTAATGCAATACATCCGGCGGTTGGCTTATAATTGTTTGTCAAATGTAAAAAAATAGCGCTCCCCTTATTTTTAATTGGTCTATTGAAGTTATACTTAATTGGAACAATCAAATCATATTTATTGTCTTTCCTGTAAAGTTTTTCATGAGAATATTTATATTCCTTTTTAATTGTAATTGGCCGATTATAATTACTTGAATCAGGATCATCTGACCACGCCATATTTTTTTTTATAATTTTCAAATTTAATTTTGTTCTTATATTTTTTATTCTATCTTTTCTGTAATATAATTTATCTAAATAATAGGCTCCTTTTGGCGTGATTTTATCACCTTCTTTTATTTTTTTTCTAATTCCACCTTTTCCTATTGAGCATTTTAGTTTAAATTGATCTATACTAATAATTTTTTTATTTAGTCTAATTATCATAATGAATAAATTTACTGTTGCTTTACTAAAATTACCTATATTATATGAAATATTAAATGAGATTAAATTGGAATTAAATTTTAATTTAATTAATTTTAATGAAAATAATGAGGATTTTAAAGCTTATATAAACAAAAATCCTGAAATATTAATCATTTCACCTGATTTAAAAGCAAATTACAAAAACTTTATTTCTTACAACAAGGTTTACAAGATTAAAAATTTACTACAGCAGATAAATGTTTTTTTGTCAAAAAGTAACTACGAAATAAAATCAAATATTAACATAGGCACTTATACAGTAGATACAAATTCAAGAATAATTTCTAAAGAGAAAGTCTTATTAAAATTGACTGAAAGAGAAATAAATTTGTTAATTTATCTTGATAAATCTATAAGTGGATGTTCAAGTGTAGAATTGCAGAAAAATGTATGGAACCAATCTGGTGATTTAGAGACACATACTGTAGAAACCCATATTTATCGATTAAGAAAAAAGATATTGGATACTTTTGGTGATAATAATTTTATTTTGAATACAAAAGATGGCTATGAGGTTTCTAAATGAAAAAAAGGAACTTTATTGCAAAAGATCTTTTATCAAAGAAATTTAGTCAAAAAAAAGTAAAACCAAAAAAAGGTAAAGGAAGCTTCAAAAGAAAAAAAACTAAAGCCTTGCGCCTATTTGCTGAATAATTTTAGAGGACATTTCAGTCCCTTTTTCAAGACTTTGTTCGAGTGATAAGTTATTGACGTAACCATGTAGAAATCCAGCAGCAAAAAGGTCACCTGCACCTGTAAGATCTACAATTCTAAGATTTTTCTGCACATCGCATTCAACAGTTTCGTCACCATGAATTGCAATAGAACCTTTTTCACCTCTCGTAATAACTATCAATTTATTTAATTTTTTTGCAAAACTTATAACTTCTTCAAAATTTTTAGCCTCGATTAGTGATATAATTTCTTGCTCATTTGCAAAAATTATATCTAATTTATTTTTTACTAGTTGTAAAAAATGGGGTTTATGTCTGTCCACACAAAATTGATCAGAAAGAGACATTGCAACCTTATTTGCTTGACTTATCGCTTTATCAAATGCTTTTTTTGGATCACCTTCGTCCCATAGGTAACCTTCTAAAAATATTAATTCACTTTGTTTTATTTTATCAGAATCAACATCATTTTCATTTATTTTTCCCGCGGTTCCTAAAAAAGTGCACATGGTTCTTTCAGAGTCTGGAGTAACTAATATTAGGCATGTACCCGTTGGCAATTTCTCTTTTTTTTTAGAATAAAGGTATTCAACATTTTCTTTTTTTAAACCTTCTTCATATTTACTTCCAAAATTATCATCAGAAACCTTACCAATAAAACCAACTTTATTTCCCAGCTGAGATATACCAACAATAGAATTTGCAACGGATCCTCCAGAAACAGTTTTTTCAATCTTTAAATTTTTTAACAAATTTTTAAATTCATTTTCATCAAAAATTAATTTCATAGTACTTTTTGTTAATCCATTTTGAGAGATGAAACTATCATCCACCTTACAAATAACGTCTACTATTGCGTTTCCTATTCCTAAAATTTTCATATTATGCTTTCTTAGTTTTTATTGGTTTTTTTCTGTTAGGATAACAACTAGTACAAATTTTACAAGATATTCCATGACATTCTCTTGCTTTACAAAATTCTCTACCATAGTAAATAATTTGCAGATGAAGTTTATTCCAATACTTCTTTGGAAATAAAAGTTTTAAATCTTTTTCTGTTTGAACTACATTTTTTCCATTAGTAAGCCCCCACCTTTGAGCAAGTCTATGAATATGTGTATCTACTGGAAATGCTGGATAGCCGAAACCTTGAGACATAACTACACTAGCAGTTTTATGCCCAACACCCGGCAACTCTTCCAATTGTTCAAAAGTTTTAGGCACTTTGCCTTTATATTTTTCTACCAAAGTATTTGACAGATTATAAACACTTTTAGCTTTAATTCTAAAGATACCTATACTCCTAATTAATTTTTCAATTTTTTTTCTACCAAGCTTAACAAAATGTTCTGGTTTATTATATTTGGGATAAATATCTTTTGTTACATTATTAACATTTACATCAGTACATTGAGCAGACAGAAGAACAGATATTAATAATGTAAATATATTTCTATGTTTTAGAGGAATAGGAGTTTTTGGATAAGTTTTATTTAAAATTTTAAGAACAACCTTTGCTCTCTGAAATTTATTCATTATTTAAAATTCAAAAGATTTCTCATCGAATAAAGGCCTGGTTTTTTATTTTTCAACCATTTAGCAGCTGTTAATGCTCCTTCTGAATAAAGAGCCCTATCAAATGCCTCATGATTTAGAGTAATAATCTCTTTACCACTAGAAAATTTTACTTCATGCTCTCCAATAATTTCACCTTTTCTAATCGAGTTAAAATTTATTTTCTTTCCATACGGAAAAGATTTTTTATTTAAATATTTTTTACCAATTAATTTATAAAAATTTTTATTTTTACCAACTGCAAT
>MDTD01130411.1_pt1 | contig 12315 bp, 10 predicted proteins | sample 811221 | NCBI WGS metagenome assembly MDTD01 (sample SAMN05326646, study PRJNA326480) | marine metagenome | isolation source: seawater | place: Pacific Ocean: South West | collected 2011 | reverse complement strand
GTTAATTTGGGGAGGTTATGGAATTGAAAATCAACACTCTACATTTCAATGGCTTATGCAAGGAAAAACTGACACATCGTGTGATTTCATTGGAATAAACAATAGAGCAAATGATAAAGATGATTCTTACTCAATGCTTTTATCTCAAGTTTTAGCAATGACAAAAGGTAAACAAGATGAATCATTCCCTTTTAAATCTGTAAGAGGAAATAATCCATGTTCTATTTTTCAAATAGAGAATTTAGATCTGAGGAGTTTAGGATTTTTATTAGCTTTGTACGAACAAAAGGTATTCACTGAAGCTTTGATATTAGGTATTGATCCCTTTGATCAATGGGGAGTTCAACTCGGAAAAAAGTTAAGTTTTAATGCCAAGGAGGATAAAGAATTCTTAAAACCTTATTTTTCTTCCAATGTTCTACCCAAATCCTAGTTTATAATCACCCCATGTGTGCTGAGAAATTTAGGCCTATTATTTTGGCTGGCGGTTCTGGTAAAAGACTATGGCCATTGTCTACTAACGAGAGACCTAAGCAGTTTGTTTCGTTATTCGGAGACTTGTCCTTATTCGATTTAACTCTTCAAAGAGTAAATAATCGGGATCTCTTTAAGAAGCCCATTGTAGTTACCTCAGAAAAATACATAGAATTCGTAGAACACTCTCTTTCCAAGACAGGACTGGAAGTTCAGACGGTTTTTTTAGAACCTGAATCAAAAAATACATTTGCTGCTTTAACATTGCCAGTGTTGACTGCGATCGAGAGAAAGGAGTTTGAAAGATATATGGTCATGCCTTCTGATCATTATATTCAATTCAACAAATCTTTTTATGAGGCTTGTTCTAATGTTCAAAACCAATTCAAAAAAAGTGCATTAACATTATTCGGGGTAAAACCTAATAGTCCTTCAACTGAATATGGTTATATTTCTATGGCTCCATCAAGCAATAACTTGAAAATTGTAAATTCATTCATAGAAAAGCCTGTTCTGGAAAAAGCCAAAATCATGTTCAAGCAGCCCGATACTTTATGGAATGCTGGGATTTTTTGCTTTGAAGGAAAATGGTTTAGTAAATCTATAGAATCAAAATTTCCAGAAATGTACTCAATTATGATGGACATTTTAACTGATGAAAATCTTAAGCAATTATATTTCTATCCGAGTAAAGAGAAATTTTCTAATCTTGAAGATGTGTCATTTGATAAGGCATTTGTTGAGTCAAATGAAGATAATTTTGTTGCTAATTTGGAAGCCGGCTGGACTGACCTAGGTACGTGGCATTCCTTAATAAAATTACAAAAAGATCCAAAGCATGGACTGACTTTGCGCACAGAAGGTGATTATCTTAAAACAGAAAAGCCATGGGGTTATTTCGAGGTATTATTAGAAACTGAATTTTCAAAGGTTAAAATTTTATCTATTAATCCAAATCAAATGCTATCGATGCAAATGCATAGATATAGATCTGAGACTTGGTATATCATCCAAGGTAAAGCTACTGTAACTTTAGGAGATCAGATAATAGATTTATTTCCAGGTGAATCTATCTCAATTGATATGAATGAAAAGCATAGAGTACAAAATTTTGGAAATGAGGTTGTTGAAATTCTAGAAATACAAACTGGATCGTATTTTGGTGAAGATGACATTATCAGATTTGACGATATTTATGGAAGAAAAGATTTTCACTGAATCCCCTCATGCCATTCCTTTTTCAAAAAAGGAAATCAAGGATTTTTTACGAGAAATACCTAGTTCTCCGGGAGTTTACAGGTTTCTTGATGAATCTATGTACCCGCTTTATATAGGTAAAGCAAAATCCCTAAATAAAAGGATTGCTTCATATTTCCGAGTTTCTTCTAGACCCGAAAAGATCAATAAACTTCTTGAAGCGGCTAGTTTTATTGAAATTTCGTTAACAAATACCGAGCTGGAATCACTTCTGCACGAGCAGTATTTAATTAAAAATTTTAAGCCAAAATTTAATGTTCAATTTAAGGATGATAAAGGATATCCATGGATAAAAGTAGAAACGCATACTTCCTTTCCTTCAGCAAAATCTTTCTTAGGAAAGAAAAAGGACAGTGGTAAATTTTTTGGGCCATTTCCAAATTCTTACGCCGTAAGAGACGCACTAAAGTTAATACAAAAAACTTTTAAACTTAGAAATTGCTCTGACTCTTATTTTAAGAACAGAACTAGACCTTGCTTGCAGCATGAGATAGGTAGGTGCTCTGCTCCATGTGTAGGGTTGATAAATCAGGAGGACTATAAAAATGAAGTAAGAGGTGCTGACCTACTTCTCTCAGGAAGATCTGAAGATCTAGTCAAAGAATTTTATGACAAGATGGATGACTTTGCTTCAAAAAGACAATATGAAAAAGCAGCAGTTTACAGAGACAGAATATCGGCGCTGAGAGATATTCAGAGAACACAAAGCGTTGCAGGTTTTAGTAAAAATAGGGATGCCATTTATTTATCAGCTTTAAAGGTAAAGAGAAAAATAGGAGTAAGCAGTGTAAATGGAGGTTGGGTTACTGGACACAAGAATTTCACATTAGAAGGAGGAATAGATGAGGACGAAAGTTTGGAAAGTTTTATAAGTCTACATTATCTTTCTCATAAAAATTGTCCATCTGTTCTGGTTGTAGGTCAAGAACTAAGAAACAAGAATCTTATTGAAAAGGCTTTAAGTGATGCCCATGAAAGGAAAATATCTATTATCACGAAACCATCTAAGAAGGATAAAGGTCTTCTGGAAATTTGTAAAACCAATACAGAATTTACTCTTAAAAAGAATAAAACAGATCCGGATATTGACTATAAGTTCGAAGCCTTAAAGAAAGAATTGCAGATTGACGAAATAGAAACAATTGAGTCCTATGATATAAGTCATCACTCCGGAGATGGTGCTGTGGCTGGGTGTGTGGTTTATAGTCAAACTGGCAAGGCAAAAAACCTCTACAGGACTTATAGTATAAGTAAGCAAAACTCTGGTAATGATATTGGTTCAATGCTTGAGTTGATTGAAAGAAGGTTCTCAAGAAAAAAAAATAAGATTCCTAGTCTCATAATTATTGATGGAGGTAGGGTGCACTTAATGCAGGTACAAAGAAGAATGAAAGAGTTAGGATTTTCTTCGGTAAACATTATTTCTATCTCTAAAGGTGTAAGGAGAAAAGCATCATTTGATTCAATTCATTTAACTCGAGGAGAATCTAAAATAGTTAAAGAGGGCTCTGTATTTCATAATTTCATTCAAGAAATCAGAGATGAAACGCATAGATTTGCCATATCTTCTCAAAAAAGAAAAATTTCCAAATCTTCCTTAGGCTCCTCAATTGATGATTTATCTGGAGTAGGTGATTCTAGGAAAAGACTCTTATTGAGGTACTTCGGTTCCTTAGAGCAGATTAAACGTGCAAGCGTTGATGATTTATCTGAAGTTTCTGGCATTGGAAGAATTACGGCGAATTCAATCTTTAAACAACTTCACAAGTAGTTTTGATGGCTAATTATCTAACTCTCTCAAGAATATTTCTCATTTTTCCTGTTCTAATATTGGCCTCACCTGAGCCAGATTTATATAACTGGATTGCACTCCTTTTGTTTATTATTGCGGGTATTACAGATCAACTAGATGGCTATGTTGCAAGAAAGACCGGCTCAACAAGTAGCTTAGGAGCCTTGTTAGACTTAGTTGCAGATAAGTTGCTTATTGTTATCACAATTGTTTATTTTATTTCTTACCAGAGTAGTCTTCTGCTGATAATTCCCTCCTTGATTATTGTAATAAGAGAGATAGTTATTTCCTCTTTACGTCAGATCTTAACTGAGGTTGAAGGAGAGAACCCTGTTGAGGTTACCTTTATTGCTAAAAGTAAGACAACACTACAAATTTCAGCATTATCCTTATTAATAATTTCACCTAATTTTGGATATTCATTCTTCATTTTGACTGTATCCTTTTTTTGGATTGCAGCTTATATATCTCTTCATAGTTTGTATGGATACATTAAAACTTACCAAAACCTTATTAAATAACTAGCCTATTGGTTTTAGATATTTAGAATATGTTTAAGGCTGAGTAGCAAAGTGGTTATGCAGCGGATTGCAAATCCGTCTACGCCGGTTCGATTCCGACCTCAGCCTCAAATTTTTTTGAAATAATGGAAATTTATGAAATTGATTGTTTAGTATTGGGTGGGGGAGTAGCGGGACTCTCAATAGCCAGAGAACTATCGAATATTTTTGGTTCAATATATCTACTTGAAAAGCACGGTGCTCTTGGTCAGGAGACAAGTAGTAGAAATTCTGAAGTTATCCATGCGGGGATTTACTATCCCAAGAATAGCTTAAAAGCTAGGTTTTGTGTTGAGGGAAAACAAAAACTTTACTCATATTTATCAGAAAAAGGAATTTCTCATCAAAAGTGTGGGAAATTTATCTTATCAAATAATGATGCAGAGACCGAAAAACTTCATTCCATAATGAAGAAAGCTGAAGACAATGGTGTAGATGATCTAGTTCTTGGAAATAAACCCATCTCAAATTCTAAATTTCTAAATTTTGAAGAATACATCTATTCACCCTCTTCAGGAATTTTTGATAGTCATGCATATATGCTATCTCTTTCCTTAGACTTTCAGAATCAAGGCGGGCAAATACTTCTTGGAAATAAGTGTGTGTCAATAGAAGAAAACTCAAAGGGTTTTATTTTAGAAGTATATGATCTAAACAATAAAATTCATTTTAAGGTTAGAACAAGAAATCTCATTAATGCGGGAGGTCTTGAATCATTAAAAATTTTTTCTAACATAGTAAAAAAATCTGAATATCAATTGGAGTTAATTAAGGGTGAATACTATGTTTACAAAGGAATGGATCGGTTAGATAACTTGATCTATCCCTTGCCTAACGAGCATAGCTTAGGAATTCATGCAACTATAGATCTTGGCAAAGGCATTAGGTTTGGACCCTCTGCATATGTTGTTTCAGAGATAGATTATTCGCTTGAAACAGATAGAAAAAGAGATTTTTATAGTTCGATTTGCAAATATTGGCCTTCAATCAAAGAGACTGATCTTGTAGAAGGCTACACAGGGATAAGGGCAAAGATCAAAGGTGAGGATGACTTCATAGTTAGGCGCGATGTCTTTGGAGACAATGTTTTTGTAAGCGTTTTAGGTTACGTTTCTCCGGGTTTAACCTCCTCTCTAGCGCTAGGGAATTACGTAAAAAACTTGATTTATTAATTCTCTTCTACAAACACCCAAAAGGTATATAATTTCGAATCTCTATCGAAATAAAATGAACATAACTGTAATTGGTACTGGATATGTAGGTCTTGTGACCGGAGCCTGCCTCGCTGAAGTAGGAAATAAAATTACTTGCCTCGATACAAGTTCCACAAAAATAGAAAAACTTCAAAATGGTGAAATGCCAATCTTTGAAGCTGGGCTAGAGGAACTAGTATCCAGAAACACTGGAGAAGGAAATCTGGGTTTCACCACTGAATACGCCAAGGCTTGCACAAATTCAATTTTCTTTATTTGCGTTGGCACTCAGGACGATGGTACAGGAAAACCCGACCTAAGAAGCCTATACTCAGTAGTACAGAGTTTATCTGATCATATAGAGAGTAATTCTGTGATATTTATTAAATCTACAGTCCCATTATCAACCAACTATAAGGTTGAAATGCAACTTAATAACTTGTTAAAGGCTAAAAATATCTCTGTAAAAGTAGGATCCAACCCTGAATTCTTAAAAGAGGGCGTTGCGGTAAATGATTTTATGAGACCTGACAGAATAATAATAGGCTCTACAGATGAAGAAGTTATAGATATAGCAAGAAAAATATATAAGCCTTTTGGGTGGTTAAAAGATAAAACAATAATAATGTCCAGAGAGAGTGCTGAGCTGACTAAATATGCATCCAATTCTTTTTTAGCTACTAAAATTAGCTTCATGAATGAAATGTCAAGAATTGCGGAGGAGATTGGGGCAAATATTCATGATGTAAGAAAGGGTATGGGATCAGATCCGAGGATAGGAGAAGCTTTCCTTTATGCAGGTCTTGGATATGGAGGTTCTTGTTTCCCTAAAGATATTAATGCACTTATAGATTTAGCTGATGAACTGAAAGTTCCATCTAGAATCCTTGATGCGACTAGAAATACAAACTTGAGCCAAGTTGAGTTCTTAGTAAAAAAAGTTCAGATGCATACACATAATCTTGAATCAAAAACTGCAGCAGTATGGGGACTTGCATTTAAACCAAATACGGATGACATTAGAGAATCCATGGCAATTAAGTTTGTTAAAGAACTCTCAAAACATTGCAGAAAAATCAAAGCTTACGATCCGGTAGCAAATATAAATGCTGAATCTGAGTTATCAAATCTAAAAAACGTTGAGATTGTTGATGCGAAAGATAAAGCAATTGATGGATCAGATTTTTTGGTATTATGTACAGAATGGAAGGAGTTCTGGAGTCCAGGCATCTCAACTCTTCGAAACCTTAAGGAGAGAAGGGTTTTCGATGCAAGAAACATTATGGATAAAGATTTCATTGAAAGTGAGGGAATAGAGTACCATGGCATCGGAATATAGCCCAGGTGGTGGAATTGGTAGACACAAGGGACTTAAAATCCCTCGAAGGAAACTTCGTGCCGGTTCGAGTCCGGCCCTGGGCACCAATTAAATAAAATATAATGAATGATAATAATACTCTTGCACAGCATGACATAAGTTTCTCAGATTTATTTAAATTATATTGGAGAACAAGGATTTTTATTGTTCTTTTCTCTTTATTAAGTTCTATTTTTGCAGTTATTTTTTCTCTTTCTTTACCTAATATATATCAATCTTCGGCACTTTTATCCCCTGTAGACTCTTCAAATAATGGAGTTTCTAGCCTAGTAAGTCAGTATGGTGGCTTAGCTTCTCTGGCAGGTGTTAATCTTGGTTCACTAGGCTCTTCAGATGGTGATAGAACACTTGAAGCTTTGGCAGTTTTAGAATCAAGGAGGTTCTTAACAAACTTCATTAAGAAAAGAAATATTGAAAAGGAACTCTTAGCTTCAGACTATTGGGATTCAGATAATTTGCAACTTTATTATAATAATGATGTTTACGACGAAGAAAAGCAAATATGGATTTCAGATAAAAAAGGCTTTCCAACAGATAGAGATTTATATTTAGCCTTCCATGAACTTCTTTCCATTAAAAGAATGAAAGATCTAGAAGGAGGATTCGTGACCGTGGGTTTTGAGCATAAATCACCTATATTTGCAGAAAAAGTTACATCTCAACTCATCGAAGATCTTAACAATGAATTCAAAGAAAAGGATATTGAGCAGGCTTCTCTATCAATCAATTTCATCACTGAACAATTAGAACAAACAAGTTTAATCGAAGTTCGAAAAGTGATGTTTAATTTGATCGAACAAGAAACAAAAAAAATCATGATAGCCAAAGCAACTAATGAATATATCTTCAGATATTTAGATCCTCCCATTGCTCCAGAAAGGAAATTGAAACCAAATAGACCTTTTATCGTGATTCTCTCCGGTGTTATAGGTGGTTTACTCTCGATTATAGTCGTGACTTTTTTATTTGCTTTCGAATCTTCATTTCTGAGGTTAATAGAGCGAAAAGAGGACTAATGTCTCAAACTCTAATTAAAAAATTGCAAGGCAAAGATGCAACAATATGTATTGTGGGACTGGGCTATGTTGGATTACCGCTTCTCCTGCGCTTTTCCGAAGTAAATTATCGTGTGGTAGGAATAGATATCGATAAAGAGAAAGTAAAGTGTCTTGAAAACGGAGAAAGTTACATCCAGCACATAGATTCTAAAAGCATAGAAGAGTTAAATAAAAAATCTTTCAAAGCTTCATCAGACTTTTCAACTGCCTCAGAAGCTGATGCAATAATTATATGTGTGCCAACACCTTTAAATAAGTATCGAGAACCAAATATTAAATTCATACTTGAAACTTTAAATTCTTTACTTCCTTATTTGAGAGAAAACCAAATTTTATCTCTTGAGAGTACGACCTATCCAGGCACAACAGAAGAAGAACTTTTGCCTAAAATCCAAAATAAAGGACTTAATGTCGGTAAAGATTTCTTTTTAATATATTCTCCTGAAAGAGAGGACCCGGGAAATTCAAAATTTTCAACAGATAATATTCCAAAAATAGTAGGCGGTGTAACAGAAGAATGTTTGGAAGTGGGAGTTCATTTATATGGTTCGGCGATTAATGAAGTTGTCCCTGTTTCCTCAACAAGGACCGCTGAGATGACTAAACTTTTAGAGAATATACATAGAGCAGTCAATATTGGTTTAGTAAATGAAATGAAAATTGTTTCAGATAAAATGGGAATAGATATACATGAGGTCATAAAAGCGGCTGCTACAAAACCGTTTGGCTTTACCCCATATTACCCTGGTCCTGGTCTAGGAGGCCATTGTATACCCATAGATCCATTCTATTTAACTTGGAAGGCAAGGGAGTACGGCATTCATACTCGCTTTATAGAGTTAGCAGGTGAAATCAATACCAGCATGCCCTATTGGGTAATAGACAAGTGTATTGAAGGCTTGAACTCACAAGGAAAGGCTTTAAAAGATTCTAGAGTGCTAATACTTGGTCTTGCTTATAAAAAAGACATTGGCGATATGAGAGAATCTCCCTCTGTTGAGCTTATGGAAATATTAAGAGAAAAAGGTTCTTTTGTTGATTATAGCGATCCACACATAGATACCTTTCCTCCAATGCGAGATCACACTTTTAATTTATCAAGTGTAAACATTGATAATCCGCAAGTACTTGAAGAATATGATTTAGTTCTTCTTTCAACTAATCATTCTTCTTTTGACTATGAAGCAATAAAGTCTCACTCAAAACTCCTAGTTGATACGAGAGGTGTTTATACAGCAAGTGATGAAGCAATAATAAAAGCATAAGATGCCAAGCACTGTTGACAAGAGCAAGATAAATATAGGAGTTGCCGGATGCAGTAGAATATCTGATAAGCATTTTAAGGCAATCAATTCTTACGAGGAGCTAGAGCTTGTATCCGTTTGCGATTTGGATTTACAAACATTAAAGGCACACTCTGAAAAATATTCAGTAAAATCTTACAGTGATCTTGAGCAGATGCTTCAAAATGAGAAGCTTGATTTGGTATCTATATGCACTCCTAGTGGTATTCATTCTTCCCAAGCTATTCTTTGCGCTAAGTATGGTGTAAATGTAATTACAGAAAAGCCTATGGCTACAACTTGGGAAGATGGTCTTAAAATGGTCGATGCGTGCAACATCGCTGAAGTTAAGTTATTTGTTGTAAAGCAATATAGACAGTTACAAACCTTAAAAACATTAAAAAAAGCTATTGATGATAATAGATTTGGACGTATTAATATTGTGAATCTAAATGTGTTTTGGACGAGGCCTCAGGAGTACTTTGATCAAGCTGCGTGGAGAGGTAGTGCCGCAATGGATGGAGGAGCATTTATGAACCAAGCAAGTCATTATGTAGACTTACTGCATTGGTTATTCGGACCAGTTTCAGAAGTAGGTGCTTTTATGAGTACATCGTTGGACATAGAAACTGAAGATACCGGGGTCTTAAACATCAAATGGAAAAACGGTACTCTGGGTTCCATGAACGTTACCATGTTAACTTATCCTAAAAACTTCGAGGCTAGCATAACTGTAATAGGAGATAGAGGGACAGTTAAGATAGGCGGAACCGCCGCCAATGAGATCCAACATTGGGAATTTTCAGATTTTAAAGACTACGACTCCACCATAGATTATGTCAACAGCCAAACTTCTGAGATTTTAGCTAGTGGAAAAGGTCACAATATGTATTATAAAAATATTATTGAGGTGTTTAAAGGTAGAGAAAGTGCAGAGACTGATGGCGATGATGGCTTAAGTTCTCTGGAAGTGCTAATCGCACTAAATCTTGCTGCGAAAAACAACTCAATAATCAAACTGCCTCTGGAGAGATAATATGGAATATCAAGTGCACGATACCGCTTTGATTGACGACGGAGCAATAATAGGCAAAGGAACTAAGATATGGCATTGGGTTCATGTTTGCGGAGAGAATACCTCTATAGGTATGAATTGTAATCTTGGACAGAATGTATATGTAGGTAATGATGTTAAGATAGGAAACGGCTGTAAAATCCAAAATAATGTCAGCGTTTACGATGCGGTAACACTAGAGGACAATGTCTTTTGCGGACCAAGTATGGTCTTCACCAATGTTTATAATCCTAGATCTGAGATTGTAAGAAAGGATGAATTGAGAAAAACTCTAGTCAAGGAAGGAGCAACCATTGGAGCTAATGCTACTATTGTGTGTGGAGTAACTCTAGGAGAATATTGCTTTATAGCTGCAGGAGCGGTCATTACTCATGACGTAGAACCTTTTGCATTAATGGCGGGCGTGCCTGCAAAAAGAATAGGTTGGATGGACAAAGAAGGTTTAAGAGTTGGAAAACAACCAAAATTGTAAATATGGAATTTATCGATCTATCTAAACAACAACAAGTAATTAAAAGTGACCTGGATTTTTACATTTCTAAAGTTTTAAACCACGGAAAGTACATCATGGGGCCTGAAGTAGCTGAGCTTGAGGGATTACTAGCTTCCTACGTCGGAAGTAAAAATTGTATAGCAGTTTCTAGCGGAACAGATGCTCTTTTGATATCTCTTATGGCACTAGGTATTGGCCCAGGTGATGAGGTAATTACAACACCATTTACTTGGATTTCTACCGTAGAAGTTATACTGCTTTCAGGAGCAACCCCGGTGTTTGTTGATATTGAGAGGGCGACCTGCAATATCGACCATAAAAAAATTAAAGAAGCAATTTCTACAAAAACAAAAGCGGTTATCCCCGTTAGCCTTTATGGGCAACCTTCTAATATGGATGAAATAAATGAAATAGCCGCTCAACATAATATCTCAGTCATTGAGGACGCAGCTCAAAGCTTTGGATCTCTTTATAAAGAAAAATTCTCTTGTAATTTATCGAGCTTGGGTTGTACTAGTTTTTTCCCAAGCAAACCCCTTGGTTGCTACGGGGACGGGGGAGCCGTGTTCACAAATGATGATGATTTATCAAACATTTGCAGAGAAATAAGATTAAATGGTCAACAAAATAGAGATAAATTTAATAGAGTTGGCTTACCTGCAAGAATGGATACCCTCCAAGCTGCAGTATTACTGGCAAAGCTGAAAATATTTCCAAATGAAATAAAAAGAAGGCAAGAAATCGGTCAGAGATATAATGAATTATTTAGCGCGGCTAATATTGAACACATTATCCAACATGAAGATAGAACAAGTGTTTTTGCCCAATACACAATTTTTTCAAGTGAGAGGGATAAACTTGCAAGTGAACTCAACTCAAAAGGCATTCCCACGGCAGTTCATTATAGAAACCCTGTCTATTTTCATGAACCCTATATGTCTTTCAAAAAAGACTGTGAAGAGACTTTAAAAGCAAGTAAACAAGTTCTTTCAATACCTATGCATCCTTATCTTTCAGATAAAGATCAATTTTTTATTGTTGAAGTAATTAAAAGTTTCCTCTCAAACGGTTCCTGATTCTCTTTTTTCAAGATTCTTTAAGTCCTAAAAATAAGAAATAGTCATATAATAATAGCCTTCAAAGATAAAAGTTAAAACTAGTTAAATAAATAATGAATAGCTTGAAAGGATCTAAAGTATTAGTGACTGGTGGTGCCGGATTTATAGGTAGCCACATTGTATCTGAGTTGCTTAAAAAGGATGTTGGTGAAGTTCTTGTTTTTGATAACTTTGCTAGAGGAGAAAAAGGGTATTTAGCAAATCAACTTGAAGATGATAGGTGTAGCTTATTTTTAAACGGAGCAGACGTAAGAGAGATAGATCTTCTTAATAGGGCTATGGAAGGTACAGACTATGTCATACATACTGCAGCTATGTGGTTATTGCACTGTAAAGACTATCCTAGAACTGCATTCAATGTGAATATTGAAGGTACATTCAATATTCTCGAAGCCTGTGTAAATCACAATGTAAAAAAATTGATATATTCATCTTCAGCTTCTGTTTATGGCGATGCTATTGAAGTTCCTATGACTGAAGAACATCCTTTCATGAATAAAAATTTCTATGGTGCAACTAAAATAGCTGGTGAGGCGATGTGCAGAGCGTATTTTGATAGATATGGATTAGACTATGTTGGTCTAAGATACATGAATGTCTATGGTCCTCATCAAGATCAAACAGCTGCTTATAC
>MDTD01064795.1_pt1 | contig 12318 bp, 11 predicted proteins | sample 811221 | NCBI WGS metagenome assembly MDTD01 (sample SAMN05326646, study PRJNA326480) | marine metagenome | isolation source: seawater | place: Pacific Ocean: South West | collected 2011 | reverse complement strand
TGTAGATAGTGTTTGATATTTACAAGAGATATTTCATGCACCATTTAAAAATTTTTATTGAATTAACTCGCTTAACAAAGCCAATCGGTTTTATGTTATTATTTTGGCCATGTTCTTGGGGTTTAGCCTCTGCTTACAAATTAGATCAAAATCTTAGTTTATTTCTTTACCATTTATTATTATTTTTTTTGGGGTCAGTTTTAATGAGAAGTGCTGGTTGTATTGTAAATGATGTAGTTGATAAAGATTTTGACAAAAAAGTTGAAAGAACTAAACATAGACCGCTTGCCTCAGAAAAAATTTCAATTAAAAGATCTTTATATTATGTATTGATTCTTTGTTTTTTAGCTTTCTTAATTCTCATTCAATTTAACTTTTTAACAATTTTATTAGGTTTAGGATCAATGTTTTTTGCATTTTCATACCCATTCATGAAAAGAATTACTTATTGGCCTCAATTATTTTTAGGCTTAACCTTTAATTGGGGGTTAATAATGGGCTGGACATCAATTATTCCTCATATCTCATTGGATATATTGGTGCTTTATGTTTCGGCCATATTTTGGACATTGGCCTATGACACCATTTATGGAGCTCAAGATATGTCCGATGATGAGATAATTGGTGTAAAATCAACTTCTATTAAATTTAAAAATAATATGAAACTTTTTATTAGTGTAAGTTATTTTATATCATCAATTTGTTTAATCTATTTTTTTAGAAATAATATTGGGCTTAATTTTTTGACAATTTGTTTAATTTGTTTTTATTTAACTTTAATTTGGCAAATATTAAAGTTTGACAAAGACAATCCTTTAAATTGCCTAAAAACTTTTAAGCTGAATAATTATTCAGGATTAATATTGTTATTAACTATACTCTTTGAGAATATATAAATGAAATTTGAAGAATTAAAATTAATTTTATTACGACTATATAAAGAATATGTAAAAAAACATTTATCAAAAATACTTATTGCTCTTTTTCTCTCAATTTTGGTAGCGGGAAGTACGTCAGGAATAGCCTGGCTGTTAGATCCTGCGGTAAAAAAAATTTTTATTGAACAAGATCGCACTTTAGCGTGGCTCATACCAATTCTTATTATTGTTGCATTCACTACTAAAGGTCTTTCTTTATACTTCGCAAGAATGAATATTATTAGAGTGGGTCAGGAAGTTGCGGGAGAAATTCAAAAAAAAGTTGCAAAAAATATTTTAACTTCTGATATTCAAACATTAGATAATAGACATTCGGGAAAATATATTTCAAATATAATGTTTGATGCTCATCAAATTCAAAATTTAGTAAGCACAGGTGTTTTGAATATTATGAAAGATTCTTTCTCTGTTGTTGCGCTTGTATCACTCATGTTTTATCAAAATTGGAAATTAGCTTTGTTTGCAATTTTAATGATGCCCCTTGCAGCTGGTTTTGCAAAAAGCCTTGGTAAACGAATTGGAAAAGCTGTAGGCCAAGCCGGTGAAATATCTGGTCAACTTACAAGTTTTTTATCTGAGATTTTTAAAGGATCTAAAATGATTAGAATTTACCAAAAAGAGGATGAGGAAAGCAAAAATGCAGATAAAATTATTTATGATTTAGTCGAGAAAAATATAAAAATAAATAGTGTTTTGGTTCGAGCTACTCCGATAATGGAAACCTTAACTGGTTTAATGATTGCGGGTTTTATATTTTTTTCTGGAAAATTAATTGCCGCTGGTGAATTAGAGGTCAACAACTTCTTCTCTTTTCTTGCAGCGATGATGTTAGCTTACCAACCTATAAGATCTTTGGCCACGATAAATATGGCTGCATACCAAGGGGCAACTGCATTTAAGAGAATCTCAAGTATTATAGACAAAGAGATTAAGATAAAAAATGAAGACAATCTCCCTTCTCTTGTCATTGATAAAACAAATATAAATTTTGAAAAAGTAGGTTTCCAATACACTACAACAAGTGCAAAAGCTGTGAAAAATATAAACTTAGATATTAAAGGTGGCTCTATGTCAGCTTTTGTTGGTCATAGTGGAGCAGGAAAGAGTACAATCATTAATTTACTTCCAAGATTTTATGATCCCCAACAAGGTATAATATCAATAGACAATCAAGATATTAAAAAAGTTTCACTTAATTCTTTAAGAAAAAATATTTCTTTAGTAAGTCAGGATATAATTTTATTTGACGATACTGTTAGAAATAATATTGGATATGCAAATAGCACGGCATCACAAGAGGAAATTAATGATGCTTGTAAATTTGCAGCCGCTCATGAATTTATTGAAAAATTACCTATGGGTTATGAAACTAAAATTGGTGAAAATGGTATCAAACTTTCTGGCGGTCAGAAGCAAAGAATTTCTATTGCAAGGGCTATACTAAAAAGATCACCAATAATACTTTTAGATGAAGCCACTTCCTCTCTAGATGCTGACTCGGAGGAAATTGTACAAAATGCAATTTTAAATCTTACAAAAAATAAAACAACTTTAGTGATTGCACATAGGTTATCAACAATACATAAGGCGGATAAAATTTTTGTAGTGAAAAACGGAGAAGTTATTAACTCAGGCAATCATGTTCATTTGATTAATAATTGTAAGGAATATAAATCTTTATATGAGAAGCAATTAAGATAATTAATGATTTCAATTTACAAATTTTTAACTAACGCTTTTTATCCATTTTTTATCTTATTTACATTTTTAAGAAAATTAAAAAAAAAAGAGGATTCTTTTAGATATAAAGAAAAAATATTTACTAGTTCCTTTAATATTATAAGAAACAAGAATACTAAATTAATTTGGTTTCACGCTGCTAGTGTTGGAGAAATGAACAGTATCGTTCCGATAATTAATGAATTGAATAAAAAAAATAATAATTTTGAATTCTTAATAACAACTGTCACTTTAAGCTCTGGTAATTTGATTAAAAGTAAATTTTCGAATCTCCACAATATTCACCATAGGTACTTTCCGTTAGATGTTAATTTTTTAACCAGGGAATTTATTAATAAATGGAAGCCAAACGTAGTTTTCTTTGTAGACTCTGAGGTTTGGCCCAATTTAATAATTAATCTTCATGAAAGCGGAATACCAATTTCTATTATAAATGCAAGAATAACAAAAAAAACTTTTGAAAGATGGATCATGTTTAAAAAAACTGCAAAGCTAATTTTTAGTAAATTCAAGTTATTTTTAGCTTCTAATAAAGAAACTATAAATTATTTGAGGGAATTAGGTGCAAAAAATATTGTTTACAACGGAAACATTAAACTTTTAAGTGAAATAGAAATTAACAAAATTGACAATATAAATAAAGAATTCCTTAAAAAAAAAAAATTTTGGCTAGCAGCTAGCACTCATAATGGTGAAGAAGATTTCTGTGTGAAAACACATTTACTACTGAAAGCAGAATTTGGTAAATTAATTACTCTGATAGCGCCAAGACATATAAACAGAGCAAATAATATAAAAAGTTTATGTGAAAGCTATAACCTAAATACACAAATACTAGATAAAAATGATTTAATTAAAGATAAATCTGAAATTATAATCATAAATTCATTTGGTGTTTTGAATGAATTCTATAAATACGCATTGAGTGTCTTTATTGGAAAATCAACTTTAAAAGCTATGCAAAGGGTTGGTGGTCAAAATCCTATTGATGCTGCAAAACTTGGTTGTAAAATATACCATGGTCCATTTATATATAATTTTTCAGAAATTTACGAAATTTTAAATAATTTTAAAATTTCAAAACAAGTTAACTCTCCTAAAGAACTCTCAAATTATTTAAAACAAGATTTGAGTCAAGAAAAAATAATAAAGTCAGATATAGTTTCACAAATTAATAATTTAAGTAACGAAACATTAAAGATTACAATGAGCAACATTAACAAATTTATATTAAATGAAACTTTATAATCCAAAATTTTGGAAGTATAAAAATATAATATCTTTTTCTTTATTACCGTTGAGCTTAATTACACAACTATTTGTTTTATTCAAAATTCGATTTACAAAAGTTTCAAATTTTAAAATACCTATAATTTGTGTAGGGAACATTTACATTGGTGGAACAGGAAAAACCCCATTGTCAATTTTAATTGGTAAAGAATTATCAAAATTAGGAAAAAATCCGGTAATAATTAGAAAGTATTATAAGATGCATAATGATGAGTATTCCTTGATAAAGGAAAATTTTGGAAATTTGATTATGAATTCAAAAAGAGTTTTGGCGATTAAAGAGGCTGAAAATAAGAATTTTGATACAGTTATTTTAGATGATGGATTACAAGATTATAAAATTAACAAAGATCTAAGTATCATTTGTTTTAATTCAAATTTAGATGGAAATGGTTTTATATTACCCGCAGGTCCGCTTAGAGAGAGTTTGGTGGCTGTAAAAAATGCTCAGTTCTTAATAATAAATGGTAAGAAAAATTTAGAATTTGAAAAGAAGATTTTAGATATTAACAAAACAATTAAAATTTATTACTCAAAATATAAACCAGTAAATTTAGAAAAGTTTAAACAAAAAAAATTATTAGTAATTGCTGGAATAGGTAATCCTAAAAGTTTTTTAGAATTATTGGAAAGATACAATTTAGATGTAGTGAAAAAATATATTTTTCCAGATCATTATGCTTTTAGTAAAGATGAAATTAATAGATATGTAAGTGAAGCAAAAAAAAATGATTATCATATTATTCTTACTGAAAAAGATTATCATAGAGTAAAAGAATTTAATCTAGAAAAAATTGACTATTTAAAAGTAGAGTTAGTTATAAAGGAAAAAGAAAATTTGATTAGAGAGATTCAAAGGGTATATGATTAAATTAATAACTTATTTACTACAATCAATAATAATTTATATTTTTTTTATTTTTGGAAAAATAATAGGAATTTCTTTAAGTAGAAAATTTTTTTCTTACCTTTTTTCTAAAATTGGCCCAATTTTTAAATCAAAAAAAGTTATTGAAAAAAACTTAAATATATTTTCAAAAAATCTTTCAGATATAGAGAAAAAGAATATAATTCTAAACATGTGGAAAAATTATGGAAAAACTTTCATTGAATATATATTTCTAAATAATTTTAAAAAAGATAATTCTCATATTCAAATTGATGGAATTGATAATTTGCAAAAAATTTTAAAATTAGAAAAACCAGTGATTTTTGTTTCAGGTCATTTTGCTAATTATGAGTTAATGTCAATGGAAATAATTAAAAAAAATATTAAACTTGCTACAATTTATAGACCTCTTAACAATTATTTTTTAAACCCTTTTATGGAATTTTTGAGAAGAAAATTTGTTTGTAAAAATCAAATTAAAAAAGGAATGAGTGGTGTAAGAGTTGCGATAGATTATATAAAAAAAGGTTATAGTGTAGCTTTGATGATAGATCAAAGAGTCAGCGAGGGAGACCCAATTGACTTTTTTGGAAAATCGGCATTAACAACAACTTTGCCAGCTCAATTAGCATTAAAATTTGAACTATCCATTGTTCCAGTTTTTATTGAGAGAGATCAAAATGATAATTTTAAAATAAAATTTTATAAAGAAATACTCGCTAAAGAGTTTAATAATAAGTTTGACCTCACTAAGAAGTTAAATAAGATTATAGAGGAAATGATTATATATAAGCCTGAGAACTGGATATGGACACATAATAGATGGAAATAACTCAAAATTTTTTTATAGATTTATACCTTTCATTTGCCTCTAAAGGGGAAAAATAAGCCTCCTGTAAATCAACACTCCAATAATTTAAGTCTTTCAATAATATTTTTTTACCTGAGATAGCACATATAACATGGTCACCGTCTTCAACAATGTCAAAAGAGTTGTGTTTAAAAATAAGTTTAGCTTTTTTTTTAATCATCTTTAAATTATATAATAGTTTATCTTACATGAATATTGGATTAATAGGTAGCGGCGGCAGAGAACATGCACTATGCAAAAAATTATATGAGTCAAAAAACTGTGAAGAAATATTTTGTTTTCCTGGAAATGCTGGCACCGCAAAATTAGCAAAAAATTTAGACGTAAATATTCTTAATTTTAATGAAATACTCAAATTAATTAAACTATATAAAATAGACTTAGTGATAGTAGGGCCTGAAGAACCACTTTCATTGGGAATTGTTGATTTTTTAATAAAAAATAAAATCAAGGTTTTCGGTCCGTCCAAATATGCGGCAAAGTTAGAGGGATCAAAAGCTTTTATGAAAAAGATTTGTAAAGTGAATAATATTCCAACTGCTAATTTTCAAATATGTAAAAACAAGAAACAGGTTTTAAAATTTTTAAATAAATCAAAATTACCAATTGTTGTTAAAGCTGACGGATTAGCTGCTGGAAAAGGGGTAGCGATATGCAAAACTAAAAAGCAAGTTACAAAATTTTCTGAAGCAATTTTTAGAGGAAAATTTAAATCCTCAAAAAAATTAGTAATGGAGGAATTTTTGAGTGGAGAAGAGGCAAGTTATTTCTTAATAGTTGATAAATACAATTTTAAATTTTTTGGTTCTGCACAAGACCATAAAAAGGTTGGTGAAAAGGATCTTGGGCCTAATACTGGAGGTATGGGAGCTTATTCTCCAGCACATATTTTAGATAAAAAATTAGAAAAAAAAATTATTAATAAAATTGTCAAACCCACTTTGAAAGCACTTAAAAAAAAGAATCAACCTTATACTGGTTTTCTTTATGTAGGCTTAATGATAAAAGATGGAGAACCATACTTAATTGAATACAATGTAAGAATGGGTGATCCAGAGTGTCAAGTTATACTTCCAAGACTAAAAACTGATCTTTTAAATATAATTCAATTTTCGATTAAAAATAATATCAAAAAAATAAATATTAAATGGCGAAAAGAAAAAAGCATGACTATTGTTCTATGTTCTAAAGGATATCCAGGAAAATATAAAAAAAATATTTCAATAAATAAATTAGAAAATCTTAAAGAAAATAACGAAAATATAATTTATCACGCGGGGACTAAAATTATAGACGGAAAACTTTTTTCTATTGGAGGAAGAGTTTTAAACTTCACATCAGTTGGTAATAATCTTTTTAAAGTAAGAAAAAAAATAATCAAAATGATTAAAAAATTAAATTGGAAAAGTGGATTTTTTAGAAAAGATATAGGTTGGAAGATTTTAGATAGAAAATGAGAATTATTGGTGGAAGTTTAAAGGGTCGAATTATAAAATTTTTTAAAACAAAAAAAACCAGACCATTAAAAGATTCTGTTAAAGAGAATATCTTTAATATTTTAACTCACTCTGATGAAATAAAAGTGGATTTAAAAAATGCTATTGTTTTAGATCTTTACTCAGGTATTGGATCTTTTGGTCTAGAGTGTTTCTCAAGAGGTGCTCAAAAAGTCTCATTTGTCGAGATTGACTTAGAAGCTATTAAAGTACTAGAGGAAAATTTGTTAAAATTATCATTACGAAAACAAAGTGAAATAATAAATAGTAAAATTGAAAATATTCAAAATTGGAAAAAAAAATATAATATTTTTTTTTTAGATCCACCGTTTAAAGATTTAAAATTCGTTGAAAATTTGAGGGAAATTAAAAACAGAAAGATTTTTAAAAAAAATCATCTGATCATAATCCATAGAGAAAAAAACTCAAATGACGATTTTAAAGACATATTGAAAATTTTCAAAATAAAAACATACGGCCGTTCAAAAATTATTTTTGCGTTTTTTAAGTAAGAAGTTGCTTTGTAATCTTCTTTACTTGTTCTACAGCAGGCTGATTAAACGGATTTATATTTCTTAACTTACCAATTAAAATTGTTTCTAAAATAAAATAAGCAAACAATTCTCCGATTGTTTCCTCATTAAATTTTTTAACTTCGAATTCTCTGAAAGAAATTTTCTTTTTTTTTAGAGTTTTTATTAAAGCTTTTTTTTGAGCTACCTTAATTTGATTTAGTCTTTTATTATTCAAAAAAAATTTAGTATTCAACAATTTATTTATACTTAATTTTTTAGTTAATTTTTCTTCAGCGCTGAAAATTACAAATAATTTATCTTTTGGACCATCAAGATATAATTGCAAAAGACTATGATGATCTTTTGGGACATTTGAAATAATTGGAAAAAAACCTTGATTTTGTTTACCTAAACTTTCAGCAATTAGTTGCTGAACCCAAGACAAAAACTTATCTAATTTATTTGAATAGTTAAGCAGTACTATATTTGGAATTTTTTTTTGAGTAAGTATGCTTGCTAGTTTTAAAGATCCGTCTTTTAAAGTTTGATTATTTAAAATATATCTTAATATATTTTTTCTAATCTTTTGAATATTTAATCCCATGAAATATGCTGGAACAAGTCCAACTTCCGATAATACAGAGAATCTTCCTCCTATATAATTTTTGTGTTCAACAAAGAATAAATTAAATTTTTTTGAAATGTTGTAAAGAATATTATCTTTTTTCTCTGTGATAACAATTATATTTTTTGAATTTTTTTGAAGTATGTCTAAATAGAAGAAATTTGCTAATGTCTCAACAGTATTTCCTGATTTAGAAATTACTAAAAAGAGTGTTTTTTTATTTGTAATTTTTTTCTTTAAATTTGTAATCTTATTACTATCTAAATCATTCAAAAAGAAAAATTTTTTTTTAATTTTGTAATTTAAAAAATTATATATTGCTTCTGTCCCAAGAATTGAACCTCCCATACCTATTACTACAACCGTTTTGAACTTTTTAAATTTCTTAAGATCTTTAATATTTATATTCAAATTGTAGTATTTATTAAAAAGATAAAAAAATTGATTAGAATCAATAATCTGATCATTTATTAATTTAAGAATTTTTTTATATTTTGAAGATAATTTCAAAACCACTTTTGAATTTAAGTGAAATTTTTGTATAGAGTTTTTTATAATTAAATTATTTTCTTTCACTTACGAATTTTATCAATTATTGACTTTTCAATTGGGCTAGATTTATTTACTTTTGATTGATCAATCTCAGAACTCTTCAAAATTTTTTTAATCTTATCTTTATCATTATTTTGCACTTTGTTAGTTGATCCCGGTTCAGGTATCTTTTCATAATTAGGTGGTAATATTAATGGTTGTTTTTTTTTTACAAGAAACTCATCTGTAGTTTTAACTTTTTCGTTTCGTAAAACTTGTCCAGCTTCTTTCATTGAGCCACAAGATGACAGTGCAAATATTAAAAATGTTATAATTGTAATTAATTTCATTAATTGCTTTTTACAAAGAATTCTCTCAAAATTAAACCTATTATACCAATTGTAATAAAAATATCTGCTACATTAAATGTAAACCAGTGAAAATTGCCATAATGCAAGTCTATAAAGTCAGGAACAGCTTTAAAAGTAACTCTATCATAAAAATTTCCTGTAGCGCCGCCGATAATTATGGAAAATATTATTCTATCCAGTTTATCAGATCTTAAACTTACAAAAACTAAAAAAATAATAACCGCTAATATTATCAAAGAAATTAAATTATAATATAAATTTGATTTGAAACTGAGTAGACCAAAACCTACTCCGGTATTCCATGTAAGGTCAAAATTAACAAAACTATTAATATACAAAACATTGTCATTTAAATTATCTAAAATTTCAATTTTTGAATACCTGTCTGTAAAAAAAGTAATTAAGATAATTACAAAAAAAAGTAAATTTTCTTTAGTAAAAATTTTTTTATTTATATCTTTAAAATTAATTGGCATTAATATTATGTTAAACTAGAACACCTTTCACATTTGGTTACTGATATTTTCCAACATCGATCACATTTTTTCCCTTTTGCTTTGTTCACCTCAATTTTAATTTCTTCATTATTTGATATTTTTTTTTCAGCTTTTGAAACTATAAAATATTCAGCTAGGTCTAATCCATTTAATAATTCAAATTTATCTTTTTTTAGAGATAGCTTAATTTCAGCTTCTAAACTTGAACCTATTTCTTTGGTCGCTCTTTTTTCCTCGATTGCGATATTTGCTTCTTGTTTAATTTTAAATAGATCTGACCACTTCTTATTTAATAAATCATTTTTCCAAGTCTGTGGAATTTTTACGAAGTAATTTTCATGAATGCTATCATTATTATTATTTATCAAACTATATATTTCTTCTGAGGTAAAAACCAAAATTGGAGCAAACCAGTTCAATAAGCTTTCTAAAATTATATTAAGAACTATAACGCAGTTTTTTCTTTTTTTTGAATTAAGGCTGTCACAATAAAGGACATCCTTTCTAATATCAAAATAAAATGAAGATAAATCCAGCGTACAAAAACTTAGTAATTCTTTATAGAGTTTATGAAAATTATAGTTTTTTAGATTTTCTTCAACTGACATGCTTATTAGGAAAAGCTTATGTAATATAAATTGTTCTAGTTCGTCAAATTCATTTATATCAATTTTTTCAAAGTTTTGTTTTTCAAATTTATCTTTTAAATTTCCAAGCATAAATCTAAAAGTATTTCTAATTTTTCTGTAAGATTCTGCATGCTGTACTAAAATATTTTTATCTATTCTTAGATCCTCAGCGTAATCTGAAGCTGCTACCCAAACTCTTAGAATATCTGCACCATAATTTTTTAATATATCTTCAGGTGCAATTACATTGCCCATTGATTTTGACATTTTCATCCCTTTCCCGTCTACAACGAAGCCATGTGAAAGTATGCTTTTGAAAGGTGCTTTGCCCCTAGTTCCACACGACTCTAATAAAGAAGAATGAAACCACCCTCTATGTTGATCCGATCCCTCTAGATACATATCAGCGGGCCATTTTAAATCTTTTCTTTTTTCCAAGACAAAACTATGAGTTGACCCACTGTCAAACCAAACCTCTACAATGTCATTAAGTTTTTCGTATTCTTTAGTGTCATAATCATCACCTAAAAAAACCTTAGGGTCATCTGTGAACCAGCAATCAGATCCTTGTTTTTCATAAATAGATGCTATTCTGTCTATTATTTTTTGATCTTTGAGTGGCTCTTTAGTTTTTTTATTAATAAAAATTGGTAATGGGACACCCCACACTCTTTGTCTTGACACGCACCAGTCTGGTCTTCCTTCGATCATTGACATTAATCTTTCTTTTCCTTTTTTTGGATAAAAGTGTGTTTCATTTATTGATTTAATGGCTTTTTTTCTCAGATCATTTTTTTGCATCGAAATAAACCATTGGGGTGTAGCTCTATAGATAAGTGGCGCTTTAGACCTCCAAGAATGAGGGTAAGTATGATTTAACTTATCATTCTTTAATAATTTTTTTTGTTCTTTTAATTTATCTATAACTAAATTATCAGCTTTAAAAATATGAGTATTTTCAAAAAAAGGAATTTCTTTTGTATAAAGCCCAGTGTCATCTACGGTATAAAGAGATGGTATATTATTTTTTAAGCATAAATTAAAATCATCAGGACCATGACTAGGAGCACAATGAACAATTCCTGTTCCCTGTTCAAGGGTAACGAATTGAGCATCAAGCATGGGAACATCATAATCGAATTTCATTTTAGAAAATGGATGATGACATATTGTTTTTTGAAATTCTGAACCTTTAAAAGTTTTTAGTTCTTTATAACTTTCAATTTTACACGCAGCAATAATCTCATTTATCAATTTTTTTGCTACTACGACTCTTTTTCCTTCAAAATTTTCTAAATTATTTATTTCTAATAGTGAATATTCGATATTGCTATTATACGCCAAAGCTTTATTCGCTGGTATTGTCCATGGTGTCGTTGTCCAAATTATAATATTCGTATCTTTTAAAAAATCTTTATCTGTTTTTTTAACTTTGAATCCAGCATAAATCGTATTAGATGTATGATCTAAATATTCTACTTCGGCATCAGCTAAAGCAGTTTTTTCTACTGTGGACCAAAGAACAGGTTTAAATCCTTGGTATAAACTTCCGTCTAAAAGAAATTTGCCTAATTCTCTTACTATTTGAGCCTCAGCATCAAAACTCATTGTAGAATAGTAATTTTCAAAATCCCCGACAACACCCAGTCTCTTAAATTCTTTTATGTGAACGTTTATCCAACTTTTGGCAAATTCTCTGCATTCTTGCCTGAAATCTTTAATAGGTACTTCATCTTTATTCTTTTTCTTTTTTTTGTATTGTTCCTCTATCTTCCATTCTATAGGGAGCCCGTGACAATCCCAACCTGGCACATAAACAGAGTCTCTGCCGTTCATTTGATGAAAACGAGTTATCATATCTTTTAAAATTTTATTTAACGCGGTACCCATATGTATATGACCGTTTGCATAAGGAGGGCCGTCATG
>MDTD01129174.1_pt1 | contig 12319 bp, 14 predicted proteins | sample 811221 | NCBI WGS metagenome assembly MDTD01 (sample SAMN05326646, study PRJNA326480) | marine metagenome | isolation source: seawater | place: Pacific Ocean: South West | collected 2011 | reverse complement strand
TCTTTTTATAGAACCAAATTTAAAAGACGTTTTGCAAGCCAAATATTATTATAATTCAGATTGTGTTGAAATTCATACCGGAAAATTTTGTAGATTAATTAATAATAAAAAGAATTTTAAATCCGAATTTAATAAAATAAAAAAAGCTGCAAAATTAGCGAAAAATATTGGATTAGAAGTGCACGCTGGACATGGTCTAACATTTCAATCTTCCAAAATTTTATCAAAAATTAGAGATATAAAGGAATATAACATTGGCCATTTTTTAATAGGAGAGTCTGTATTTATTGGTCTAAAAAAATGTATTAAACAATTTAAAAAGATAATAAAATGAAGATTCTAGGATTTGGCACAGATTTAGTGAATCTTGAAAGGTTTGACAAGATATTAAAAAAAAATAAAAAATTCTTAAATAGAATCTACACTTACAATGAAAAGAAAAAATGCTTGCAGAAATCAAACAAAGTAAATTGTTTTGCCAAAAGGTTTGCCGCTAAGGAAGCTTTTTCCAAGGCACTAGGTACTGGTATTTCTAAAGGTTTAACTTTTAAAGGTATTGAAATTTTAAATGATTTAAAAGGAAAACCTGAAATTCATTTAGACAAAATGAATTCTAATATCGTAAAAAAGATTTTTAAAACGAAAAAATATGAGATTTTTTTAACATTATCTGACGAAACTCCATTTGTATTGGCATCTGTAATTATAGCAAAATGATTGATTATTTAAAAAAAATTAACTTTTTGGACAATATTAAAACAATTTTTTATGCATTAATTATAGCTATAATAATAAGATCGCTTCTTATCCAACCATTTTACATACCTTCCTCTTCTATGGAACCAACTTTACTAGTTGGAGATAGAATTTTTGTATCGAAATATTCTTATGGTTTTAGCAAACATTCATTTCCATTTAGTCCACCATTATTTACGGGAAGAATTTTAAAAAAAATTCCTGAAAGGGGGGATTTGGTTGTGTTTAAAACTCCAGCTGATAATAGAACAGATTATATAAAGAGATTAATAGGTCTACCAGGGGATAAAATTCAATTTATAAAAGGTGATTTATATATAAATGAAGAATTAATAAAAAAAACAGAAATAAATAAAAATTTATCATTGAGATGCGGACCGTTTAAATTAAATGTTACAAAGTACACCGAAACTTTACCTAACGGTGTTTCTTACACAATAGCATATAATAACGATCAAAGTTTTACTGATACAGATATTTTTACAGTTCCAGAAAAACATTACTTTTTGTTAGGAGATAATAGAGATTGTTCTAAAGATAGCAGATACATATCAAGCGTTGGTTATGTTAATTACATAAATTTTGTTGGAAAAGCAAAAATGATTTTCTTTTCAAATGATACCATTAAAAGTAGCATACTTAAATTTTGGAATTGGAAGAATTCAATTAGATTTAATAGATTTTTTAAAAAATTAAAATGAAAAATAGCTTAGAGTTATTAGAAAAAAAAATAAAATATAAGTTTAAAAATACGAATTTACTTGAGTTAAGTTTAACTCATAAAAGTTTTGATAAAATTAATAATAATGAGAAACTTGAATTTCTTGGCGATAGAGTTCTAGGATTAATAATTTCGAAAAATTTGTTAAAAATTTATAAGGAAAAATCTGAGGGTATAATTGACAAAAAGTATGCAAACTTAGTAAATAAAAATACTTGTGCCGAAATTGCAGATGAGATCGAATTAAAAAAATTCATTAGATTAGGTGAAAGCTCCAAAAAATTACAAAGATCTAACGAAAGAATTCTTAGCGATTGTTTAGAAGCTCTTATAGGGGCCATTTTTTTAGACTCAGATATCAAAATTGTTGAAAAATTTATTTTAAAAGTTTGGGAAAAATATTTGATAAAAACAGATTTTATATTAATTGATCCCAAAACAAAATTACAAGAATATTGTTTAAAAAAATATAAAGTTTTACCTAAATATTCATTAAACAAAAAGCAGGGGCCTCAGCATAGTCCAGTTTTTAATGTAAACGTCGAAATTCCTAACTTTAAAAAAAGTTTTGGTAAGGGAAATTCAATTAAAAAAGCTCAACAACAAGCTGCAAAACTATTACTTAAATCTCTAAACATTATATGAATTGGGAAACAGAAGGATATTTGCTATCGAAAAGAAAATTTAGAGAGAATGCCAATATTATAAATGTTTTTACTAAATTGAAGGGAAAAATTTCAGGAATTGTATATGGAGGTAATTCAAGAAAAATCCGAAATTATTTACAAATTGGAAATAAAATATTTTTAACGTATTCATCTAAAAATGAAAATAGTATCGGATACTTTAAAACAGAGTTAATTGATCCAATTTCACCAAAATATTTTGACAATAAAGAGATAACAACAGCGATTTTATCAACCTCTAATCTCTTAAAGCAACTTTTACCTGAGTCTCAAAGTAATCAAAGAATTTATAGTAATTTGGAAAATTTAATTTCAAGATATGTTGAGAAGGATTGGATAATACATTTTATAAGTTGGGAATTGAAACTCATAAAAGAGCTTGGTTATGGCTTTGAGTTAGATACATCTAATAAAACTCAAAGTGAAGTGCAGTTGATTAAAGTTGATGGAATTAATTATTCTATTCCCAAATTTTTATTAAAAAAAACTGAAGTAACTAAAATCACAAAAAAAGAAATAAGAGCAGGATTAAATCTGACAAGAAACATATATATGAACAAATTTTTTATCCCAAATAATCTGATTTTTCCTAGCACAAGAATAATGTTAGAGAAATATTACTCTTAATTTTTCAATAATTGTGCAGCATCTAAAGCAAAATAAGTAACTATTCCTGAGGCACCAGCTCTTTTAAAAGACATTAGACTTTCAATTATAGCTTCTTTTCTAAAAATATTTTTTTTTACACAACTTTTAATCATAGTATATTCCCCAGATACTTGATAAGCGAACACCGGAATTTTGAAATTATCTTTAATCAATTTTATAATATCTAAGTAAGGCATTCCAGGTTTAACCATTACAAAATCAGCACCTTCATTAATATCTAATCCAACTTCTCTTAAAGATTCTTTTGAATTGCTGTAATCCATTTGATAAGTTTTCTTGTCACCCTTTAATGATGAATTAGTTTTAATAGCATCTCTGAATGGACCGTAGAAATTTGAGACATACTTCACAGCATAAGATAAAATTTTTGTATTAATAAGCTTATTTTTATTTAAGACTTTACGTATTGCGCCAACTCTTCCATCCATCATATCTGAGGGTGCAATAACATCACATCCCATTTGAGCTTGCAGCAAAGCTTGTTTTACTAAAATTTCTAAACTTTTGTCATTATCAATCTGGTTATTTATTATTATTCCATCATGACCATGAGATGTATAAGGATCTAATGCAACATCAGACATGATACCAATATTTTTGTATCTTTTTTTAATCTTTTTTATTGCTCGGCAAATTAAATTATTTTCATTTAACGACTCCGAGCCAAGTTTATTTTTTTTGTTATTAGGCACGCACGGAAATAACGAAATCATAGGTATCTTGTACTTTAAGCATTTTTCAACCACAGGATCAATTTTATCAATTGTATATCTGAAAGATTCTGGCATAGATTTAATTTTTTCAGTCTTATTCTTGCCTTCAATTAAAAATATTGGGTATATAAGGTCATTTGATGAGAGGTTATTTTCTGAAACCAGTCGTCTTATCCAATCAGAATTGCGAACCCTTCTCAATCGTGTGTTTGGAAATTTCCCCAATATTCTCATTATTTGAACTTTTTAGTTTTGTTTTGATGCGACAAATATATTATTATAAATAGTATATAAATTAATTTAATTATAAGACATATGACAAATACGCAAATGTTTCAAGATTTTTACGAAGTGCCAAATCTTCAATTCGATATAAATAAACTAAAGTTTGATCTTAATAAAATTTTAAAAAATTCAAAATATCAGACGCTAGGTATTACAAACTTTGCTGCTATACCAATGAACAAGATACCAGGTGACGATAATTCCATTAAGGGCCATAATGTCAGGGGTATTTATTGGACTAAGCCTGATGAAACAGGGAAGGAAGTTGCCAGAGACAAACCAATAGATGAATCGAAGTATACCGAGCTTACATCAGAGTTTAAAAATACTTATTTTGAGGAAGTTTATAATACATTAAGAAAAAAATTTAAAATTGGAAGAGTTAGAGTGCTTTTGAAAGAACCTAGATCTACATTAAGTTGGCATAAGGATCCTGAACCTAGACTGCACATTCCGATAATAACTAATCCAGGATGTAAAATGGTTATCGAGGATGTTGCAAAACATATGCCCGCTAATGGAAAAGTTTGGATTACGAACAATACACGATACCATAATTTTTTTAATGGTGGTGAGCAAAATAGAATTCATATTGTTGCTTGTTTGTTAGAAGATAGATTTAATTAAATTGAGATCGATTTTTAAAAAGATTTGCATATCATCAGATCATGCCGGGTTAAATTGCAAAGAAACAGTCAAAAACTTTTTAATTAAAAATTATTTACCTGTACTTGATTTAGGTCCACACGCGCAAAAATCAGTAGATTATCCAGATTACGCAAAAAAAATTGCTAAAAGGGTAAAATCTAAGCAAAGCGATATCGGTATACTTATTTGCGGTTCAGGCACAGGAATGGCTATGTCAGCAAATAAATTCAAGGGTATTAGAGCTGCTGTGTGCTATAATTTAAAATCAACATATTTGTCTCGTGTCCATAATAATGCTAATATATTGTGTTTAGGTGCTAGATTAACTAAAAAAAATGATTTATTAAAGATCGTAAAATGTTTTTTAATAACGAAGTTTGAGGGAGGCAGACACTTAAGAAGGATAAAAAAAATATAATGTCTACAATAAAAAAAATTGATAAATTTATAAACAACTTTTTTGATGAAAGTTTGCAAACCTCTGACCAGGAATTATTTAAATCAATAAATAATGAATTCAATAGACAACAAAAACATATAGAGTTAATTGCATCTGAAAATATAGTTTCAAAAGCTGTATTGGAAGCTCAAGGTTCAATATTAACAAATAAGTATGCAGAGGGATATTCTGGAAAAAGATATTATGGGGGTTGTGAGCATGTTGATGTAGCAGAAAATTTAGCCATAGAGAGAGCAAAAAAACTATTTAATTGCAAATTTGCAAATGTACAGCCTCATTCTGGAGCTCAAGCTAACGGAGCTGTTTATTTAGCCCTTATAAAACCAGGCGATACAATATTAGGAATGAGTTTAAATTCTGGAGGTCATTTGACACACGGAGCAAAACCTGCACAATCTGGAAAATGGTTTAATGCAGTCCATTATGACGTAAAAAAAGACACAGGGTTAATCGATTATAAAAGTGTAGAAGATTTGGCTTTAGAACATAAACCAAAAATAATTATTGCTGGTGGAAGCGCTTATTCTAGAATAATTGATTTTAAAAAATTTAGAGAAATAGCTGATAAGGTTAATGCTTATCTATTAGTCGACATGGCACATTTTTCTGGTTTAGTCGCAGGTAAAGCCTACCCAAATCCTTTGGAGTATGCTGATGTTGTAACATCAACAACTCATAAAGTTTTAAGAGGACCTAGAGGCGGTATTATTTTAACTAATAAAGAAGAGTTAATTAAAAAATTTAATAGCGCTATTTTTCCAGGTCTACAAGGTGGACCTTTAATGCATGTAATTGCAGCTAAGGCAGTAAGCTTTAAAGAGGCTTTAAAACCAGATTTTGTATTGTACACAAAAAAAGTAATAGATAATGCTAAAATACTTTCCGACACTTTAATTAAAAATAATTTTAAAATTTTCTCAGGAGGCACAGATACGCATTTAATGTTAGTTGATTTAAGACCTTATAATGTTACTGGTAAAGATGCAGAGAAAAGTTTAGGAAATGCAAACATAACTTGTAACAAAAATGGAATTCCTTTTGATACCCAAAGTCCCATGATAACTTCAGGCATAAGACTAGGAACACCTGCTTGTACGACTAGGGGATTTGGCACTAAAGAATTTACGTTGGTGGGAGAGTTGATTACTAAGGTTATTAATGGTTTATCCAAAAACCCAACAGATAATTCAAAAATTGAAAAAGAAGTCCAAAAAGAAGTGATAGATCTTTGTTCAGCTTTTCCTATATATAGTGTAAAGTAAAAATTATTAACTATGCTTTGTCCGTTTTGTAGAGAAAAAGATACTTCCGTCGTTGACTCACGTCCAACTGAGGATGGGACAGCAATACGCAGAAGACGCTATTGCACTTGCCATGGAGGAATGAGGTTTACCACTTTTGAAAGAGTTCAAATAAGAGAACTAACCGTTATAAAAAAAAACGGTAGGAGAGCACCATTCGACAGAGAAAAATTAGCAAAGTCATTTTTCACTGCCTTAAAAAAAAGGCCTATAGACCAAGACACTATTGAAAAAGTAGTTTCAAGAATAACAAGAGAATTAGAAGAGCAAGGTCAGTCTGAAATTCAGTCAAACGTTATTGGAAAAAAAGTAATGGATACTTTAAAAGAGTTAGATAAGATTGCTTATATTAGATACGCCTCAGTTTACACAAATTTTAAAGAAGTTGGTGAATTTGGTGAGTATATTGAGGAACTTGATGGCAAAGCTAATAAATAAATATCTAAGATTAGCGTTTGAAAAAGCTAAAATAAATTTAGGATCTACAAGCACAAATCCTTCGGTTGGTTGCATTATTGAAAAAAATAAGTCTGTTATTTCGTCCGGCCATACCTCAATAAATGGAAGACCACATGCAGAATTTAATGCTTTAAACAAAAGCATTAATTTTAAAGATTCAAATCTTTATGTAACTTTAGAACCTTGTTCACATTATGGATTTACCCCTCCTTGCACAAATATTATTAAAAAAAAAAAAATTAAAAATGTTTATTTTTCTCTTTTTGATTTTGATAAAAGATCTAACTTTAAAGCCAAAAAAATATTAAAAAAAAAGAGGATAATTGCCAAGGGAAATTACTTGAAAGAACTTGGATTAAATTTTTACAAAAGTTATGCATTACAATTCAAGTTAAATAAACCATTTATAGATGCAAAAATTGCGTTATCAAAAGATTTCTACAGTATTAGCAAAAAATCAAAATGGATTACTAATATTTATTCAAGAAGGCGAGGACAATTTTTAAGGACACAATATAATTGTTTAATCACAACATCAAAAACAGTAAATTTGGATAATCCTAGGCTTGATTGTAGGATTGATGGCTTAGAAAAAAAAAGCCCAGATATTATTATAATTGATAGAAATTTTAAGCTTAAAAAAAACCTGAAACTTAGAGACAAACCAAATAAAAGAAAAATAATTATTATAACAAAAGATATATATAGAGAAAAAATAAATTTAAAAAGAAATACAAATTTTAAATATATTTTTTTAAAAAATATTTCATCTAAAAAAGATTTTGAAAATATCTTTATTATTTTAAAGAAAAAAGGCTATAATAGAATCTTTGTGGAAAGTGGATTGAAATTTCTAAATTTTATGATAATAAATAAATTTATAAATAATATTTTCATATTTCAATCACAAAAAAAATTAAGAAGAAATGGTATGAATAACGGTAATATTAACATTATTAAAAAACTTAGCAATAAAAAGAAATTATTAAATGTAAATCTATTTTCTGATAATTTATTTAAGGTTAAAATATAATTATGTTCAATGGAATTATTTTTTATAAAGGTTACGTCAAAAAAATAAACAAGTTGAAACAGGGATGGTCTATTCAAATTAAGTCAGGCATGAGTTTAAATAAATCTGACATAGGTAGCTCTATTGCATGTAATGGCGTATGTCTAACTCTTGAAAAAACAAATAAAAATTTATTAACTTTTTTTTTATCTAAAGAGACTATACAAAGAACAAGTTTTAGATTCATTAAGTTAAACGAGGAAATTAATCTAGAGAAATCTCTCAAATATGGACAACCGATTTCCGGTCATTTTACTCAAGGTCACGTTGATTGTACAGCCAAAATAACAAAAATTAATAAAATTGGAAAGTCGTGGACAATTAATTTTAATCTAATTAAACACAAATCTACTTTTGTGATTTATAAATCCTCAATAACAATTAACGGAGTATCTCTTACAATTTCTAAAGTATTTAAAAAAGGTTTTCAAGTATCTGTAATACCACATACATTGAAGTTAACAAATTTGATTAAGTTAAAAAAAGCAAACATTGTAAACGTTGAATTTGATATGTTTGCAAAATATTATAAAAAAATATTATAATGTTAAAAAAACTTTTATCCCCTATTTCGGAAATCATTAAAGATGCCAAAAAAGGAAAAATGTTTATTTTAGTTGATGATAAAGATAGGGAAAATGAGGGAGATTTGGTCGTTCCAGCTACAAAATGTAATTCAAAAAGTATCAATTTTATGGCAAAACATGGTAGAGGATTGATATGCTTAGCTCTAACTAAAGGTCAAGTAAGTAAACTAAATTTACCACTAATGTCCTCAGTAAACAAATCAAGAATGCAAACTGCTTTCACAGTTTCTATCGAAGCTAAGAAAGGTATAACAACTGGAATATCTGCGTTTGATAGAGCGAAAACGATAAAAGTTGCCACAAAATACAATGTTAAAAAAACTGAAATAGTTTCCCCAGGTCACGTATTTCCTTTAGTCTCTAGGAATGGAGGTGTACTTGAGAGAGCGGGACACACAGAAGCCTCGGTAGATATTTCTAGACTTGCCAAATTAAATCCAAGTGCAGTGATCTGTGAAGTAATGAATGAAGATGGCAGAATGGCGAGGCTAGGAGATTTAAAAAGATTCTCAAGGAAGCACAAATTAAAAATTGCTACTATAGAAGATTTAATTTCTTTTAGATTAAAAAATGAAAAACTAATACAGTTCTACTCAAAAAAAATTATCAAAAAAAATAGAGTTGATTTAGAAATATTGATCTATAAAAATAAACTAGATAACTCTTTACAATATGTTGTAAAGAAAGGAAATATTAAAAAAAAAGCTGTTAGAGTTAGAGTAATTTCAACAAGACATAATTCAGAAAAGTCATTATTAAAAGATAACAAAATTAACCATATTTTAAAATTTCTTGATAAGTATTCAAACTTTGTTTTATTAATTATAAAAGATCAAAAATCAGCAAAGCAAGCAGCTTCTGAGCTAATAAAAGGAAATAATGTTTTAAGATATTATGGAATTGGAGCACAGATAATAAAAGACATAGGTATTAATAAAATGATATTAGTTTCTAGATCAAAAAAGAAAATAATAGGTTTAGAAGGATTTGGTTTAAAAATTATTAAACAAGAAATAATTAGATGAAAAAGGTTTTAATAGTATATAGCGATTATTATAAAAAAATTTCTAACAAGATGTTGTTTGAAGCGCAAAGAGTGTTAAGTAAAAAATACATTATTAAAAAATTTAAGGTAGCTGGGTCTTTCGAAATACCCTTTATAATATCGAAAAATGTAAAAAAATATGATGGTTTTGTTGCTCTAGGTTGTATTATTCAAGGGGAGACTCCACACTTCCATTTTATATCACAGTCAATAAACAATGGTTTGATGAAAATCTCTATTGATAAGAATAAACCTATAGGAAATGGTGTGGTAACATGCTTAGATATGAGCCAGGCTAAAAAAAGAATTAAAAAAGCGTCTGAAGCTGCTAAAGTTCTAACGCTTTTGTTAAATAATGAAAATTGAAAATACAAGAGTAAAAATTATCCAAAAATTATACTCAAATTTATTAAATCCAGATGATCTAATAACTTATAATAAAAGCCAATTTAAAAAATTCATTAAAGATGTAGTCGAGGGAACTATAGAGCGCCAAGAACTTATAGACGAGACTATTAAAAAATACCTTAAAGATGATTTTAATTACGAAAGGTCTGATAAGATTCTTAAAATTATATTATCTGCTGCTATATTTGAAATGCTTTATAAACATAATAACTCGACTAAGTTGATTATAAGTGAGTATCTAAAATCCGCAGAGTTCTTCTTAGAAGAAGGCAAAATTAAATATTTAAATGCGATTTTAGATAAAATTTCAAAAACATTAAGAAAATAAGTGAATAGTTGTCAAATTATTATAAAGTTTAGCTTGCCTTTTTATTTGATATTTGGCATGTATCTGATTTTTAATTATATATAAAATGAATACTTCTTTAGAACTATTATATTTGATCGTTTTTACAGGGATACTAGCTGTTCTTTACAGTTACATGCTATCGGGTCAAATTTTGTCCTCAAGTCCTGGAAATAGTAGAATGCAAGAGATTGCAGAGGCAATACAAATCGGAGCTAAAGCTTATTTAAACCGACAGTATAAAACAATAGCCATTGTAGGAATTTTAGTATTGTTTATTGTAAGTTATTTTTTCAGTTTTTTAGTAGGAGTTGGATATTTTATTGGTGCTTTTCTCTCAGGTGTTGCCGGTTATGTTGGCATGCTTATATCCGTCAAAGCTAATGTTAGAACAGCAGAGGCATCTAGGGTAAGTTTACAATCAGGTTTATCAATAGCTTTTAAGTCAGGGGCAATCACAGGATTACTAGTAGCTGGATTAGCATTATTAGCAATTACAATTTATTATTTAATATTATTAAATCTCAACGTAGATAATCGGGAAATCATAAATGCTCTCGTGGCACTAGGTTTTGGTGCATCATTAATTTCTATTTTTGCAAGATTAGGTGGAGGTATTTTTACTAAAGGCGCTGATGTTGGTGCTGACCTGGTAGGTAAAGTGGAGGCAGGAATTCCCGAAGACGATCCAAGAAATCCCGCAGTTATAGCAGATAATGTTGGAGATAATGTCGGAGATTGTGCTGGTATGGCTGCCGACTTATTTGAGACTTATGCAGTAACTATAGTTGCTACAATGGTGTTAGCATCTATATTTTTCCCGGGTGATCAAAATATGATGATTTATCCCTTGTTGATTGGTGGATCTTGCATAATTACTTCAATTATAGGAACTTGGTTTGTAAAACTTGGTAAAAGTAAAAATATAATGGGAGCTTTATATAAAGGATTTATAGCAACAGCTTTATTATCACTATTAATATTATATCCAATGACTGAGTCAGCTATAGGTTTAAATAAAGAATATACTTTTTCAGATGTGAGTTTTGACGGATTAGATTTATATATTTGCGCAGTATCAGGATTAGTTATTACTGGTTTAATAATTTGGATAACTGAATACTATACAGGAACTAATTACAGACCTGTTAAAAGTGTGGCCATGTCCTCAACTACAGGTCACGGTACTAACGTTATTCAAGGTTTAGCAATATCGATGGAGGCAACTGCAATTCCAGCTTTGATAATTGTTGTTGGAATTATATTTACAAATAGTTTGGCAGGATTATATGGAATAGCAATTGCAGTGACATCAATGTTAGCATTAACAGGTATGGTAGTCGCACTTGATGCTTATGGGCCTGTGACAGATAATGCTGGTGGAATAGCGGAAATGTCTAAGTTACCTAATAGCGTTAGAAAAACCACTGATGCTCTTGACGCAGTAGGTAACACGACTAAAGCAGTTACTAAAGGTTATGCAATAGGGTCAGCAGGCTTAGGAGCTTTAGTCTTATTTGCTGCTTATACAGAGGATATAAAATATTATGCTAAAGATTCTACCTCATCACTATTTGGTTTAGAGGTTAGTTTTGACTTGTCAAATCCTTACGTCGTTATTGGTCTTTTAATTGGTGGTTTGTTGCCTTATCTCTTTGGATCCATGGGTATGCAGGCTGTTGGTAGGGCCGGAGGAGCTGTAGTAATTGAGGTTAGACGACAATTCAAAAAAATTCCGGGTATAATGAAGGGAAAAAGAAAACCTGATTATGGTAAGCTTGTTGATCTATTAACTAAAGCAGCAATTAAAGAGATGGTAATTCCTTCTTTATTACCAGTGCTGTCACCAATAATTCTTTATTTAATAATTTTTGTGATTGCTGGAAAAGTAGCGGCACTGTCTTCACTTGGAGCTATGTTACTTGGAGTAATAGTCACTGGTTTATTCGTTGCTATATCTATGACTGCTGGTGGTGGCGCTTGGGATAACGCAAAAAAATATATAGAAGATGGTAATTTTGGTGGGAAAGGATCCGAAGCTCACAAAGCTGCTGTAACCGGTGATACAGTTGGTGACCCATACAAAGATACAGCCGGTCCTGCAGTAAACCCGATGATTAAAATTACAAATATTGTTGCTTTATTACTACTTTCAGTGATAGC
>MDTD01057853.1_pt1 | contig 12321 bp, 10 predicted proteins | sample 811221 | NCBI WGS metagenome assembly MDTD01 (sample SAMN05326646, study PRJNA326480) | marine metagenome | isolation source: seawater | place: Pacific Ocean: South West | collected 2011 | reverse complement strand
GGAATAGCTTTTGTAACAGCTTTACCTGCACCAGTTTCAGTAATTACCATATTTAAGGCAGCAGCACGTCCACGACGATACTTATTGTGCATATTATCCACTAAATTTTGGTCGTTGGTATAGGCGTGAATAGTTTCAAGGTGCCCTTTTACTATACCTAATTGCTTTTCTACAACCTTTAAGATAGGTGTGATAGCGTTAGTTGTACAAGAGGCTGCCGAAAATATAGAAGTATTTTCAATATCTATTTTATGATTTACACCAAAAACAATATTTGGAACACCTTTTCCTGGAGCAGTCAATAATACTTTAGCAACACCTTTAGATTTGAGATGTAGACTTAAAGCCTCTTTATCTCTAAATATTCCCGTATTATCTATCACTAAAGCATCTTTAATGCCATATTCAGTATAGTCTATGTTATCAGGGCTTTTTGCGGCTATCATATTTACAGTACGTCCGTTAATTATGAGGGCTTTATTTTCAAAATCTTCTTTGACTGTTCCAGTAAAAATACCGTGAACAGAATCCGTACGAAGTAAAGATGCTCTTTTAGAAATATCTTTTTCAGAATCGCTACGAGTAACAATAGCTCTTAATCTTAATTGACCACCAGCATTATCTTGTAAAAATAACTCTCTAGCAACTAATCTACCAATTCGACCAAAACCATAAAGTATGACGTCTTTGGGTGCTAAGTTATTTTCATCATTAACCAATGCTGATAATTTATTCATCACAAAGTCATTAATTTTATCATTTGAGGTATCTTCTTTAATCCATTCATAAGTTAACTTTCCTAAATCAATTTTGGTATTTTTAATACCCAATTTAAGTATAGCTTTAGCTAAATTTAGGGTTTGATGAACGTTGATATCTTGCTTCACAAATTTAGCTGCATAATCATGGAGATTTAAGATTTCACTTTTAGTAATATTTGTAATTCTATTTCTAAATAAAACTAATTCAGTAGCGTGTTCTAGAATCAAGCGGCTTGCAACATTTGAAAGTTCTGAAATTGTCTTTTCTTTTTCTATCCATAGTGATAGTTCGTTATCATAATTTTCAGTTTTCATATTGATTTATAAGATATGTTATTTATTTTCAACAAATTTAAAGAATTGACATTTACAAGCAATAATTTTTTACAAAAATGAAAAATTTACAAATTACAATTCCTTTACGTAAATTTGAAATATGAAAATCCAATTTAATAAATATCACGGAGCTGGTAACGATTTCATAATTATCGATAATAGAAGCTTATTTTTTGACCATTCTAATCATAAAATGATACAAAACCTGTGTGATAGAAAGTTGGGTATTGGTGCTGATGGACTTATTCTATTACAAGATGTTGCAGACTATGACTTTGAGATGGTGTATTACAATGCAGACGGTCATTTGGGCTCTATGTGCGGTAATGGAGGTAGATGTGTTGTTGACTTTGCTAAACAACTGAACATCTTCGAAAAAGAATGTCATTTTTATGCATGCGATGGACCACATTTAGCTACATGGACTAGTTATGACGTTTCTTTAAGAATGCAAAATGTAGAAGTAATAGAAAATGGTGAGGATTATTTTTTTCTAAATACAGGATCTCCACATTATGTCAAGTTTGTTGAAAATTTAGAATCTATAAATGTTTTTGAAGAAGGTCAGAAAATTCGTTACAATGAACGATTTAAAAACGATGGCACTAATGTCAATTTTGTTCAGATAAAAAATCAAAAACTTTATATTAGAACTTATGAAAGGGGAATTGAAGATGAAACCTTGGCATGTGGTACGGGTGTCGTTGCTTCTGTACTATCAGCATATGAAGCCAATTTAATTTCTAATAACACGATTGAAGTAATAGCTTTAGGCGGTGATTTAAAAGTAAATTTTGAGAAAAAAGACCATTATCATAGCATAGATTTAGTCGGTCCTTACAATTGTGTATTTAAAGGTGAAATCAAATGTTAGTAGGAGAAAACATAAGGTTAAGGGCTTTAGAGCCAGAGGATTTAGATTTGTTTTACAAATGGGAAAACGACACTAGTATATGGAAGATAAGTCAAACTTATAAGCCCTTTTCAAGGCATCTTTTAAAACGTTATTTGCAAAATGCTCATCAAGATATTTTTACAGCTAAGCAGTTGCGTTTAATGATTGAAAGGGAGGGATATGCTATAGGAACGATTGATTTATTTGATTATGAACCTATTCATGCCCGAGCTAGTGTAGGAATTTGGATAGTTCAAGAGTCTAATAGAAGACAAGGTTACGCTAAGGAGGCCTTAAGGCTTATCATAGAATATGCCTTTTTTAAATTGCAACTCAATCAGTTATATTGTAATATTTCAGCCAATAATCAAGCTAGTATTAATTTATTCAGTGCTTTAGACTTTACACTTATTGGTGCTAAGAAACAATGGAATAAGTCGCCAAACGGTTGGGAAGACGAATTGATGTTTCAGTTGTTGTGCGAATAATCTGTATATTCATATTTATCACTTTAGTAGGATGTAGCTCTAGGATTGAGCCTTACACTACTTATCTCAATCACCATGATACGGTTGCTTATGTGGGCAAAGAAAGCTGTATGGCATGTCATTACGATATCTATCAAACGTATGTACAAACAGGAATGGGACAGTCTATGTCCTTAGCTACACCAGAAAATAGTGAAGCTATTTTTACTGAGAATTCCATACTTACAGATACATTTAATGACTTTCGTTACTATCCATTTTGGAAAGACAGTGTATTGAAAATTAAGGAGTTACACGATTATGGTGAACGCATTGAAGATGTAGATTATATTGTTGGTTCAGGACATCATACCAATTCACATTTGTGGGACGAAGGGGGTTATGTTCATCAGATGCCCTTTACCTACTATACCCAAGATGGTCATTTGGATTTCCCTCCTGGTTTTGAAGATGGATATAATAGTCGTTTCTCTAGGAAAATAGGACTAGAATGTATGAGTTGTCATAATGCTACCCCAGATTTTGTTTTGGGTTCGGAGAATAAATACCACAGCATTCCTGAAGGAATAGACTGTGAACGCTGTCATGGGCCAGGAGAATTACATGTTCAACGAATGCTGAATGGCGAATTAGTAGATACTTCAACTCATATTGACTACTCTATTGTGAATCCTAAAAAACTTTCTTTAGAAGCTCAATTTCAAATTTGTATGCGTTGTCATTTACAGGGGAATACTGTACTTTCAGACGGAAAAAGCTTTTTAGACTTTAAACCAGGTATGGACTTGTCAAAGGTAATGACTGTATTTGTGCCAAGGTATGAGGACGATAACACCTTCATAATGGCATCGCACGTAGATAGACTAAAACAAAGTGCTTGTTTTACCAACTCTGAAATGAATTGTATCACTTGCCACAATCCACATCATTCCGTACAAAAGGAGAGTCCTAACTTTTTTAATGATAAATGTTTGTCTTGTCATGACGATTGTAAAGACGAATTTAGAGAAAATGATAATTGTATAGCTTGTCATATGCCTTCATCTAGTACTATTGATATCCCTCACGTCAGTATTCACGATCATAAAATTGGTATACATAATACTAATGATACAATGGTGACAAAAGGAAAGTTCATAGGTTTAGAGGCTATAAATAATGTAAATCCATCTAAATTAATACGAGCTAAAGCCTATTTGTATCAGTATGAAAAATTCGATAGACAAGCTTATTTATTGGACTCAGCTTTAAACCTTTTGAATAGTTTAGCATTGGAAAAATCTTACAAAGAACTTATTCATCTTTATTTTATGAAGAAAGATGATATAGCTATTCTGAATATTTGTAATTCATTGGAAGATCTGAATCTAAATAATATGTCCTACGATAATAGTGATGCTTGGACTGCCTATCGCATTGCTGAAGCTCATCAAAATCAAGATTTAGGTATTAGTCGAACTCTTTCCTTCTATCAAAAAGCGGTAGATTTAGCTCCCTATGTCTTAGATTTTCGTTTAAAGTTAGCTGATATGTATTCAAATATAAATTCATTTGCATTAGCCGAGAAGGAATATCGAATACTTTTATCTCAGTTTTCTAAACATGAAAGTGCTTGGTGTAATTTAGGATATGTTTTGCTAAAACAAGGTCAAAATCAATCGGCTATGGAATGCTATGACAAAGCTTTGCATTTGAATCCTCAACACATACAATCCTTAATCAACAAGGCAAGTTTACTGATTTTAGATGGTAATTTTAATAAAGGAAAGTTATATTTGAAACGAATTTTAGAAATAGAGCCAAACAATAGTAAAGCTATATATCTATTGAGCACAATTTAATGAGAAAAAAGCAAAGTTTTTTTAAAAAATTTATTTGGAGTTTGTTAGGAGTTATTCTTATTAGTGGTGCTGTTACAGCTTCTGTCTTTTATAGCAGGATTTACCAATCCAATGTTTCTTTAGACTATCAAAAAGAAGTATTTATTTATATAACTTCAAGTGCAAGTTTTGAAGATGTCCTTCAACAGCTCACTAGTGAAGGTATTATTATTAATTCATCATCATTTCGATGGATTTCAGAAAGAAAAAGTTATACAAATAATATCAAACCGGGGAGATATCTAATTAAAGATGGAATGAACAATAATGAATTGGTTAATTTATTGCGTTCTGGGCGTCAAACTCCAGTTAATGTAGTTTTTAATAATGTTCGTACAAAGGAAGACTTTGCTGGTATAATAGCTGATCAATTAGAATTAGATTCAGTCGAAATTATTGAAGCTATGTTAGATACTGTCTTTTTAAATAATATTGGACTTAATGCTTTTAACGTTAGTAGTTTATTTATTCCAAATACTTATGAATTTTATTGGAATACATCAATAATGAGTTTTTTATCTAGAATGGTTGCTGAAAATCATCACTTTTGGAATAATAGTCGAAAAGCTAAATGTACGCTTTTGAATTTAAAAAAAGAAGAAGTAATAACTTTAGCTTCAATTGTTGAAAAAGAAACCATAAAAAAAGACGAACAACCTATAGTTGCAGGTTTGTATTTAAATCGATTAAAAAAAAATATGCTACTTCAGTCTGATCCGACTGTAATTTTTGCAATTGGAGATTTTTCAATAAGACGTGTTTTAAAAAAAGATTTAAAATATGACTCTCCTTATAATACATATAAATATAAAGGTTTGCCAATTGGGCCTATTTCTCTTCCTTCAATTGGAGCAATAGATGCCGTATTGAATTATCAAAAGCATGATTATTTATTTATGTGTGCCAAGGAAGATTTTTCAGGATATCATAACTTTGCTAAAAATGTTAAGCAGCATAATGTAAATGCTAAAAAGTATAGAAGAGCTTTAAATGACAAAAAAATTAAAAGATAGTTATTAATGAAAATCAAATTTGGAACAGATGGTTGGAGAGCTGTTATAGCTCAAGAATATACAGTGAATAATGTAGCACGAGTAACAGTTGGTGTTGCTAGATGGTTGAACAAAAACTTTAAAAATCCTTCTGTTATCATAGGGCATGATTGTCGTTTTGGTGGACCACTTTTTGCTAAAACCTCTGCTATGGTTTTTAATAACTTTGGTATAAAAGTAATTTTAGCTGATAAATTTGTTACAACACCAATGCTTTCTTTAGGTGTCTTAGAATTTAATACAAGCTTGGGGATTGTAATTACTGCTAGTCACAATCCATCTGAATACAATGGTTATAAATTAAAAGGAAACTTTGGAGGCCCTTTATTAGCACACGATGTAAAAGCTATAGAAGATATTATACCGGATGTTTACAATCTAGATTTAGACTCTTTAACCATTGAAGGTGTTCAAAAAGTAGATTTAGAAAAAATATATCTTGACAAGGCAAGGAAAAGTTTTGATATTGAAGCTATTAATAACTCTAATTTTAATTGGGCATATGATGCTATGTATGGAGCGGGTAGAGATGCAGTACCTTCTTTATTGGCAGATATTAATCTTTTACATTGTTCTGACAATCCCGGTTTTAATGGCATAGCTCCAGAACCAATTCATAGAAATCTAATTGAATTTTCACAAATGATTAAAGAAAATGGTAAAATAGATTGTGGATTAGCTACTGATGGAGATGCTGACAGAATTGGTTTATATAATGCTAAAGGTCAATTTATAGATTCTCATCATATCATTCTATTGTTAATACATTACTTAGTTAAGTATAAGGGAATGAATGGAAAGGTTGTTACTGCCTTTTCGTGTTCGGTTAAAGTAGCAAAGATGTGTGATCACTACGAATTAGAGCATGAAATTGTAAAAGTTGGCTTTAAGCACGTAGCAGAGGTAATGCTCAAGGAGGACGTATTATTAGGTGGTGAAGAATCTGGAGGTGTGGCTATTAAAGGTCATATTCCAGAAAGAGACGGTATTTGGATGGGCTTAGTAATATGGGAATATATGGCAAAAACAGGTAAGAGCTTAGATGACCTTATTAAAGAAGTGTACGATATTGTAGGCGAGTTTGCTTTCGAACGAATTGACTTACATTTAGCAAAAGCTAAAAAAGAGGAAATTGTGGAAAATTGTAAAAATGATTTGTATACCAAATTTGGTGATTTAGCTATTATTAAAACTGAGACTATTGACGGATTTAAGTATTACTTTGATGAAGATAGTTGGGTTATGATAAGACCTTCCGGAACTGAACCTTTATTACGTACATATGCAGAAGCAAAAAATCAAGATAAATGTTTCGAAATACTTAAAAAAGTGCATGAAACCTTATTGGATTTGTATTGAAAAATTGACATAAAAAAAGCTCGAATATATAGTCGAGCTTTGTTATTTGTTTTGAAAAATTAGTGTTTAGATAAATAATCGGCTACTCCGGCAAAATTTTCTTTCATAGCAACTTTACCTTTTTCCCAATTTGCAGGACAAACTTCACCTTCTTCTTCATGATGTTGAAGGGCATCAATCATTCTTAGAGCTTCATCAACGTTTCTTCCAAGAGGTAAATTATTAACAATTTGGTGTTGAACTATACCTTCTTTGTCAATTAGAAATAATCCTCTAAAAGCAATCATTGGCCCATCTGCTTCTAATTCATCATTTTCATTTATAAAATAATCACCAAATAGTACACCAAAATTTTCTGTAATGGTTTTAGTTTGATCAGCAACTAAAGGATAAGTAATTCCTTTTATTCCTCCTTTGTCTTTTGGAACTTGTAGCCATCCCCAATGTGATTCTGGAGTGTCAGTTGAACATGCCACAACTTCAACTCCTTTTTCTTTAAAATCAGATAATTTTGCTTGAAAAGCGTGTAATTCTGATGGGCAAACAAAAGTAAAATCTTTTGGATAAAAGAAAAAAACTACATGCTTTTTTCCAATAAATTGTTCTAGTGAGAAACCTTCAACGATATCTCCGCCATTAATAACAGCTTTAGCGCTGAAATTAGGTGCTTTTTTTCCTACTAATACCATATCATAAATTTTAGTTTAATACATTTCTTAATTTAAAGTGCAAATTTAAGCATAAAGAACTATTAATTAAACTTATTTTTATGTAATTATTAGAGCAACAAAAAATCAAATATTAGGCCATTGATAATACCTTTTATTTATTTAATTTTTTTCCATTAATGATATATTTTTCTTAACATATTTCATAAAATAGCGATATTTGTAATAAATTCTAACTATGTCTGATCAACAAATTATTTTTTCTATGAATAGGGTAAGTAAGACTTTCCCATCAAACAACAAACAAGTTTTAAAAGATATCCACCTGTCGTTTTTTTACGGTGCTAAAATTGGAATTATTGGACTTAATGGGTCGGGTAAATCAACTTTACTCAAGATAATAGCTGGTTTGGATAAGTCTTTTCAAGGCGATGTACATTTTTCTAAAGATCACACTATAGGTTACCTAGCTCAAGAGCCAGAGATGGACGATTCTAAAATGGTAATGGATGTTGTCAAAGAAGGTATGCAAGAGGCTGTAGACCTTATTGCTGAATACAACGACATTAATAATCAGTTTGCTCTTCCTGAAGTTTATGAAGATGCTGATAAAATGCAGATGCTAATGGTTAAACAAGGAGAATTGCAAGATAAAATTGATGCTGCTGGTGCTTGGGATTTAGAAACTAAGTTGAATATAGCTATGGATGCTCTCAGATGTCCAGATGGAGAAAAATCGGTTTCTATATTGTCAGGCGGAGAAAAAAGAAGGGTAGCTCTTTGCCGTTTACTTTTAAAAGAACCAGATATTTTGTTACTAGATGAGCCAACAAATCATTTAGATGCTGAGTCAGTACATTGGTTGGAACAACATCTTCAACAATATAAAGGAACCGTAATTGCTATTACTCACGATAGGTATTTTTTGGATAACGTAGCTGGTTGGATATTAGAATTAGATAGAGGAGAAGGTATTCCTTGGAAGGGGAATTATTCCTCTTGGTTAGATCAAAAATCGAAACGATTAGCTCAAGAAGAAAAACAAGCTAGTAAACGAAGAAAAACATTAGAACGCGAGTTGGAATGGGTGAGAATGAGTCCCAAAGGAAGACAGTCTAAATCTAAAGCTCGCTTGAGTAATTACGATAAACTACTTAGTGAAGAAAATAGACAGCAAGAAGAAAAAATAGAATTATACATTCCTCAAGGTCCCCGTTTGGGTACAAAAGTTATTGAGGCAAAAGGTGTTTCCAAAGCTTTTGGAGATAAGTTATTGTATGAAGACTTGAACTTTAACTTGCCCCCAGCAGGGATTGTGGGGATTGTGGGTCCAAATGGTGCAGGTAAAACAACACTATTTAGAATGATAATGGGTCAAGAAGAAGCCGATGGTGGTTCATTTAGTATTGGTGAAACTGTAAAAGTTTCTTATGTTGACCAACAACATGCCGATATAGACCCAGAAAAAACCATTTGGGAACAAGTAACAGGAGGTAATGAATTGCTAGAAATTTCTGGTAAAAAATTGAATTCTCGCTCATATGTGGCTAAATTTAATTTTCAAGGATCTGATCAAAATAAAAAAGTAGGTGTTTTGTCAGGAGGTGAAAGAAATAGACTGCATTTAGCTATGACACTTAGAGATGAGGGTAATGTGCTACTATTAGATGAGCCTACAAACGATTTGGATGTAAACACTTTACGTGCTTTAGAAGAAGGTTTAGAAAATTTTGGGGGCTGTGCGGTTATTATCTCACATGATCGTTGGTTTTTAGATAGAGTTTGTACACATATATTAGCATTTGAAGGGAATTCGCAAGTGTATTTCTTTCAAGGTGGTTATAGCGATTACGAAGAAAATCGTAAAAAACGTTTAGGTGATGTTGGTCCAACTCGTATTCGTTATAAGAAGTTAGTACGCTAATTATTTTTTAAATAATTGCTTAATGAAGGCTAAACCAAACAATTGAGAGTCTGTATTAGCTATATAACTCAATAAAAGACCAACAGGTAGAAGCATAAGATTGGCAATCCACATACCTTCCGATACAGATATTTCAGATTCTTTAACCATCTTTTCAGATGTTACGGATACGATGTGATACGTGATGAAAAATCCTACAGATATAATTACAGGCATACCAAAACCACCTTTTTTAATAATCGAACCAAGTGGGGCTCCTATTAAAAAAAATATTATGCAAGCTGCGGAAAGGGACCATTTTCTATGCCATTCAACCTTATGTTTTATTGCAATTTTATTTGAATAATTTTGATCTGCTATTATGTTATTTAACATTGATTTAATATACTTTACTGAAGAAATAGCATTTGTATATATTTTTGTATTCTGATTGCTTAAATTAAAATTGTTTGAGTTATAATAGCTTTCTAATTTTTCAAAATCATAATTTATTTTTTTCGAAACATTTGATTTGAAAAGATTTAATTTTTGATTTTTTTTAGAGTTTATTGAATCTATTGCCGAAATTAATTGTGAATTTTTCATCATAGCATAATGATTTCTGTATAATTCTTCGCTAGTTCGTTTCATTCCAAAATCTGACATATCAAACCTTAAAACATCTTTCTTGAATTTACTTCTTTGTAAAGGTCTTTTTTCGTTCTTTTTATTTATGTTCATTTCATAGTAGCTGTAGCCATTTTCTAATGAAATAATAAAATAATTTTCATTTTCAGAAAGATACATTTTGCCTTTTTCGGCAATAATTACTTTATCATTACCCATTTCTGATGTATGGTCATATATCATTATTCCTTCTAGGTCAGTTCCATTTTCTAACTTCTTATTAATCTTTATGCTGTAACCACTCAATTCATTATAAAACATACCTTCTTTGATATTCAGGGCAGGTTTTTGTTTCCTGATGTCGTACAATAATGAACCTGCTTTTAGGTTTGCGTAAGTCATAAAATAGTTTGAAAACAAAAATGATGAAGTAGCAATTATAAAAATAACGACTAACAATGGGTTCATACACTTTTTTAGAGATATTCCTGCAGATTTTATAGCATTTAGTTCATTTCTTTCGGCAATATTACCAAAGGTCATAATTGAAGATAGTAAAACTGAAATAGGTAGTGCCATTGGAACAAAACGAGCTGAAGCGTAAAATAATAATTTTGAAATAGTTATGAAGTCTAAGCCTTTACCTACCAAATCGTCAATATACTTCCATAAAAACTGCATCAATAATAGAAAGATTGCAATTAAAAAAGTAAAGATGAAGGGACCAATAAAAGATTTAATAATGAAAAGATTAAGCTTTTTCATTTTATCTTTCGGTGTTTATGAGCCAATTATATTTTTTAAATTATCAATCTGTGCATCCCAAAGGTTGGTTGCGTCTTCTTTGTCTTCTTCATCTTCTGCAAAGTCGGAGATTATAAGAGATACATCAGATGTTAATTCATCAATTTGGATTCTAAATTCAAAAAATTCATCATCTTCAGAATCTAACCATCTAAAACGAATATGATCACCTTTTTTCTTGCTTATTAGTTTTGCATCCTGAGAACTACCTTCCCAAGTAAAGGTGTAAATACCATCTCTGTTAATGTTTACATCATCAGCAAACCATTCTGATAATCCGCTGATTGTACTTAAACGTTCATAAAGTATTTTTATTGATGAATTTAAAGGATATTCTAGTTGGTATAACATTGGATATTTTTTTATGCTTAGGGCTCAATATATGCAAATAATTTACAATTACAAGTTTTAATATTTATGAATTAAAAAAACACTAGGCTTTTTATTCAAGTCTAGGGTCTTTTTCCTCCAATTTTTAATACTGTCTCTTGTAATACTTTCAAACTCTATGCTAATATTAGTTGCTACTACTAGTTCAGTATTAGCTTGGCAATATTTACATAAATCTTCTAGCATATGATTGTTTCGAAAAGGAGTTTCTATAAAAATTTGTGTTTGTTGTTGTTTAAACGACAAATTCTCTAAAAATAGTATACGTTTTTTACGTTCTATTTTTTCTTTAGGTAAATAACCATTAAAAGAGAAGTTTTGACCGTTGAGACCAGACGCCATAAGTGCCATTAAAATGGACGATGGACCAACTAAAGGTATAACAGTAATATCTCTAGAGTGAGCCAATTTTACAATATCTGCGCCTGGGTCAGCAATACCAGGGCAACCAGATTCTGAAAGCAATCCAATATTTTTGCCATCTTCAATGCGCTTTAGCATAGCAGATAATTCATATTCCTTGGTGTGCTTATTCAGTAAATGAAATTTTAAATCATCAATAGCTGTATTTATATCAGATTTTATAAGAAAGCGTCTCGCTGAGCGTATATTTTCTACAATAAATTCAGAACAAGAATTGATATAAGTTGTATTTTCTAGTGGAAGTACTTTGTTTACTTCTGTTTCACCTAGTGTACAGGGAATTAGTATGAGCTTACCTTTCTTGGATTTCATCATTTATCGTTTGACAAGCTTCGTGTAACATCTCATATACTTTAATAAAGCCATCTTTTCCACCAAAATAGGGGTCTGGGATATTATTTTGCTTTGATAGAGTGTAATGTACTTTTTTAATTTGAGATTCATTTTCGGCTAGAGCGACAACATTTCTATAGTTTTCATCATCCATAATGAAAATCTTATCAAAGCGATTGAAATCTTCTGTTGTAAATTGCCTAGCGGCTAGATTTGAAATGTCTATGCCGTAAGATTGTGCTGTTTCAATCATTCGTATGTCAGGAGGCCTGCCAATATGGTAATTGGAAGTTCCAGCGGAATCGACCATAATATCAGGGTTGATGTGTCTAAGAATACCTTCAGCAAGAGGTGATCGGCAAATATTTCCTAAGCAAACGAACAGTATTTTCATCTTGCTTT
>MDTD01056898.1_pt1 | contig 12321 bp, 13 predicted proteins | sample 811221 | NCBI WGS metagenome assembly MDTD01 (sample SAMN05326646, study PRJNA326480) | marine metagenome | isolation source: seawater | place: Pacific Ocean: South West | collected 2011 | reverse complement strand
TTATCCACAGAATCAAATAGACAAATGATAGGAGATGATGAACATGTATGGTATAAAGACGGAATATTTAATATAGAAGGTGGATGTTATGCAAAATGCAAAAATTTAAGCAAAGAAACAGAACCAGAAATATTTAATGCGATTAAACACGGAGCAATTCTTGAAAATGTGGTTTTAAATAAAGATAACGAAGTAGATTTTACAGATACTTCTATCACAGAAAATACCCGATGTTCATATCCATTAGAACATTTAGCTAACATAAAAATACCTGCTTCTTCAACACAGCATCCAAAAAATATTATTTTACTTTGTTGTGATGCGTTTGGTATATTACCACCATTAGCAAAATTAACACACGAACAGGCCGTATATTTTTTTATAAATGGATATACTTCAAAAGTAGCAGGAACAGAAATGGGTGTTAAAGAGCCACAAATTACATTTTCAGCATGTTTTGGAGAGCCATTTTTAGTTCATCATCCATTAAAATATGGGGAACTTTTAAAAGAATATTTAACAAAATATAATTCTAACGTGTGGTTATTAAATACTGGATGGATTGAGGGGGATTATAAAACTGGTCGTAGAATTCCCATAAAATACTCGAGAGAAATGATTGATTCTATTCATAATGATTCACTAAATGATGAATTATGTAATAATTTTCCTTTCTTTGATATAAAAGTTCCTGCAAAATGCGGAAATATACCAGCGAATATATTACATCCACATCAAAATATTTCAAAAATAAAAGAATTACACAAAAAATTTCAAGATAATTATAAGGCTTTATCCATGACCGCTTATTTATAATAATTTAATATAATCGTATTATATTTATTTTAAATAATACGATTAATTCATAACAACAACATATGCGTTTAATGTAAATGCTATCCAAAGCCAAGCTAAGTAAGGAATAAGTAAATTGCCAGCAGTTTTGTCAATTGCAATAAATTCTTTATATGTGTATCCAGCAGTAACTATGATTGCAACTAAATCTATTAATGCTAATATAGGCATTTTAAATCTAAAAAATATAGTTGTCCATATTAAATTTAAAAGTAATTGAATAAAAAATATTTTGATTGCACTGCAGTAAGGATAACATTTTTTATTTGTCCATACTAAGTATAATGCGATAGCCATCATAATATATAATACAGACCAAACCGCACCAAAGACAGGGGGCTTAGGGCTCCACGGAGCTTTTTTTAGATTTTTATACCATCGTTCGTTTCTCATTATATAGTATAGTAATATATTATATGAAAATTAAATATTATAATATAATATAAATGTTTAGTTTAAAAAATATTTTTGGAGGAAGACGTCGCCGAAAAAAAACTAGAAAAAATAAAAAAAAAGAAGGCAGTGCCGCAGAAAAAGCGCGGAAAAAAGCTGAATCAGAATATCGCCGTGCTCGGCAAAAGTCAATTAATAAAGAAGCCAGGAAACAAGCGCGGTTATCTTATATAAATGCCATACCATATTATAATAAAGATGGTGATTTTAATTCTGCGCGCCACCAAATGATAGAAAATATACGTCGTTTAGAAGGTGATATTGATATTAGAGAAAAAGCTCGCTCAGATGCTAGAAAAGCTTCTAGAAAACGCTCACGAAAACAAAGCTTAAATAAAATGGTAAGTGTGGGCAACTTTTTTGAAGGCTCAAAAAAATCTAAAAAAAAGACTGTTAAAAGACCAACTTTAATAACCCCAGCTAGATTAATAACAGTTGATGATTTGGACTTGGGTAAGGTAATGACTCCACCAGCATCGGCTTATGCTTCTTCATCTGTATATCAAGATCAAGATGAAGGTGATGTTATTGTAAATAACCGGGCAACTGCACTAAGCAAACCGCTTTCAAGATATTTAGATAGACTTGAACGCCGTAAAGAAATACCTGGTGCTTCTATTTATTTTGAAAATCCTAGATATCCTGACGAAAATTATGTATTGCCTTTAAATCACCCAGATGTTCCGAATTATAAAAGAAAGTTTGGTCCTGGTAAAGTAAGATTACACCCAGGAACAATGTTTGTTCCTGCAACAGGACCAGGTCAGGGTGGACCCACCTATTCTCCTCTTGAATATCCTAGAACAGGTCCTCCACCGCCATCACATAACCCATACGGAAAAGTAACAAAAACAGAAAAAAAGTTTTTTAAGTTAATTAGCGAGAATCCAAATAGATTTGAACTAGATGGAAAAATATATGATGAAAACTTTGAGGAGCTATCTTTTTTTATGTAGTTTAAATCTATTTTGATTAGATGGAAAAATATATGATGAAAACTTTGAGGAGCTAAGTTATAATGTATGTATGGATTATGGATTGATGACAGTTCTATTAAATGGAGTGCGGCAATACGGACATGTTTGAACTCGTTCGTAGCAATGTAAACAAATAGTATGGCTGCAGTCCGGTATAGTTACTAGCGATTGCTCGGTCATGCAGATGGGACATTCATTTACAGTATACTTTCTTACATAAAATTCAAAATTATTTGTCAAGTCTATGCTAAGGTTTTTATTTAAGGGGACACCGTGCTTTCCATGTGATTTGATAATCAAATCAAATGGACAATCAATAGTGGATCTAATGGTATCATACATGTTATCAATTCGTGTGTTGGTAGGAATGTTATGAGTAAATGAGGTATTGCCGTTAGTATCATAAAATACACAGCTTGATGTAGGCATGCTGGTAGTATATTGTATGTTATTGTCAGTAGATGTTTGTATCGGACTCATTGTTAAATTAAAAAAAAAAATTTTTTTTTCAATTTTTTAAATTAAATAAAAAAAAATTGAAAAAAATTTTCTTAAAAAAAAAGGAGCATAAAAGAGAAGAGAAATAAAAGAATGTCAAAGTCAACCGGATCAATAGTGCGTATACTATCGGAGATGTATAATTTTGATGCATCGGAAGCATTGGATCGTTTAAATAAAAAGAACGAAAAGAAAGGGGGAAGTCGAATTCCACTACCATTTTGTGGAAAGATCGAAGAGTCATGGTGTGACGGAGTGCGACTAAATCATGGACTTTATAGCCAATGCCAAAAGGCAAAAACAACCGGAGCATATTGCGCCGCGTGCCAAAAACAAATCGACTCAAAGGGAGAATTGACATATGGAACCATCCATGAACGGGCGAAATGCGAAAACCCATTGGATTATAAGGACCATAAAGGGAAACAAGTGGTTCCATATGGAAATGTGATGCAAAAACTAAATATCAGCCGAGAGAAAGTAGAAGCATTGGCAAAGGAACTAGGATGGGATATCCCAGAAGAACAATTCCAGGTTCGCACACTCAAAAAGGGACGACCGCGTAAAGAAAAAAATGCAAATGAACCCCCAAAGGCAAAGAAGCCCCGCGGACGCCCACGTAAAGATAAAAAAGTCGTTGCTAGTGCCGAGGACACAGATGATCTGATCAGTTCACTCGTAGAACAAGCAAAAACAACATCTACTGAATCTAATGAAGAACCACAAGCAGAACCACAAGCAGAACCACAAGCAGAACCACAAGTAGAACAGCAAGTAGAACAGCAAGCAGAACCACAAGCAGAACAGCAAGTAGAACCACAAGCAGAACCACAAGTAGAACAGCAAGCAGAACAGCAAGTAGAACCACAAGTAGAACAGCAAGTAGAACCACAAGTAGAACAGCAAGTAGAACAGAAAGATCCACCAAAGGCAAAGAAGCCTCGTGGACGCCCACGTGGCTCAAAAAATAAGCCAAAGGAAATAGATCAGTTGATTCTCGAAACAAAACAAGAAGATGGGCGTAAGAAATTAGAAGAAGCCGTAGTCGCAGTAGGAGCAACATTGACTCCACCCCCAAAAGATGCAGAACTAGAAGAAGAAGAAGAAGAAGAAGATGAGTTGGGCGTAGAAGAAGTAGAGTATGGCGGAGTGACTTATCTACAAGATGATGAAATGAACTTGTATGATATCAACACACATGAACCACTTGAAAAGAAATGGGATCCAGATCAGGAATGTTTGGTGTAATAGAGAGAAAATAGATTAAAATAGATTAGAATAGAAAAAAATATTTTTTTTTAATTTTTCACACAATAAAGAAAAAAAAATATTATTGTTAAATTGCTAATAGAATAAAAGAAGAGACAAATAATATATAAAGATAAAGGGGGAGTATATAGTGGCGGAGAAGAAAAGAACTAGTGTACCCGAGTTTGGTCAAAGGGGGAGGACTTAAGATCCTCTGCGAAAGCTTCGTGGGTTCAAATCCCATCACTAGTACCAAGGACGTATAGTATAGTGGTAGTACAACGGTCTTATGAGCCGTGAACCCGGGTTCGATTCCCGGTATGTCCATTGGAGTGATTGCGCCATAAAGACAATCATAGGAAAACAATAAGGAAAGATCCGTAAATTGTGATTAGGTTCGAATCCTAAAAAGAAAGGAGTGGTTTCGCCAAAAAAACAACCGAGGAAGGCGTATAGTGTAAAGGAAGCACGGCAGAACTTTCTAATCTGCAAGACAAGGTTCGATTCCTTGTATGCCTATTGAGAAGGAAAACTCAAAAAAACCAATGTTGTATAGCAGCGTGGCGCAGAGGAAGCGTGTTAGGCTCATAACCTAAAGGTCGGTGGATCGAAACCACTCGCTGCTAAAAAAAACACATCCATAGCATCTATGGTTTTGTTTTTTACATAAAACAAGAGATTCAAAAACTAATCAAATAAAACCGAAATCTCATTATCTCACTCATTTCCCGATAAGTGTAAATATAGGGAAAAACATGGAAAAAAGCAAAAATAAAGTATAATGTGTGTATGAAAGGCTAGATGCAAGAGTGCATAGTGGCAGAGTGCATAGTGGCAGAGTGCATAGTGGTATAAGAGTGTAATGTAAAACTAATTGTATAGAGGTGGATAGCGCTTTCCGCTACGCTTGGAACGGCGGCGGACCTGCCAACTCTTTGAAAGGAAAGGAGCAAGAAAGGCAGATGGGGGTGTATTTTTCTTTTCAAGCCAGCGACGGGCATGACGAATTTCTCTCTTGGTCAAATCTCGGTCACGCTGCTTATGTGCGATCGGAGCGTAGAAGTTGTTGGTGTAAGTCATGTTTTTAATTGTAATGCTTGGTATATGACTCATAAAAAATAAAAAATAAATCAATTTTAGAGAGAAAAAATATGAAAATCTCTCTAAAATAATATAATTAAATAGAATATGCAAGAAGCAAATTAGAAATACATGCGAGAATCCATCCAATAATATGATGTTTATATGAGCCATAATATAAAGACCAAGCAAAGGATGAAATGGAAAGTAAAATAACAATAAATGCAGCGATAGCAAAAGTTTTCCACATGGTGTATATATGAATAATTAAACTAGTATTAACAACAAATAAATCAAATGAACGTCTATAAGAATAATAAACAGGATTACTCCAATGTAAAACAGAAGAAATAAATACGGCGATTTCACTAATAGCAGTAGGCCATTGTCCTAGTGAAGCAGCGATAATACCAGTGAATAAACAAGCAGGAGTAATTCTTAAAATAATATTGTTCCAATAAGGATGATACATAAAATAAATAAAAAAAGACTAATAAAAATCAATTTTAGAGAGAAAAAATATGAAAATCTCTCTAAAATAAAGAATTAAATCTGTTTTAATAAGTGTCGATTACCCAAAGAAACATGATTTGTAGAATAAGAGGCGGGATTTGTTTTGGTGAATGTGCCATCATTTTCACTAAAAATTATTTTTTTAACATTAACATCTTTTAAAACTTTCATACAATCCCTACAAGGGGCAGATTCTTTGTAGCGATGAGAAGCATCTGTTCTAACAACATAGACGGTGAGCTTGGAAAGCACACGCTTGGTTTTTCGCGACTTTTAACTGAAGCAAATAATGTTGCTTTTTGTTAGTAGTGTAGTGCCGAGTGCAGTCCCTAAGAGCAGCCATTTCGGCATGGCAACTACAACCATTTATGATTTTGTCACTAGACTTCGTCCTATAATGATTATAGCCCTTGCCAAGAATGCGCCCATTGGCAACAACAACACACCCGTGCCTCATTTGACAAGGAGAAAGCAAAGCCTGGTCAAGGGCAGCATTAAGAAAAGTTTGTTCTTTGTTGGAAGCCATTTTTAAAAAGATTGATAAAACTATATTTAAAACTTATTAATAGATCAATTTTAAAAAGAAATATAAAGATAAATAATGAGAATATAGTAAGGCATCGTTGCAAAAAAATAAAAACGATAAAATATAAGCCTTCACTTAATAACATTGCCTCTGTGGCCAAATGGATAAGGCATCGGTCTTCTAAACCGGGGATCGCGGGTTCGACCCCCGCCAGAGGTACTTTATCCGCTATAGTCTAGTTGGTTATGATGGACGGCTTTCACCCGTCAGACCCGGGTTCGAATCCCGGTAGCGGAACTTTGGTTCTATAGTGTAATGGTTAACACTCGTGCCTTTGAAGCACGCGATCCGGGTTCAATTCCCGGTAGAACCTTATACACTGTCGAATATTCAAAAACTTAATCTATATCATGTGAAACTCAATACAGCATGATATAGACTATATAAGGTGGTATCTTATTATCTCACTCATTTCTCGTTTCAATGAGAAAGTTGATATAGAGAGAAAAAAGCAAAAAATCTACGTTTCTCTCTACATTCTACTCTTGTTGTCCTAGATTCTACTCAATCATGAAATTCCCTTTGTTCCCATCTATAGAGATCTATATCTTGTTCTAGTTCCCATGCCTTATCCTCCTCATCCCCATCCCAGTGTTTTTCCTGACCAGGCATTGGATCGTTCATGTGCAGATCCCAGTTTTCTTTCCACCGCATCTTCATGAACTTCACCTTGCGTTCATGATCTCTCTTGACCATGTTTTGGTGAACCTTTAGTTCATATTTATATACAAATCTAGCGAGGCTGCCGCGAAACACGCGTTGGATCAGTGTGGCAGCAGCACGCCTTCTCTGCCACTTCTCCAGGCTCTTGCGGCTCTTCTTCTTCATCTTCTTAGGGGCATCCGCCACCACCTCGTCTTGCACCTTGACTTCCTCGTCTTGCACCACGACCGGCTCTTCCTCGTCTTGCACCACTTCCTCCTCCTCATCATCGTCCCATGACGAAGTCTCCATCTCAGTCTGAAGACGCTTCATCTTGCTCTCAAGCGACTCTTCCTCCTCCTCCTCCACCTCAGTCTCCGGCACCACGACCTGTTCCACCACCGGCTTCTTGACCGGGACAGCTTGTTCTTCCGGGAAGACCTCCTTGAACGCCACCTGGTTGCGCTGCTTGAGTGCCTTGAAGAACATCTTGGCCATGAGCTTGTTGGTGCCCGCGTCGGCGGCGGCGAGCAGGGGAGTGCGAAGAGCTTCAGGGTAGTGTGTGATGACATTGCCGTAGGCATCCTTGACGGCGACCAGCGCACACCGTGTGTCGGTGTAGGCAGCGGCGGAGCTGTTCACACCGTTGGTCTGGTTGGTCTCCATGAACTCGATCACAAACTTTCCCTTGAGACTGGCGGCACGCTCCTTCCTGGACGTGGCGCTCAAGATGAACTCGACGTTGGTCTTGAGCAGCGACTTGGGGTTGACGCTGCGGATAGCACGGTTGCTGTAGCTTTTGCGGGGCATCGTTGTCTTGTGTTGTCTTTTGGTTGCTTTTGTTACCGGTATATCAATGCTATACTTACTTGATCTATTAGATAGTCAAGTAGTATAGTCAATGATTAGTCCGATGCTGTTCTGAAAAAAAAGAAAAACTTATTCAATTTTTTTTTCTGGCTAAGAAATTTTTATTTTTTTTTATTTTTTTCTGCTATGGTCTACGGTCTATGGTCTACGGTCTACGGTCTATGGTCTACGGTCTATGGTCTACTGTCTATGGTCTATTGACTAGGTGCGTAGGTTGGCCGGTAGGTAGACATGTTGTGCCATCCTCAGCTCCCTTTGTATGTGTTCAGTTACCTTGCGAGTGAAGAATGGCTTGAACCGCTCAAGAAGCTTATTCGCCTTTATGTATGAGTTGTTGAGTGTGTCAATGAGTGGCTTGGCGTGGTATTTGAGTGTGTCATTATTCTTCCGGAACGATCTGGGCGCTATCCTTTTCTCAGTGGAACGAAGGTGGTCGGCGATTCCTTGTTTCATTCTCTCGTAGCTTTCATCTGTCATCGCAGCGATAAGACCGTCTGTGTTGGTTACGTTTAACCCAAGCGGACACCAACAGAGCATGTCGACAAGTTTCCTGGTAGGTTCCAGTTCATCTTTCGCTTTCTTGATGAGCATGTCGCCCAGCATCAGCAGTTCGCCTTCGTTTTGGTACACGATTTGGTCGTTAGCGAAAAGCCGTTTGATTTCGTCGGTCAGAAGGTTTGGCTGCAAGATGGTAGCGTACTCCCCATCACGAGGGAAGGTTCGCTTCAACGGACAGTCCTTATGGCTTGTGTTCTGGTGCGTCATGCTGCCACAGCGGCAAGCTTGACATGGCTTGCTCTGGGAGAACGGCAGCTGGGTGAAGGCGATCATAGTGATGTTAGAGGGCATCGTAGCGTTGGTAGTAGGGTTGATAGGGTTGAGTCAGTTGTTCGTTGTTAGTTGGCTCGTGCCATCCCGTTTTGGCAAAAAAAGTTTTTCAATTTTTTTTTTGGGCAGGTCAGTGCCACCTTTGGTCAGTGCCACCTTTGGTCAGTGTCACCTTTGGTCAGTGTCACCTTTGGTCAGTGTCACCTTTGGTCAGTGCCACCTTTGGTCAGTGCCACCTTTGGTCAGTGCCACCTTTGGTCAGTGCCACCTTTGGTCACATCCCCCCGCGCCAGCACCCCTCTTCGATTCGGTGAAAAAATCGGTCAATTTTCGGAGGGCTACTGCTACTACTATGGCTACTGCTACCACTATGGCTACTGCTACTACTATGGCTACTGCTACTACTATGGCTACTGATATTCGCTATTCAACCTCATTTGCTGAAATTGATGCGTTAGGGAGTCCATGGGGTCGTCGGTGTCACAATCCATTGGATCGCTCGGCTCGTCGGGGCTACAATCCATTGGATCGTCCTGCTCGTCGGCTCTGAAGTGAACGTAGATGAAATTCATTCCGTAGTGTTGGTAGTAGGGTTGATAGGGTTGAGTCAGTTGGTCGTTGTTAGTTGGCTCGTGCCATCCCGTTTGTTGCAAAAAAGTTTTTCAATTTTTTTTTGAGCGGGTCAGTGCCACCTTTGGTCAGTGCCACCTTTGCCTAGTAGTCATAGCCGTAGCCGAGTCCCGGCAACCACGTAGCCCCGGGCAACGACAGAATGTACCACCTTTCATATGATATATGATCGTAAAGCTGAGGCACAAAGGATTTTGGGTGGTAAACCTCCATGGTCGTCATGAACTCTTCAAGTGCATACAGCCGATCAAAGTATACCCTGTAGGTCTTCATCAAACGGTGGGCTCTTTTGTAGGCTGACTTCAAAATCTCACATAGCTTTGCATAACTATACAACTCGTCCTCCTCCAGTGAAGTCGCTGTTGGAATGGATGATGGTGCGACAACATCTAAAGATGGCTCAGATGCCATGGGCACCTCATAAGTATTAGCCATGGCACGTTCAAGCACATTTCTCCGGTATTCAGCGATATCATCTAACGTGGCATAACCATCTAACATTTTCAAAACAGATGCCACATTCGCATTGTAGCTCCACACAAAGTGTTTAGATAGACCAAGCTTGGTTGGGTCAGCGAGGATCATTTCAAACCTTTCTTTATGAAGCTTACTTAAAAAGTTGATTTCTTTTTTTTGATACATACTCTGAATCCACTTGGCGAAGAGCATGTCGGCGTACTCGTGCCGGTAGGTCGGTCGCCGAAGATTGGGAATACTCGCTCGCTGTCTAGGACCACTACTAGGACTATAACAAATAGCCTTACTCAATTCATCTAGGACTTTATCTATGGCATCTTCACCATGGGAGCCGACATGACGATGGAGCTGCTCTCGACATTCTTTCTTCTCTTTTTCAAGCAGCAATATTTTGTTTAGAAGATTACGCGTCGTTTGCCTTGGGTCTACTACGGCGCTCATGTTATATTTTTTTGATTAACTGAAACAAATTGAATCGTGTTGTAATGAAAATCAAAATCAAAAAAAGATTTTTTCAATTTTTAAAAAAAATATGATTTTTAACAAAGAATTTCTCTCTAACAAATAAATTACACCACCGATATCTGGACTTTATTTTGTTGTACTTGATGTTCTGATTCTGATTCTTGTTCTTGTTCTTGTTCTTGTTCTTGTTCTGGTTCTGGGTCTGAGTCTGAATCGGTTCTACACACACGCCATGCAAAATATCCTGCCAAAAAGCTTTCCAATATCAATGCTGCTATTAAAAAGATCTCATTGCGGTAAGAGAGATGGTCACACTTTTCACCTTCTTTAGTATTTAAATCACAATATCTACCAAAATGACTCCATCCCCACACACCCAAGCCAAAACTTACAAGCAAAGGCACATGCGTGACCCACCAAATGCGACGCACCCATAGGCTCATTTCATTGATAGGTGGCAAGAACGAAAGCTTGCTAGTCTTAAAACATATCGCTACGTTGATACACCATACGTATAGCGACAAGACACTACAAAGAACAAATGAATTTCTCTCGTTCGTCATGTGTATCGCTCAGTGTTTATTATAACTACAATAGCAAATACAAACAAAAATAAATCAATTTTAATTGTTTTTAAAAAGAAAATTGATTTTCATTAGATTTTTAAAGAGAGATTTAAATTAAAAACAATGAAAGTAAACAATTTGCACGTGTATGCAAGTTTTGTTTTGTTGTTATGGTTATACTGGGCTGTTATGTCATTTCTATTAAATCGTTCTTACCGGGAACAGGAACATATTGTGTTCCTTAAAGTTATATGTGGGTTATGGGGAGCAGGCTGTTTGTTGAACATATTGAGAGATTGAAACTCTTTGAAAATCATATTAGAATTTTAATATGCCATTATTAAGATATTTATTCACTAAATTTTGGTAATAGTTTTTTGTTTGGGGACGAATGGAAACATCCTCTGATTTTGTATACAAATCATATTTATTGAATAATTGTAGCCATTTTAAATATTCTTTGTCTTTTTGATTGGCAAAATACTGATATTCTTTATTTGTGTGATAAGAATATAATGAATGATAGCGAATAATATACAACGCTTGTTCAGGTAATTTACATTTATTATGTTTTAAAACTTGATATAAATACTCATCATGTCCCCAACTACATTTTACGTTTTCTAGACCACAGTTTTTTGAATATATACCTAATAGCGTGTTGTATTTTGGGTTATCTTTATCTTTATTTACATTGTTGTATTCTGGATATACAATCTTTTTCGGAAGTTGACAACCAACAATAAAAGTATCCCCCACTATACCCCATTGTTCGTTAAGACTTGTTCCGTCTTGATCACACCCCCATTGATACATAATTTTTCCAATATCATGAATAAGACCTACCAGTTGTAACCATTCCGGATGGTTGTCTTTCCTAATTCCTTCAGCTGTTTGTATTCCGTGAAAGTAATTAGGTAGCGTAATATCAGGGTCGCTAATATCGACAAACTTTTCTAATTTTTCAAAAACGTCAGAAATACGCATTTCTCTTTCAAATGTTAAATATTTTTGATGCATTCGATTTACATATTCTACAGTTTGATTTTTCCTACCTAAATAATAAGTTTTTTTAATAGCTTCTTCAACGTTATCATATTTTCGAAACTCTTTTTTAGATTTAGATGAATTATTCATTATTTAAATATCAATATAATTTAATTTGATATTTGTGTTGTAATGATAAAGAGTTTTTTATTTTTTTTATGTTAGAATAATTAAAGATTGTTTCTAGAATAAGGCGTTGATGTAATTTAAATGTTTTATATGCTTTCATAGTAGTTATTACTATATATAATAGCTTTATAATAATAACCGATAAATCATTATCTCACTCATTTCCCGTTTAGCTATATATAGGCAAAATACGATACTACACTAGAAATGAGTGTAGAAAAGCCTAGGCGGATGCCCTAGGGGCAGATTGCCCCGTTACAAGACACTGATTTATTTACGAACTGGAGCATCGACGGGATAACATTTTTTGGCACCGGAGTCCCAGCCACATATTTGGCCCGGAGCCAGGTTGATGCTTATCCCTTTGTTGCACTCTTCCTTGGTCGTGTAGGGTGCGCAGGGATTCTGCCCGAAGGTCATCCCCTCCACACCATAGCCGTAGGACGCCAGGGCCTGC
>MDTD01038838.1_pt1 | contig 12321 bp, 10 predicted proteins | sample 811221 | NCBI WGS metagenome assembly MDTD01 (sample SAMN05326646, study PRJNA326480) | marine metagenome | isolation source: seawater | place: Pacific Ocean: South West | collected 2011 | reverse complement strand
TTATTAAATTCTTTTACATTGAAAGTTTCTATCAAGTCAGTTTCACTTAAAATTTTTTGAAATAAAAACAAATCATTTTGTTTTTCTAAAAAAAAATTGATATTTAAAAAAGATGGTGCGTTTATGTTTATAATATTTTGTGATTTAACTAATTCAAAAATTTCTTTTTTTAAAAAATTTAAAATATTTTCATATTCGATTTTTTCAACAGTCTTATCAATTAATGTCAAATTTCTAATTATTTTTTTTGAAGATATTGAACCTTTTATAAAAAATTTTATTTTTTGATTACTATAATTAATTATTACAAGAAGATTGTCTTTCTCATTATCATCATCAAAAATATCATTCAAATTAATTGTTTCTAGATTATCTTGATTTTTTTTAATTGTTTCAATTGTTTCTAAATTTTCAATTGGAAAAATATACTCAATATCTTCTCCTTTTTTTTTATTATCGTTTTTTAACCAATTTTCATAAAAAAAATTATTGTCATAAATTAAAATTTGATTTTCTTTTAAAAGTACTGGCAGTATTTTAATAATTTTTTCAGTTACATCACTGTATTTAATATTATTCTGACTATAAAAATTATACATATTGTCCCTTTTAAAGTACAAATTTATTAATTCAAAATTTGATTTTTGATTATCTTTATTTTTTACAATTTGATAGTGAGATACTAAATTTTTTATTTCTTTAAGACTTGTATTTTTAATCTTTATATAATCTTTTTCTAGTAATATTTTGTTATTAAGTTTTTCAAATCCTTTTTTAAAAGCTATATTGATTAATTCTTCTTTATTTTTGTAGATATTCTTATCTACTTTAATATTATTAACAGTAAAAATACTTTCATCACATAAAACATTTCCAGTTTTAGTTAAAATGATTAAAATAATAATAATAATATTTATATTTTTCATATTTTATTAATTATCATTATTATTAATGAAAAAAAAACTCTATAGTTATAAAAATAGTGGCGTTGATATTTCTCTTGGAAATAAATTCGTTAAACATATAAATAAATTAACAAATAAAAATGTCAAAAAAACGAATAAAAATAAATATCAAAATAATATTGGATCTTTCGGTTCTTTATACGATATTAGCTCACTAAATGTTAAAAATCCTGTAATTGTCTCATGCACAGATGGTGTCGGGACTAAGTTGGAATTATCTCATAAGTATAATAAATTAAATACCATTGGCATTGATCTTGTAGCTATGTGTGTTAATGACCTAATTGTTCAAGGCGCAAAACCACTTTTTTTTTTAGATTATATAGCGATAGATAAAATAAATCTTACAAAATTAAAAAAAATTTTGAAAGGAATTTTAAAAGGCTGTCAAATTGCTAAGTGTGAACTAATAGGGGGTGAAACTGCTGAAATGCCTGGAGTTTACAAAAAAAATAAATTTGATTTAGCAGGTTTTAGCACAGGTATAGTTTCAAAAAGTAAAATTTTAAAAAAAGACTATGTTAAAAATGGTGATATTATTATTGCAGTTCCTTCTTCTGGAATTCATTCTAATGGTTATTCTTTAGTGAGAAATATTTTGAAAAAAAATAAATTACCTCACAAATTAAGAAAAGATTTACTTAAACCAACTAAAATTTATGTAGATGAAATTTTAAATTTATGTAACAAGAATTTAATAAATTCCGTTGCTAATATCACAGGTGGAGGTATTGTTGAAAATTTAGTTAGATCTGTCCCAGATGACCTTAGTGTCAACATTGATTTGTCCAAGATTAAAGTTCAAAAAATTTTTTCTTGGCTCAAATCGAAAAATATTTCAGATAAAGAAATGCTTAGAACTTTTAATTTAGGTGTTGGATTTTGTCTAATTGCAAAAAAAAGAAATTTAAAAAAAATTAGAAGATACTTTTCAAAGAGTTTTACTCCCTATGAAATCGGTTATATTTCAAAAAATAATAAAAAGATAAATATTTTTAATAAATTGAAATGGTTAAAATAAATACATGTGTTTTCATTTCAGGGAAAGGAACTAATTTGAAAAGACTCATTGTGAATTCAAATAAATATAGCTTTCCAATTAAAATTAAATTAGTTGTGTCCAATAATAAAAAGGCCGAAGGGCTTAAAATAGCAAAAAAATGGTCAATACCCTACGTTATATTTGATAATAAACAAAATTTATCTGAATATAAAATATTGACTAAACTGAAAGACTACAAAATAAGCTTAATCTTGCTTGCTGGATATATGAAAATTTTATCAAAAAATTTTATACGGTCTTTTGGAAAGTCTATTATTAATATTCATCCATCTCTTTTGCCAAAATTTAAAGGGCTTAATACATTTGAAAAAGTTTTGAAAAATAAAGAAAAAAAAACAGGATGCACTGTACATTTTGTAACTGATAAACTTGACGAGGGTAAAATAATATTAAAAAAAATTTTTTATTTAAACGATAAAGATAATATTATGTCACTTAGAAGCAAAACTCAAAAACTTGAGTATATTGCTTTTTCTGAGGCAATAATTAAAGTGATTAAATAATTTATTTTTTAAAAAAAAAATTTATTTCCGATTTAGCATTTTCAATCGAATCTGAACCGTGAACAGAGTTTTTATCTATTGAAATACCATAAAGCTTTCTTATAGTTCCCTCTTGTGCATTTTTAGGGTCTGTAGCTCCCATTAACTCCCTATTTTTCATGACGGCATTATTACCCTCTAAAATCATTACTTCTATAGGACCAGACGATAAATAATTGCAAAGTTGATCGTAAAAAGCTTTTGATTGATGAACTTTATAGAATTCAGCAGCTTCATCTTTCGAAATATGAATTTTTTTATTCTCTAAGATAGACAAATTATTTTTTAAAAAGATTCCTTTGATTTTTTCGGATAAATTTCTTTCTACTGCATCAGGTTTAATTATCGATAGAGTTTGCTCTTTATTACTCATAATTTTCTTCTATTAACTGATTTAGTAGTCTAACGCCGAATCCTGTCGCACCACCCGAGTTTAATGCGCCGCCATATTTTGAAAAAGCCATGCCTGCGATATCTAAATGAGCCCAAGGAGTATTATTTAAAATAAATCTTTGCAAAAATTGAGCAGCTGTTGTTGATCCTGCTCCACCAACATAATTTATATTCTGTACATCGGCATTTTTAGAATTCATTAGTTTATCATAATTCTTATGAAGAGGCATTCTCCAAACTTTTTCTTCGACTTTTTCTCCTGCATCAAAAATTTGTTTAGATAATTTATCGTCGTTTGAAAATAAACCTGCGTATTCTGATCCTAAACATACTATAATTGCACCAGTTAAAGTTGCTAAGTCCACTATAAATTTTGGTTGGAATTTTTTTTCTGTAAAAGTTAAAGCATCTGCTAAAACTAAACGTCCTTCGGCATCAGTATTTAAAATTTCAATAGTTTTACCACTATATGATTTTACTATATCACCTGGTCGTTGCGCATTTCCACTGACCATATTTTCTACAAGACCTACAACTCCTACAACATTAATTTTTGCTTTTCTCAATGCTAGATTTTTCATTAATCCAACCACAGTTGCAGAACCAGCCATATCATACGTCATATCCTCCATAAACTTGGCTGGTTTTAATGAGTAACCCCCTGTATCAAAACAAACTCCTTTTCCTACAAAGGCCAAGGGTTTAGAATTATTTTTAGCGCCATTCCATTCCATTGTAACAAGATAAGAACCTCTAATACTTCCTTGTCCAACTCCAAGTAATGCATTCATACCTAATTTCTTAAGTCTTTGTTCATCATAAACATTTACCTTCAATCCATCTTTTTTAAGAGATAATAATCTTTTAGCATACTCATCTGGATGTAAAATATTTCCTGGCTCCGAAACTAAATCTCTAGCATAAAATGTTCCTTCCTCTAATGCTTTAAATTTAAGTTGTTCTTTTTCTGATGGTTTATTTTTATTTCCAAAAACGTTAATAGAGATCGTTCTTGTTTCTTTTTTAGATTTATATTTATTAAATTTATATGATTTTAATTTTAAGCCATGAAGAAAATGTGCTAATAAATTTTCATATTTGCTTGTTATACTGTCTGAAGCGATAAAATACTCACTGCTTTTCCCATGATTAATTTTGACAAAAAATTCTGCACCTAAATTTTCAATATCTGACAATTTTAAGTTTGTTTTAATTGAAATTAACACAATCTTTTTTTTTGATGTTAGCTCAAATATCATTAAATTTTTTTTTAAGTCACTTGTCTTTAACAAATCGTTGATATAAGAAAACTCAGTTTCTGAAAGATATTTGCTTAAATTTTTAATATTAAATTTTTCATTAACATATAAAACTAAGTTAGCTGAAGGTTCGTAATTTGTTTTTTTTAAGTAATTTATATTAATAGACATAATTTTTTATTTTTTAGGTTTGAAAGGTATATATGTTCAAATATATGAATTTTCAACGAGATATTAATCATTTAGTACTATCATAGGTTGAGTTTTATCTAAAGTTGCATTATTTTATACATCATATTCTCATGTTAAAAAACAAGATTTATAACTATATATCCCTAGAATTAATCAAATCTTTTATTCTTATACTGTTTTCGTTATCACTTATAGCCTGGACCGTTAGAGCAGTAAACTTTTTAGATCTTATTGTTGATAGTGGGTATTCTACCTCAACTTACTTTATTTACTCTCTCTTAAACTTAACAAACATAATGACAAAATTTATTCCACTAAGTTTTTTACTAGCTTTAATTTTAACAATAATTAGACTTGAGCGACAAAACGAACTTTTAGTTTTATGGACTTCTGGAATTGCTAAATCAAAAATTACAAACTTATTTTTTGTTATATCTATATTTATATTTTTTGTTTATTTAATTTTTTCTACAATTATAACGCCTTCGGCTTTAAATAAATCAAGAAGTCTTATTAAACAATCAGGTGTTGATACAGTTACAAATTTGATAAAACCAAATGCTTTTTCTGATGCTTTCAAAGGTTTAACTTTTTATGTAGGTGAGAAAGAAAACAATATAATTAAAAATATATTTATTAAAGATGATAGCAATAATTTAAATAGTCTATTACCAGAAAATTCTTCGGCAAAAAATAAAACAATTATAGCTGAAAAAGGATTAATAAACAAAAATAAAATAATTTTAGAAAAAGGTATAATACAATCTTATGAAAAAAATAGCGTTGTCAAAATAATTCAATTTAATAAAACATTATTAAATTTTGATAATTTAGATAATAGAGTAATAAAAGATATCAAAATACAAGAAACCTCAACATTAAGAATTCTTAGTTGTTTAAAAAGTCACTACTATAATGAAGTTTCGGAAGAATATGTTAAAAATTGTCCAAAAGATAATATAGCTATTGTAATAGAAACTTTTGCAAGAAGAATTTTGATGCCACTATACATACCATTAGTTGCTATTTTAATTTCATTTATGCTTATTTATACAAAGAATAAAAGAACAAAAAATATAAACAGATATACTTTTTTTATATTGAGTTTTATACTATTAGTTTTGTCTGAATTATTAGTAAGATATTCTGGAATTTCAAAATTTGGGTTTTATACCTACCTTCTTACTCCTTTTATATTAGTTCCAATTCTCTATTTGATTTTAATAAATAAGTTTTGGAGAGAACTAAGATGAATAACAAAATAAATAATTATTTAATTGTTAATTATTCTAAAGTTTTACTTAATGCACTTTTAATTTCTTTTTGCATAGGTTTAATTCTAAATTTATTTGAAGAAGTAGAATTTTTTAAAAATTCTGGTGAAAGTTTATTACTCCCAATTATTTTAACATTATCTTATATTCCAAATTTAATTTTTATAAACTTGATGCCATTTATTATTTTTGGTACTGCAATGTGGTTTTTTATTTCTATTAAACAAAATAATGAATTATTGACATTAAAAGTTTTTGGATATTCAAATGCAAAAATTATTGCTTTGGTAGCTACTTTATCATTTTTATGGGGATTAATAGTATTGGTCGTAATTAATCCAGTAACGTCAGATATGGTGAAATTTTATGAGAAAACAAAATCTAATTATTCAAAAGACACTGATCACTTAGTAACAATTAATAGAAATGGTGTTTGGATAAAAGAGTCCAGAGAAAATAATTTATATATAATTAACGCTGATAGATTAGAAAATAATCACTTAATTGATGTATCAATAAATATTATGACATCTGAAAATATAATAAAGAAAAGAATTGAAGCTGAAAAGGCTGATGTGTCACTAAATGATTGGATAATAAAAAAGCCAGAGATCTTTAATTTCGACAAAGACGGTAATATCAAAATTAATAACGTTGAAAATTTAGAATTTAACTCTTTTTATAATGTTGAAAAACTTAATAACTTATTTAAAAATTTAGATACTATCTCTTTTTTTGAGTTGTTAACTGAAAGTGAAAACCTAATAATCAGAGGTTATGAAAAATCTATAATAGCAGAAAAAATCAATACCTTTTTAGCACTACCATTTTTCCTTGGTTTAATGACAATTTTAGCTGCAGTTTTTACCATTAATAAAAGGAATTTTAATAATATTAATTACTTGATGTTAGCCGTGCTTACATGTGCAATTATTTACTACATGAAAGACTTGTCCATAGCATTAGGAAAGTCTGATAGAATTTCACCCGAAATATCTGTTTGGATACCCATAATTATAATAGGTTTAATTAATAGTATAGGATTACTTCAAATAAATGAAAAATAATATTTTTATAATCTGCCTATTCTTTGCCCTATTTTTTATTACCGATGTTTTTTCAAAAAACTTAGAGATAAATTCGTCAGAAATTAAAATAGATAAAAAAGAATCGAAAATTATTTTTAAAGGGAATATTGAAGCTGTAGATGATAATAGAAATATTTTAAAAGCTGATGAGGCTAATTATTCTAAAGAATTGGATTTACTTAATAGTATTGGTTTCACAAAAATTATTACAAGTGAAAATTATATTTTAGAAAGTTCCAATGTTATATTTGATAACAAAAATAAAATTATAAAATCTGACAACCCTACTAAAATTATAGATCCGGATGGTAATATAATCTTGGTAAATATGTTTGATTATAATTCATTAAAAAATATTCTTTTTTCAAAAGGAGATATTAAATTAGAGGATAAAAATAAAAATATTTATAAATTTAGTCAACTTTATATTGATGAAAAAAAGAAAAAAATTATAGGTTCTGATGCTAAAATATTTTTAAATGATGATAATTTAAAAATTGATGAAAGAAATAATCCTAGGATCTTTGCTAATAGTATTTCAGTAGATAAAGGAATCACTTCTGTACAAAAAGGAGTTTTTACTTATTGCAAATTTCGTGAAAATGATAAATGTCCACCTTGGGAACTCAGAGCGAAAGAGATTAAACATAATAGTTCAAAAAAAACAATTTATTATGACAGAGCACTTCTAAAAATATATGATTTTCCAATATTTTATTTTCCTAAATTTTCACATCCAGATCCTACTGTTGACCGGAGATCAGGATTTCTTATACCAACATTCACAAACAGTACCAACATAGGTGCTGGTATAGAGTTACCTTATTTCTGGAATATAGCTAATGATAAAGATATCACTTTTACTCCTAGATTTCACTCTAGTAACGAACCACTGTATCTTGCTGAATATAGACAAGATTTTGCAAAATCGTCTTTGCTAATTGATACAGGCTATACTGAAGGATATAAAAATAAAACACACACCAAAACACCGGGGACAAGAACACATTTTTTTGCAAAATTTTATACTTCATTTTTTGAAGAAGCCGATACTTCAAGTGATTTAGAAGTTAATTTACAACACGTATCTAATAGTACTTATCCAAAAATTAATAAATTACAAACTTCATTGGTAGATTACTTAGATAATACTATTAAAAATTCAGTGGATTATGGTTATCAAAAAAAAGATCTTTTTCTAAATACGAGGATATCAGCTTATGAAAATCTTTCAAAAACTGGAAACGAAAGATTTGAGTTTATTTATCCTGAAGCCTCGCTTGAAAAAAATTTATTAATGAGTGATAATTTTGGGATAGTAGACTTAAAATCAGAATTGCTAATTAAAAATTATGAAGTAGATAAACAAATAGAAGTAATTTCAAATGAATTTAATTGGACTTCGAACAGTTGGGTAAATAATTTAGGATTTGAAAATGAATTCCTAGGTTTATTTAAAAACGTGAACTATCAAGCTAAGAATGTGCAAGATTATAAAACTCAAAACTCGGTAGCAGAATTTTATGGTGCTTTAGGCTTTAAATCTGAATTAGGATTATTTAAATTTAAAGATAATAATAAGTTAAATATATTTAAGCCTAAATTATTAGTTAAAATTTCTCCAAATGACTCAAGGAATATATCGGAGGAATCAACTACTTTAAATTATTCTAATTTATACAAATTAAATAAAATCAAAAGTATTGATAAGGTTGATACTGGTTCAAGTGTTAGTTTGGGATTTGATTTTAAAATTAATAATTTAGATAATAATAATAAAATTAAAAATGAACAATTTAAATTTAGTTTAGGTCAAGTAATTAGTTTTGAAGAAAATAGAGATATGCCTTCAAAATCAACATTAAATGAAAAGATGTCAGATATTATTGGAGAAACATCTTTCAATTTAAACGAGAATATAAAGGTTACAAATAGTTTTTTACTTGACCAAAATTTGGAAAGTTTAAATCAAAATCAAATTGATCTTGGAATATCTTATCCTAAAACAAATTTTAATTTGATGTTTTTAGAAGAAAGCCAGCATATCGGTAATACGAAATTTTTAGAAACAAAGGCAGGATTTAATTTTAATAATGGTTTAATTTCTTTAGGAGCAAAAAGGAACTTGCTAACAAACTCTGCTGAATTTTATGACTTAAGCTATGAGTATTTAAATGATTGTTTAAAAGCTGGAGTTGCTTTTAGAAGAGAATTTTATAAGGATCGAGACCTAGAACCAGAAGACTCTTTAATTTTTAAGGTTACTTTTTCTCCATTAGGAACAGTTACAACACCTGCAAAATAAATGAAGATTAAACTTACTTTTTTTTCGATAATTATCATTATAAATTTTTTTACAAATGCATTTTCAAATATTAGTGATAAAATAATTGCAAAAATAGGAAATGAAATTATTACTAATTATGATATTATTAATGAAATAAACACAATTCTCGCTCTATCAAATAGACCAGCAAATAAAAACGAATTTAAAAATTTACAAACTATTGCTTTTTCCAGCGTAAAAAAAAGCCTAATAAAAAAATCTGAGATTAACAAATATAAAATAAAAAATTATAATAAAGCTGATGTAGATAATTATGTTTCGACTTTAGAAAAAAACCTTAAACTAGAAAGTGAACAACTAGAAGATCATTTTAAGAAATATGGAGCTAATTATGAAAAGTTTCTAGAAAGTGTAATTATAAATTTAAAATGGAACACTTTAATTTTTTCCCTTTATAATAAAGAGTTGGATATAGACAAAGAATTAATTAAATCTGAATTAAATAAACAAATATTACAAATAAATAAGATTGAAGAATTTAATTTGTCCGAGATAGTTTTAGAGAACTGGGATAATAAAAAATTAGATACAATTAAAAAAAGTATAAAAGATGTTGGGTTTGAAACTACAGCCACTTTATATAGTAGTTCCGTGTCTTCTGCTAAAGGAGGGTCTATAGGCTGGGTTGCATCAACATCAATTTCCAAAAATTATCTAAAAGAAATACAAAAATTGAACACTGCAGATATATCCGAGCCTATAAATATTAATAATAATATTGTCTTTATAAAACTAAATGATAAAAGAATTTTAAAACAAGATAATTTAAATCTTGCAAAAATTGAAAAAGATATAATCAATAGAAAAAAAGAAGAAAAACTAAATATATTTTCTGACTCTCATTATTTAGATTTAGAAAAAAAGTTTTACTTAGAAATAAATGAATAATTTTGGAATAATTTTAGGTGAACCTAATAGTATAAACATTGAGATTATAGCTAAGTCTAAAGCACACAAAAGTAATGCTATAATAATAGGAAACTATAATTTATTAAAATCACAACTCAAAATATTGAATTTAAAAAAAAAATTAAAAAAAATAAGTAATCCAAAAGATATTAAAAAAACAGGAGCTCTTAATATACTAGATGTTCCTTTAAAATTTAAAAATGCATTTTCAGTTAAGCCAAACGATAGTGCAGTTTATGTAAGAAAATGTTTTGAAATCGGTCATAATTTATGTTCAAAGAAAAAAATCAAAGGTATAATTAATTGCCCTGTAAATAAAAAAAATGTCTTTAGAAATGAAAACATAGGTGTCACAGAATTTTTAGCTAAAAAGAATAAAATCTATAAATCTGAAGTAATGATTATTTACAATAAAAAATTGTCAGTAGTCCCTATCACGACACACGTAAAAGTAAAAAAAATATCAACATTAATTAAAAAAGATTTATTATTTAAAAAGTTTAAAACACTTAAAAACTATTATTTTAAATATTTTAAAAAAAATCCTAGAATTGCGGTTCTTGGTTTAAATCCACATAACTTTGAATTTAAAAAAAACTCTGAAGAAGTGAAAATAATAAGACCTGTGATAAATAAATTAAAAAGTAGATACAATATATCTGGTCCTTACCCTTCTGATACTATATTTATTAAGGAAAATTTAAAGAAGTTTGATGTCATTGTGGGAATGTATCATGATCAAGTACTAGCACCTTTTAAAGCTTTATTTGGATATGATGCTATAAATTTAACGCTAGGATTGCCTTATATAAGAATGTCACCAGACCATGGAGTTGCAAAGGATAAAAAAAAATTAAATATATCTAATCCCCAAAGTCTCAATAGATGTATAGAAATAATATCTAAACTGATTAGATGAAGTTTAAAAAATCTTTAGGTCAAAATCTACTAATTGATAAAAATATACTTAAAAAAATTCTATCTTTATCCTCTTTTAAAAATAAAAATATAATTGAAATTGGAGCTGGTACCGGAAATTTAAGTATAGAAATTATAAAATTAATGCCAAAGAAATTAATTTGCATTGAAAAAGATAAAATGTTTGTAAAAAAATTAAAAATACTTTTTCAAGATATTAAAAATATTAGTGTTATTAAGGGAGATATATTAAAATTAAATTTGAAAAGTCTAGTCTCTGATGAAACGATTGTAGTCGGGAACTTGCCTTATAATATTTCAACTCAAATATTAGTAAAATTTTTGAGGTTTAACCCGTGGCCACCAAAATTTAAAAAGTTAATATTTATGTTTCAAAAAGAAGTAGGTGAAAAAATTTTAGCCGATTTTGGTAGTAAAAATTATTCTAGACTTTCAATTATAACAAAATCAAGATTAAAAACTTTAAATTATTTTTATGTATCAAAAAATTGTTTTTTACCAAAACCAAAAGTTGACTCGATAGTTATTGAATTTCAGCCTATTAAAAGAAGTGATGTAAATTTTAAGTCAGTGAAAACTTTAGAATATATTACAAATATATTTTTTTCTAATAAACGAAAAATGATTAATAAAACATTTAAAAAATTAAAGATAATTGATTCTAAATTTATAGACACTCACAATATTGATCTTACTTTAAGACCAGAAAATCTCAATGAAGGTTTATTTTATAAAATTACTGAATATTTTGAAAAAAAAATAACTAAATAAAAGACATTTTTTCTTTCTTATGGCTTTTTATTATTTTTTCAATTTGATTAAAGCAACTCTCTAGATCATTATTTATCACAACATAATCATAATCAAACCAATGTTTGACATCGCTTTCATATTGTTTAAGTCTATTTTCAACTATTTGATTGTTATCTTGATTTCTATTTATTAATCTTTTTTTAAGCTCTTTTTTGTCAGGTGGTAAAATAAATATTTTAATTAAGTTTAACTCTTTGAATTTAGTCAGTTGTTTTGTTCCTTGCCAATCAATGTCGAAGATAACATCATAATTTTCTTCATGAAGTTTGTTTACAGATTTTTTTGATGTTCCGTAAAAGTTATCAAATATTTTAGCGTACTCATAAAAATTATTTTCATCAATAAGTTTTTCAAATTCGCTTTTGCTTACAAAATGGTAGTCGACTCCATCTATTTCATTAGGTCTAGGTTTTCTGGTTGTATGAGAAATTGAAATTTTAATATTTGGATATTTTTGGCTTATTTTTTTTGTAATCGTAGTTTTGCCAGCACCTGATGGTGAAGAAAGCACAATATTGAAACTCAAAGCAAATCCTA
>MDTD01016429.1_pt1 | contig 12321 bp, 15 predicted proteins | sample 811221 | NCBI WGS metagenome assembly MDTD01 (sample SAMN05326646, study PRJNA326480) | marine metagenome | isolation source: seawater | place: Pacific Ocean: South West | collected 2011 | reverse complement strand
GAACGTGATTTGGGCCCAGATCGGTCTGGTGCTGTATTTCGCTTTCTTTCTGTTGATGCCGATCTACACGCGGTTGGATCCGACAAAACCCGAACCGGACCGCGTGGGGTAGATGACGATGAAAACCTTAATCAGACGACTGCTCCTGCCGGTGCTGTGCATGCTCTGGGCACCTGCCGGCATCGCGGCCGGGGGCGGTAACGAGAACCTCGATTCCGCCTATATCAATCTTTCCGATAAGGTGTCATTGCGAAATGGTGCACATACTTTCGTCAATTACTGCCTGTCCTGTCATGAAGCCTCGTTCATGCGGTACGAGCGAATGGCTGACGACCTTGGCATCGATCGCGAAACTCTCAAGCGGGACATGATGTTTGCTGCCGACAAGCCCGGCGAATTGATGACAGTGAATATGTCGGATGAGGATGCCAAAGCCTGGTTCGGTGTGGTGCCGCCTGATCTCAGCCTGACAGCACGCTCGCGTGGCCCGGATTGGATCTATACCTATCTCAGAGGTTTTTACCGGGATGAGGGCACTTCGACCGGATGGAACAACACCCTTTACCCCAACGTTGCCATGCCGCACGTGCTGTATCAGTGGGAGGGGATGCGCAAGGCCAATTTCGAGACTTCACCGAATGGCGCTAAAGTCCTGGCAGGATATGATCAGTTGAGCCCGGGCACCATGAGCGCCCAGGAATACGACAGCGCCATTCGTGATCTGACCAACTTCATGGTCTATCTCGCAGAGCCGGCAAAACTGGTACGTTACCGTATCGGCTTCTGGGTGATGGTCTTTATGCTGGTATTCGTGGGTTTAAGTTATCTGCTCAAAAAAGAATACTGGCGCGACGTTCATTGATGCTTTCGTATGGATATTTTTCCGGCGTTACGCGTCAGAGATTCTTCAGCTGCACGAGATAGTCAACTATGAAGCTTTACTCCGGGACCCAGTGTCTTTTCAGTCATGCCTGCCGATTCGTCCTGAAGGAAAAAGACATCGAATGCGATGTGGTCTTCGTCAATGACAAGCAGATCGAAGAAACCGTCGCCGAGCTCAATCCCTACGGTGAAACCCCAACGCTGGCGGATCGGGATCTGGTGCTCTACGACGGTGTGGTGGTCAACGAGTATCTGGACGAGCGCTTTCCGCATCCGCCGTTGATGCCGAGTGATCCGACCACCCGCGCCAAGGCCAGGGTCATGATGTCACGGCTGCGTCGGGACTGGCTTGATGATGTGCAAAGATGCATGTCTTCGGGGACCAAACTTGAAAAGAGTCTCAATCGCAGTCTCTCGGATGGTCTGGTAGCCATGTCCAATCATTTTTCCGAGAACAAGTATGCGCTCGGTGAGGAGTTCAGTCTGGTGGATGCCTACCTCGCCGTGCTGCTCTGGCGTTTACCCCACCTTCAAGTGAATCTTCCCCGGCAGGGCACCAAGATGCTTGATTACGGAAAAAGGCTGTTTGCTAAGCCCGCATTTCAACAAAGTCTAAGTTCGGTCGAGCGGGAGATGCGTTCCGACTGACGCGGGTATTCGAATGGCTGCTGAGGACACTGTTTTAAGTTCCCATCGCCCTTACCTGATTCGGGCAATTCGGGAGTGGGCCATAGATAATCACCTGACACCGCAATTGTTGGTCAATGCCGAGATGGATGGGGTGGAGGTCCCGGCAGAATTTGTCGAAGAAGGCCAGATTGTTCTCAATATCAGCCCACAGGCTGTAGATCATCTCGAGATGGGAAACGAACATATCTCCTTTTCTGCCCGCTTTCGCGGTGTCTCCAGGTCGGTACTGGTGCCAGTGGATGCGGTGCTCGCGGTCTTTGATCGGGAAAGTCGCCAGGGCATGTCTTTCCCGTCCGTCCCGGAACAGGGTGATGACGCCCGGGAGGCAAAGAGCGAGGAGTCAGCCGCGCCTCGTAAAAAGCCCAATCTCAAACTGGTCGAGTAATCCTTGAAAGGGCCGGTCAGCGCCCCGATATCCTGAAGGGTCCAGGGGAGAAGATTCATGAGTACAGCAAAAATGCATGGCACCACTATTTTGTCGGTCCGTCGGGGAAACCGGGTGGTGATTGGCGGGGATGGTCAGGTCACCCTGGGCCACACCACGATGAAGGGCAATGCCCGGAAAGTGAGGCGGCTTCACGAGGGCAAAGTGATTGCCGGATTTGCCGGTGGTACGGCAGATGCTTTTACTTTGTTTGAGCGGTTTGAAGGAAAACTTCAAAAGCACCAGGGCAATCTTACACGCGCCGCTGTCGAGCTTTCCAAGGACTGGCGTACTGACCGGATGCTGCGGCGTCTGGAAGCGCTCCTTGCTGTCGCTGACGCCTCTGCATCACTGATCCTCTCCGGTACGGGTGACGTCATTGAGCCCGAAGAGGGCATCATGGCAATCGGATCGGGCGGGCCTTATGCCAAAGCAGCGGCCCAGGCCCTGCTCCATGAAACGGATCTGGACGCCCGTGCCATTGTTGAGAAATCTCTTCGCATTGCAGCGGACATCTGCATTTATACCAACCAGGAACTCACCATCGAAGAGCTTGAGATTCCGTCCTCCTAGTGGACGCTGACCGTGTCCGCGGCCCCAGCGCCTGAACTGACTGAACAATCCGGATTCCCTTAAGACATGTCTGAAATGACCCCTCGCGAAATAGTCGAGGAACTCGACAAACATATCATCGGCCAGTCCATGGCAAAGCGTGCCGTGGCAATCGCACTGCGTAACCGATGGCGCCGCCAGCAAGTTTCGGACGAGTTCCTCCGAAACGAGATTACTCCCAAGAATATTTTGATGATTGGGCCGACCGGGGTCGGTAAGACGGAAATTGCCCGCCGCCTGGCCCGCTTGGCGCGTGCCCCGTTCATTAAGGTTGAGGCGACCAAGTTTACTGAGGTGGGTTACGTTGGTCGTGAAGTAGATTCAATCATCCGGGATCTCGTGGATATGGCGGTAAAGATGACACGGGAGGAGGCGATGGACCGCGTCCGTCCCCGGGCTGAGGATGCCGCAGAGGAGCGCCTGCTCGATCTTTTGTTGCCCCCCGCGCGTGGTGGCGATGGGTCCGACGGCGATCAGGACGAAGGTGCCGGACGCCAACGGCTGCGCAAGTTGCTCCGGGAGGGCAAGTTGGATGACAAGGAAGTCGAGATCGAAGTGGCCGCACCGTCTGTGGGCGTAGAGATCATGGGTCCGCCGGGCATGGAGCAGATGACCGACCAGTTGCAAGGCATGTTTCAGAATCTTGGCGGTCAGCGCAAGGTCACCCGAAAGGTCAAGGTTCGGGAGGCAACACGATTGCTCACCGATGAGGAAGCGGCGGCGTTGGTCAATGATGACGACCTAAAGCATGAGGCGTTGGAGCGGGTAGAGCAGGACGGCATTGTTTTTCTGGATGAAATAGACAAAATCGTTGGGCATACTGAGCGTCAAGGGGCCGATGTTTCCCGCGAGGGCGTTCAGCGTGATCTGTTGCCGCTGATCGAAGGGTCAACGGTCAGTACCCGAAACGGTATGGTCAAGACAGATCACATTCTTTTTATTGCCTCGGGTGCATTCCAGCTGACCAAGCCCTCAGATCTTATTCCGGAACTGCAGGGCAGGCTGCCGATTCGGGTGGAATTGGATGCGCTGGGACCTGATGACTTTGTTCGTATTCTCACCGAGCCTGATGCCTCTCTGACAGAGCAGTATGCCGGGCTTATGGCGACGGAAGAGGTCACACTGGAGTTTACCCCTGAGGGGATTAATCACATCGCCCAGGTGGCTTGGCAGGTGAATGAGCAGACGGAAAACATCGGCGCCCGGCGTCTGCATACCGTGATGGAGCGCCTGCTGGAGAGTATCTCTTTTGAGGCGGCAGACCGTTCTGGGCACACGGTGGTCATTGATCCGGAGTATGTTGACGCGAATCTCAGCAAGCTTGCCGAAGACGAAGACCTTTCGCGATACATTCTCTAGCCGCCGGCGCAGACCTTCGCCGGCCGTCGTATACTGGGTTGTCCACCCTGCCCAAAGGGGGGACATAGATGTCCATTTTGCTGATTGACGGCCTCAACCTCATCCGCCGGGTGCACGCCGGCGTGCCAGAGGCATCAGAAGACCGGGATGATGCGGTGCTGAATGCCTGTGTTGCTTCGCTGCGCCGGGCGCTGCGCAGGCATCTGCCCAGTCATGCCTTGTTGGTGATGGAAGAAGCCGGCCCCAGTTGGCGGTCGCGTGAGTATCCGGACTATAAGAAAGATCGCCCCCCCATGCCGGATGACCTGTCAGCAGGATTACCCAAAATAAAAGAAGCGCTGCGCGAGGTGGGGGTCCATGAACTGGCGGCTCCAGGATTTGAGGCAGATGATGTGATCGCGTCAATCTCAAAGCGCACAAGTGATTCCGGATTGCAGGTGGTGATCCTCTCGACCGACAAAAGCTTCTGTCAGTTGGTCAGTGATCAGATCATGCTGGTAGATCATTTCAACAATTGCATTCGCGATCGTGCCTGGATCCAGAACCGCTATGGGGTCACACCCGAGCAGATAGCGGATCTTATGAGTCTCGCGGGAGATCCATCTCTGGGTATTCCCGGTATTCGCTCAGTAGGGGTGCGCACGGCCGCGCGCCTGATCGGCGAATTCGGCAACCTCGATGCCGTCATCGCCCATGCCGACGACATCCCAGGCAAGCTGGGTGAGAAACTGCGCGAAGGCATCGACACCTTGCCCTTGATGCATCGTCTGGTCAGTTTGCGCCAGGATGTCCAACTGGGCGCTAACCTGCACGACTTCCGTTGGTCGGAGAACATGTTGAAGAGGTCGGTCGAGGAGGCAGGTTAGGCTCGGCGGGCGGCCATATTTGAACCGCCACAGCAATAGCCACGCACAGAACGCGATCAGTCCTGGTTTTCGAGAATCTCGATGCGATCGCTGTCCGCCAGATCCACAGATATCCCGTCTATGGTGGTGAAGCGCCTGCCCTCAACAGCTTTCTTATAGGCCTGGTACTTTAGGGTATCGCCCTGACTGTTGGTCACCTGAATATCAATCACCTGGTGCTGATCCTGCCAATGCAGCACAAAGACCAGTGCCGAGATGGCGATCACCAGTCCGAGCAGCGTGTAGGCAACCATGGCTGCTGAGACACCGCCTTTGTTGTTTTGGGTTTGGGAGGCCTCCGGTTTGACTGGCTTCGCCGGTGTGTTCTTGACGCGAAACACCAATGCGACCACCAGGATGACCGCGAGCGTGAATAGGATTTTAGTCAGCAAGAATCAGTCTCTTTACCCGGAGGCAGTTGCAGGAAAAATCCCCGTGATTCTATGCTGTCGATAACCGTTGCGGGACGGGTCGCGGCGAGGGTGTCTCTTTCGGCAAGATCGATGGCCATTACCCACTCCAGCGGTTCCAGTCGAGCTTTCAGATCGTCCGGCAGGTTGCCGAGGTCCTCGGCATCTGCAACGAATAAGTATGTTCCTGCTTTACGGTTACTTCTGTAGACCTCGCACTTCAAAGAGAATGCGCCGCCACTAAACTAGCGGTTGCCGCCCCACAGCCACGCCCACCCGGACCGTTTCTCCGTATGTGCGCGCTCGGCCACTTGGGTGAAGGGACGTTCCTCCTTGCCGAGATAAAGCTGCCGCGGCCGGCCGATGCGGCTTTCGGAGGACTCCATCATTTCTTTCCAGTGTGAGATCCATCCGACGGTCCGGCCGATGGCAAAGAGCACCGTGAACATGTTAGTTGGAAAGCCCAGTGCCCGAAGGATGATGCCCGAATAAAAGTCCACGTTCGGGTATAGTTTTTTCTCCACGAAATAGGAATCTTCAAGCGCGATCCGCTCAAGCTCCATCGCGAGATCCAGCATCGGATCGTTGATGCCGAGTTCCGCCAGGACCTCGTGACAGGTATCACGCATTACCGTAGCTCGAGGGTCATAGTTCTTATAGACCCGATGACCAAAGCCCATCAGCCGGAACTGATCATCCGGGTCCTGAGCTTTCTTCACGAACTTCTGGATGCGGTCCCGGGTACCGATTTCAGTCAGCATGTTCAGGACCGCTTCATTTGCACCACCATGAGCCGGGCCCCAGAGTGAGGCGATTCCGGCAGCGATGCAGGCGAAGGGGTTGGCATCGGAGGATCCGGCCAGGCGGACCGTAGAGGTCGAGGCATTTTGCTCGTGATCAGCATGGAGGATCAGAATCCGGTCAATCGCCCGTGCCAGCACGGGATTGACGTCATAGTCCTGGGTCGGCACTGCAAACATCAGCCGCAGCAGGTTCTCCGAATAAGAGAGATTGTTAAGCGGCTGCATGAAGGGTTGACCCAGCGAGTACTTGAAGGCGTACGCGCCGATGGTCGGCATCTTGGAAATCAGCCGATGCGCAGCGCTCATGCGCTGAAGCGGATCGTTGATATCGGTGCTGTCGTGATAGAAGGCAGAGAGCGCTCCCACGACACCTACCATGATGGCCATGGGGTGGGCGCTGCGCACAAAGCCGCTGTAAAAGCGGACCAACTGCTCGTGCAGCATGGAGTGTCTGGTAATATCGCCGTCGAATTGCTCCTTCTCTTCAGGGGAGGGCAGTTCACCATGCAAAAGCAGGTAGCACACGTCCATGAAGTCGGTGTTCTTGGCAAGTTCGGCTATCGCATAGCCGCGGTGCAGAAGGATGCCGGCCTCACCATCGATGTAGGTAATCTCTGAAGAGCACGATGCGGTCGAGGTGAAGCCCGGATCGTAAGTGAACACCCCGGTTTGGGCGTATAACTTTCGGATATCGATTACCTTGGGCCCGACGGTACCGTGCAGCGTAGGCAGTTCCCACGATTCGCCGGTTTCGTTGTCCGTGAGCGTAAATGAATGCCGGACAGACTTGGCAAGGTCATTCGTCTTTTGCTGATTGGCTTGGGACATAACTCGTTCCTCTGGCTCCAATATTGAGTATTGGATTTTTTAATAATATTTGGAAATATCTTTAGGTAGTTTTATACCTTATTGGATGAAAATGATAGTCTTGACAAGGGCAAAGGAGTGTAAAAGACCGGCGTGCTGGCGTCACCTTGGGAAAGCAGTATGTGCGAAATACACTTGTTTTCTCGATAAATTGGCTGTTTTGACCCTTTCTTATAAGCAAGGAGAAGCGACTTGAGTGGTTTTTTATCAGGAGAAGCGTTTGCGGTTGATACAAAAACTTCAGGCACATTGACCGGGCTTCGCTGGGGATCAGCGAGCGATCTACCTGTTCTTGCCCTGCATGGCTGGCTCGACAACGCTTCAAGTTTTGCCCCTCTCGCCTCCCATCTTTCAGGGTTTCAGCTTCTCGCCCTGGATCTTCCCGGTCATGGTCATTCCCAGCATCGACCACCCGGGATGCGCTATCACCTGCTGGATTACGTGCCGGCAGTGTTGGAGGCCGCAGAAGGTCTCGGATGGGAGACCGGTTTGATCATGGGCCACTCTCTTGGCGGAGCGATTGCAGGCCTCGTGGCCATTGCGGCACCGGAGCGAGTCAAGGCCATGATTTTGATAGAGGGGCTTGGCCCGCTTTCCGAGTCCGAAACCAAGCTGCCCGGCAGATTGCGCAATTCGGTCGAGGGTTACGCCAGGGCGCAAACCCGATCATCACCGGTTTACCCCGATATCGAACCATTGATCGCGACCCGGGCGCGCATCGGCGCAATGCATGAAACCTCAGCCAAGCTTTTGATTGAGCGCAATGTACGCGAAGAGGGCGACGGTTACCGCTGGCGCAGTGACCAAAGGCTGCGACTCGATTCTCCCGCTTTTTTGACAGAGCCGCAGGTGCTGGCTTGTCTCGAGGCAATAGAGCAACCCACCCAGGTACTGCTTGGCAACGAGGGCCTGTTGGCCGAACGGGATACCCTGGGTCCGAGACTCGATGCGTTGGATTCGGATGATGTACGCTGGTTCGACGGTGCTCACCATCTGCATATGGACCAGCCTGAGGTAATCGCAAAAGCGGCGAGGGAGTTTTTATCGCAGTTTGGGTAACACCGCAGCTGCTCCCCATGCGGCGCTCTTAAAAAAGCGTCTCTAGTATCCGATGCTGGATTTCGATTCCGATAGGCTGTGCCGCGCGAGGGCCGTTATGGAGGATGACCACGACCCAGAGATCCCCGTTGCGATCAATGACATAGCCCGCCAGTGCCCGGGCGTCCTTCAGAAGGCCGGTTTTGAGCCTCAGTCTTCCGGGCTGGGCAATATTATGGAACCGCTTCTTCAGGGAGCCATCAACCTCGGCGATGGGTAGGGATCCCAGAAATTCAGGCCACCACGCCCAGGTCGCGGCAGACTCGAGCAAACCGGCAAGACCTTGAGCGCTGATTCTGGCGTCGCGTGATAGACCGGCGCCGTTATCGATGTTGAGCTTCGGCATCATGACCCCGGATTGATTCAGCCACTTCTTTATTTTGGTTGCGGCTTTATCCGGGGTGGCGGGGGGATGGTGAGTGCCGAGAGTCAGCAGCAGGTTGCGCGCCATGACGTTGTTGCTGAACTTGTTGATGTATCGGATGACCTCTGCCAGTGATACCGACTCAAGTCGGGCCGCGGTCATTGCGCTGTCCGGTGTTTTGGCATAACGCCAACCACCTGAGAGCGTTCCGCCCAGCTGTTGCCAAAGCGCCTTAAAGACCCCGTAGACGTACGGCCCGTGGGACAGAAGTGTCCGCCGGTAGGTACTGGCGCCGCAGCCCGCAGGGTAGTGTCCCCCGACCGAAAGCGTTGCACCCGAAGCGCCCTGCTTGAGATTCAACTGAATCCGCCTGCCTTTTTGAGCACAATCCGCATTACTGAGTTCCACGGTGTTCTGAATCTTGAGGGTGGTCGCTGGCGGCTTCGCACCAATATTCACGCCGTTCTGGCTGGAGGAAATGGTGATAGCGGTCGCACCGAAGTTGACCAGCAGAGCACTCGGGGGCGTGTTATAGGTTCGGGTCGATTTGCCATCGATGGGTTTGGTATCAATGGCCCGCTGGTCAAAGAGCGTGTCGTCAATAACCAGGTCCCCCCGGATGTGGGCAATGCCGCGGTCACGCAGTTGCCTTGCCAGTAGCCAGAATCTTTCGATCACGAGCCAGGGATCACCGCCACCTTTGAGAATCAGATCACCGTCAAGTGTGTTGCCTTGTACTTGGCCGTGAACCAGTGCTTGTGTGTGCCAGCGATGCTGTGGTCCCAGCAGTTGCAGCGCGGCCGCGGTGGTCACGAGTTTCATGGCTGAGGCAGGGTTCCGGGCGAGGGTAGCGTTATGTCGAATCTCGCTTTTCTGGGCACCCACTCGGCGCATCACAACGCTCAGGTTGTCCGGTGACAGCCCAGCAGAGTCCAACAACTGATCAACCGGATCCGGTAATCCCGCAGCTTTGGTTGAACCCAGCGATAGCAAGCTGATTAAGGCCGCCAGAGCACCCCTTTTCAAGATGGATTTAATTTGATACTCCTGAGAATTGAATGCCCCTCTGAAAAAGGCTCATGTCGTTTGAGAATGGGGATACAGTCCTGTTTTTGCCATATTTTTTGAGCAACGCTATTCTTAAGTTCTACGTATATTTTAAGAGTCAAAGCAAGGCGGTGATTTTTGATGGACGGGAACATGGTGCTTCCGACGTACCTTACTTTGCTATTCGTATGCGTGCTATCGGGGATCTTATCGGGAGGTATATGGGCTCGGAAGTATAAAAGCTCAAGAAAATGGTTATGGTTTACCGGAGGCGGGCTCTTTTTTCAATGTGGATGGGTTCCGGGGCAGTGACGGTTACGGCTGTTATTCTGGCTTCGCTGATCTCCAACTGGGATCCGAGATCCAAGCTGAAAACGCTGCTGGTGCTTGATGGTCTTCTGGCGACAGTCATAGTGACCATAGCTGTTTTTCCTTAGATTACGACAAGACATGGCGCCGAGAAAGGTTCGCGGTCTTTGGTGTTGGGGTTTGTCTGCCCAGCGTCGTTTAACCACCGTGTTTACCGTAGCGGGCACATTGCTATAATCCCTGACCGTCGTAGCCCATATCTTCAAGCACACACGATGGCATCCAAGAATATCTTCCGCATTATCTTCCATAATCAAGGAAGCATTTACGAGGTCTACGCCCATGAGGTGTCGCAGGGCGGAATGTACGCTTTCGTTGAAGTGGGTGATATCACCTTCGGCGAGCGGTCAAAAGTCGTGGTGGATCCGTCCGACGAGAAACTCAAAAGCGAGTTCGCAGGAGTTAAGCGGACCTACATCCCGCTCCACGCCATCGTCCGTATCGACGAAGTTGAAAAAGAAGGCCAGGCAAAAATCCATCCGGGTGGCGAATCGAAAGGCGGAAACGTGTCTTCTTTCCCCATGCCGATGAAGCCGCCCGCGGCTGACTGACGCTCAGGCTGCGCTGGCAGACTCCATTCCGGGGCAGGCGACACCTGTCCCACCTAGCCCGCAGTAACCGCCGGGATTTTTGGCAAGATACTGCTGGTGATAATCCTCAGCGTAGAAAAATTCTCCGGCCGCGGCGATTTCCGTTGTGACAGCGCGGTACCCGGATCGTTTCAGCGCTGTCTCATAAAGTTCCGCAAAGGTTTTCGCTGCCTCTGATTGACTGTCATTAAAGGTGTAAATCGCTGAGCGATATTGCGTGCCCACATCGTTGCCTTGACGCATCCCCTGCGTGGGATCGTGGGATTCAAAAAATACCTGAAGCAGTTTTTCATAACTGATGCGCGCGGGATCAAACACGACCAGCACAGCTTCGGTATGGCCGGTCCTGCCAGAGCAGACTTCGTGATAGGTCGGATTTGGGGTTGACCCCCCTGCGTACCCCACGGCGGTGGTGATAACACCATCAAGTTGCCAGAAACAGCGCTCCGCACCCCAAAAGCAGCCCAGTCCGAAGACTGCCTGATGAGTGCCTGCTTCAAAGGGCGGTTTGAGGTTTTTGCCGTTGACATAGTGCCGGTCAGTGATGGCCATTGATTCATCGCGGCCGGGCAGAGGATCACCGGCCTCGGCGATTTGGGGCTGAAAAGAGAACATGGTGGCTCCAGTAGCAGACTCGTCTTAATTTTAGACTCGGTTTCAGCGCTGCATTCGCGCCGTCGTCACTCGGGGTCGTCCCGCAAGATCCTTATGGCCCACTATAGATTCGAGACCCACGCCTGACAACAATGCCTTGACGGCATCCTGTTGATCATGACCGTGTTCCAGCGCGACGAAGCCGCCTGGCTTCAAGTGGTCTTTAACGGAAGCGCATAGGGTACGGAGACAGGTGAGACCATCTTGGCCGCCAAAGAGGGCAAGCGGGGGCTCAAACAGTGCCGGTCCCGTCTGAAGCAGCGGATCATTGTCTCGCACATAGGGGGGATTGCTGACGATGACATCAAAGCGCCGGCCCGCAAGGGGTCCAAACCAGTCGCCTTCCTCAAAGTGTATTGCCAGATCCAAACGCGATGCATTGTCACGCGCCTGCGCAAGGGCATCAGGGTTGATGTCTGTTGCAGTGATCCTGGCAAGCGGACGCTCGGTCGCAAGCGCCAACGCGATGGCGCCGCTGCCCGTACCGAGGTCAGCAATCTCAACGGCCGTGCCGACGGCGATCGACTCGAGCGCAGTTTCCACCAGCAGTTCAGTTTCAGGCCGGGGCACCAGCGTCGATGCATTCAGTTCGAGTTCCAGCGACCAGAATTCCTTGCGACCCAGAATACAGGCAACGGGCTCGTGGTCGTACCGGCGGTTTAGAAAATCGAAGTAGGTGTCAGTCGCGGCCGCATCAACAGGTTGATCAGGGTTTTTGGCCAGCGTCGTGCGGTCGATACCGCAAGCGGCCTGCAGCAGCACTTCGGCATCGCGCCCAGGTGAGTCGCTGCGGCCGGTGAGTTGTGTGATGCCGCGCTGGACCAGCGCAGCGGCGGTCAGTTCAGTCACTGCCGAGCGCCGCGAGCTCGTCTGCCTGATGTTCGGCGACCAGTGGTTCGATGACCTGTTCAAGATCGCCCCCGAGCACCTCCTCAAGTTTGTACAAGGTCAGGTTGATGCGGTGATCGGTGACCCGTCCCTGTGGGAAGTTGTAGGTGCGGATACGCTCAGAGCGGTCGCCACTGCCGACCAGGTTACGCCGGTTTTGGGCTTCCTCAGTTTTTTGCTCGCTGATCTTGGCTTCCAGTAAACGGGATCGTAGGATCGACATGGCCCGGGCTTTGTTCTTATGCTGTGAGCGCTCATCTTGGCACTCGACTACCACCCCGGTGGGCAGGTGGGTCAGCCGTACGGCCGAATCCGTTTTGTTAACGTGCTGGCCCCCTGCGCCGCTCGCTCGATAGGTG
>MDTD01131573.1_pt1 | contig 12322 bp, 12 predicted proteins | sample 811221 | NCBI WGS metagenome assembly MDTD01 (sample SAMN05326646, study PRJNA326480) | marine metagenome | isolation source: seawater | place: Pacific Ocean: South West | collected 2011 | reverse complement strand
GGGGGTCCTGTTCCCTCTTTTGCATCGCTCCCCTTGCCTACAAAGTTGAACTGCAGGGAGAGCTGGCGATCGTTCGCTCGGAATGATAGGGTCTTGCATCGCTCCCCTTGCCTATAAAGTTGAGTTGGGGTTCTATTCCCACTTCTTTTCCCCAGCGCTCGAAGAGCGCAACACAGACGATGCGTGAGCATCGTGGGGTCTGGGGTGAAAACCCCAGGATGGTGTCGGTAACCAGCCCACAATGCCAAGCCAAGCGAAGCGCGGCAGCACCAAGCGCAAGTGGTAAATTGCCTGATAAAGATTTGGTGGGAGAATTCTGTCTGGAGTGTTCTTTCCGGGTAAAAAGCGCGGGATGTCGGGATGTCTTTACAATGGGTTGCAGCGACCAATGCTACCAGGACCACATTGTTTGCCGTTGACCCAAATGGCTCCGGTGAAGTTTGCACCACGGAGTGTTGCACCTTTCAGGTTGGCTTTCCAAAGGAAGGCATTTTGCAAATTGGCTTTTGTGAGATCTGCGTCTTTGAAGTTCGCACCAGAGAGGTTTGCTCCATCAAGTCTTGCTTTTGTCAGATCCGCGCCCTGAAGATTGGCTCTCCACAACGATGCTTTTTTCAGGTCGATCTCTTGCATCTTGGCCTTTGTCAGATCTGCTTGCCAGAGATAGGCTTCTTTTGCGTTGGTCTTCTTTAAACTTGCGGAGATGAACTTGGCACCAAAGCAATTTGCGTGTTTGAGATATGCACCATCGAGGTCAGCCTTGCTCAAATCTGCGTTGCGCAAATTGGCTCCTGAGAGGCTCGCATTCCCCAACAACGCCTCTTTGAGATTGGCTGTTGAGAGATTCGCGTAAAAGAGCGAAGTGTTGTTCATCCTGGCCTTTGACAGATTGGCACCATAAAAGTCCGCTCTACTGGCCTTCATGCGGTTGAGAACGACCCACGTCTTTGGGTTTGCTTTTCGCCAAGCATTCCATTTCTTCACGCTCTTTTTGAGCAGCTTTTCCTGCTTCTTGTCTGCGTAGAAGCTCCAGACTGGAACGCTCAGCAACAACAGGGAGATGCCAGATACAATTGCCACGATTTTCTTCGTCATGCTCTTTTCCTCATTTTTTGTAAACGTACGTATGCGATAGCGGAGTTTTGGTGTCTCCTTTGTGTATACAGCCTTATGACCATTGATGTCGAATCCGTACACCATTTTGCACAAAAAATGTCTTCGTTTTGTTTTTGGACAGACGATGCCCAAGCTGGGGCAAGTGGAAACGTGCCCGATCAAAAGATATATGCAGAGGCAAGTGGAAACGTGTCCGATCAAAAGAGATATGCAGGGGCAAGTGGCAACTTGTCCGATCAAAAGAGATATGCAGGGGCAAGTGGCAACTTGCCCGATCAAAAGAGATATGCAGGGGTAAGTGGAAACGTGCCTGATAAAGACAGATATGCAGGGGTAAGTGGAAACGTGCCTGATAAAGACCGATTAAAAGAGGATATCTTCGTATGTGTCTTGTAGTGCGGTGAGTGCGGATGTGTCTTCGAGAGGAGGGTGTTCGGGGGGGAGTTGTGTGTGTGGTGTGAGGAACGCGCGCCAGCCATGTTTGATTTGTGTTTCAGGAAAGGTCAAGACGCCGAGATAGCCCAGTTCTGTTGCAAAGCGGTTGGTGATGGTGTCGAATTGTGCTTTAGCGTAATGTCGTGTGTGGGGAGGGCTGATGAGCTCGATGATGACTGTGTGACCTGCTTCGAGCCACCTTATGATCTTTCGTGTTGAGCAGTGGATATGTTCTTCTTGTGTCCGGCGTCTGAAGCGAAAGATCTTGTGTTTTTTGTGTCGGTCTCTGCGCTTTTGCTCTTGTTGATGTGTGTAACAAAAGTGTCCGTAGTCGATGATGCGACAGCTTGGAAGCTCTGTATAGTCGAGCATCACGAGGTCCAGACCTTGTTGTGTGGCGATAAAGAGCGCGTTCTCAGTTGGGAAGATACCCAAAAATTGACCATCAACACCGAACAATTTGACTCTCTCGGCTGTGATGTCATGGTTTTTGGTGTGTTTTGTATGAAGGGGTGTCGGAGAGATTGGGTTCGCCATGTTGCTCCAAATGTGCTCACGAAAAGAAAAGTGAAAGCTTGTTGGGGAGGGCGGTTGTCACTGCACTTTGGGATATACCCTCGGTGAACCAGGATGGATTCGAACCATCAGTCTTTTGAACTAAAATCAAACGCCTTTTCCTATTAGGCTACTTGCTCGGAAGTGACAACCAGTTCCCATCAAGTTTCACAAGTCCATACGAGGTGGGTACACATCAAGTTCATTTTTTGTGGAAGGGGAGATTCTTTGAGAGGGAGATCATCCTTGTTGTCGGACGATTTGGGGTGGGATGACGTGGACCTTGTTGTTTGAGATCGGCATATCGAGTGCGCGCTGTGTGCTCTCACGTGCGATCTGGAAGGCGTCTTTGCCACGGTGCAATTTGAATGGGTTGACCCGTGGAAGCCCGTCGATGATCAGCGCGGTCATGTTGTCTCGTTGGGGGATTTTGAGAGCCTGACTGCCTTTTCGTCTCCAGGGGGAGCGTGAGCCGAGATGGTGGAAGAATAACCGTTGACCTTCTGGAATGCCTGTTAAGCCTGGACGATCGAGAATACCGCCGTCGAGGTAGAGTGTTCCCTGGACGCGGACAGGTTGGAACATAAAGGGAAACGCACAAGAGGCCTGGATCGCTTCGGGAAGAGGACCCTCATCAAGGACGACTGTTTCGCGGGTTTTGACGTCGTAGACTGAGAGCGTCAGAGGGACACGTGTGGAGGAGAATGATTGCTGAGGGAGCATATCCCGGAGCTTTTGACGAAAGAGTTCGCCCTTGAGGAGACCAAAACCAAAGCCTGGATCCCAAAAGTCTTTGCGTTTGAGTGACAGCAGCTCATCCCGAAGATCTGTCGCTGCGAGTCCCGCAGACCAACTCCCCATGATCAAGGCGCCTGCACTTGAACCTGTCGCGCGGATCGGGAGGAGCGCTTCTTCTTCGAGAACAGAGAGGACACCACAGTGTGCAAAGAAGCCGAAGAAGCCGGAAGACATACCCATCGCAAAAGGGGCTTCACGTAACCACTCTCGAAGTGTTTGCTGTGTGTCCATTCAGGCGATGATCTTTCGGGTCTTGATGCGTTTGTAGTTGTCATCTTCGAGGGCTGCGAGATCGTTGAGAAAACCCTCAGACCAGATCTTGGTGTGGTGTCCTTCGAGTGTTCCAATGATCGCGTTGACAACACCGACAAGGGCGTCGCGGACGTCTTGTGGGAGAGACGTTTGCTGTTCGAGGAAGATGTTGAGCATCCCCTGACTGGCTTTATCTGCGATAGGAGGGAGCATTTCATCTGTGTGGTTTTTTTTCAGCTCCTGACTATTCCACAATGAGAGGAGCCTGGGGAACAGTCTTTGGGGGACTTCTTGGATGCTGCGCTGAAGCCACTCATCGAAGGACTGTGTTTGCATTTTGTCCGATGTGTAGACGAACGAGATGGGGACTTGGGCGTGTAGTGAGAGCAGCCAATTGTGGAAGTCCTCGCTGAAGAGTTTCTTCTCTTCTGGAGTGGGTTGGATATCAAATTGGCTGAAGAGGAGATCGATGCGGTCGAATGGATCGAGTGCACACTCTCGTTTATCGAGGTAATTGCAGACGGTCGCGCAATCGCGCTCACGAAGCGTCTCACAGATGCTTTCATTATAAGCTATACGAAGATCAGCTTCGAGCCAGTTGCCTGTGCCGACGTACAACAGAGAGTCGCTCCAAATGGTGTCATGGCTGAGAGGGAAGGGCGCAGACTTCTCAAAAGACTCTCGAAGGGCTTGTGGGACGGGCTCTTCAAAACAGAGCAGACAGCCAAGGTGTCTGTAGATGTCGTTGTAGATAGGTTGGCTCAGGTACAAGAATGGATCTTGCCAGGTTTGTTGTTGTTCTTTGGTGACAGCGATCTTCATACACATGACCTTTCGTTTCTTGAGGATGGCCAGACTATCCCTGACCCTTCCCAAAAAAGTACTCCACAAAAAGAAAATTGCAAGCTCTTGACGCTTTTTGCAGCAGCGCGAGGTTGTTGTACACGAAAATCTTTGGGGATGATTTGATCTGGATCTAGCGTCGTTGTCGAGGGGCGATGCGGCTGTGTGTTGAGAGGATGAGAGCACTTTTTTTCATTTTTTCTCGTCGATGGACTTGATTCTACAAAAGTGTCAATGTATGTTGTCTTTAGTCGCCATGTTTGCATATGGGGAAAAGATACATAACTCCTTATGTACTTGCCTCCTGTGGATGGTTGTTGTCGGGTCATGTAAACATGGTGATGTTGTTTTTATTCATCATTGCAGGTGGGTCTTTTGGATCATGTACAAACCTGCTGATTATACAGCGTCATCACCGGATAAGAGAAGACATCTGGTGAAAAGTAAGTGGGAGGAACGAATGAATACATGGGAGGTTGAAGTTTTTTTTGACGGTGAATGTCCGTTGTGTGTTCGTGAGATCAACATGATGAAGCGTTTGGATCGCAAGCAGAGGATACGTTTTACGGACATCGCGTCGCCAACATTTCGCGCGAAGGCGTACGGTCGGGATATGGATGACTTCATGTCACGCATTCAGGGTCGCTTACCAGGTGGTGAGTGGATCGAAGGTGTTGAGGTGTTCCGTCGCTTGTATGGTGCGATTGGGTTGCGCTGGTTGATACCGTTGACACGTCTCCCTGGGATCTCACACTTACTTGACGCAGCCTACACCATTTTTGCCAAAAACCGTCTTCGCTGGACGGGTCGTTGTGATAGCGACACCTGCGAGATTCCTGCCGATTCAGTCCACTCAAGCTGACACTCTCCACACAATCTCAACATTTTCGTTTTATCTCCTTCTTTGTGTGTATCATGGTTGAAGCACAAGGAGTGAATGATGAAATCGATCAAAGATATGACCATATGGGAAGCACTTGATCCGTACGTTTTGATGTGGGTTTGGGGGATTCTCTTTACGGTGGTGTTGGTGAGATATCTCGTGATGTCTGGTGTGGCCTATATGATCTTCTGGAAGTGGCAACACAAACGCCTGCAACATCGTCGTATCCAGCAAAAGTTTCCCAAACCCAAGAAGGTCCGCAATGAAGTCCTTTGGTCACTCTCGACCTTTGTGATCTTTGCGCTCAATGGGATCGCGGTGATGTTGTTGAGGAAGGCCGATCTTACGTTGGGTTACAAAAACATCTCCGATTACGGTTGGGCCTACTACGTTTTCAGTATCCTCTTGATGATCGTCGTTCATGATGCCTATTTTTATTGGACACACCGTACGATGCATCACAAAAAACTCTTCAAATATTTTCACGCTGTGCATCATCATTCACACAACCCTTCGCCGTGGGCTGCCTTTGCCTTCCATCCTTTGGAGGCTGTTGTCGAGGCTGGTATCATCTATGTCTTCTTGTTTGCCATCCCACACCATATCTCCGCGATTGGGATCTTCCTCTTGTTTATGACCTTTATGAATGTTCTCGGCCACCTTGGATACGAGCTCTTCCCCAAGAATTTTGTGCGCCATCCTGTGGGGCAGTGGGTGAACACCTCCACACACCACAATATGCACCACCACCGAAGCAAGGGGAACTTCAGCCTGTATTTTAACTGGTGGGATCGATGGATGGGGACGAATCATGAAAAGTACTTCGAAACCTACGATGAAGTGACACACCGCCCCAAGGTCGTGGAGGAGACGACCGCGCAAACTGAACCACAAGCTGTGGCTGGTGTCACTCGGTAAAAAGCGTCGTCAACAGGGGGAAACAGCAGCAGGGGTGAGTGGAAACTTGCCCAAAAATCGAGATATGCAGGGGTTATTTTCCAAAAAAAGATCGACAGTTTGTTATCGGAATTGTTTGTCGAGTGTAGAGCAGACGGTGTGAAGTGTTTTGGGTGACATCCTGCTGTAGTAAAGATCGGTATATTTGTCACGTGGATCGAGGACATGTCCGAGTTTGGGGAAGAAGGTGAAGGAGAAGTTGGACTTTTTCCACTTTAACTGATTGATCAGCTGGATACCGCGAGTGTGCGAGGCTGGTGTTTGGTTGTCCCACATTCCTTGCAGGAAGACGACCTTGAAAGAGGATGTTTTGAGGATGTCCATGACAGTTGGGCGTGTGGCTTCTTGTCTGTTGTATGCCTGTACGGTTTTGTTCTGGAACCGAAAGTAATTGATGATATTTGCACCTTGCACTTCCATGAAGCTGATTTTTCCGTCGTTGTTGGCGTCGAGGATGGCGAACTGAAGTCCCATCTGCATACCGATGGTTCCACCATTTTGAAGTTCCTTCATGTCGAGCTGATTGTCGTGATTTTTGTCGAGAGGGCGGAGAAAGTGGAGAGGACGGATCACAGTTTGGACGTATGTGAGTGTTGTAAAGGCTGGCGTGGCATAAAATCCTGTGAGAGCGACACCTTTGATTGATTTGTCTTCGTGTGCGGCTTGTAACGCGATGTATGTACCTTGGCTGATACCGTACAGGTAAATGTTGGCCTTGGGGTAGTGTTTTTTGGTGTATCGTACGAAGCGCTTGGTGTCTTCGATCAGGGAGTTAAGGGGATTGGCCTTCACTGTTGCGAGCCACTTTTGTGCGTAGGGTTTTCTCTGTATGAGCGCTTGCCTGACTTCGTATGTGCGTTTGTTGTATCGCAAGACACCAAAGCCTTTTGCTACGAGAGCGTGACTGGCGTATTTGAAGAGCTTGTTCTCTTTTTGTCCTTTTGTGACTTTTGTCAGATCAAGGTCCATATTGTTGGGGCCTGAACCGTGGATCAAGATGACCATACGTTTGAGTGTGGAGGGTGTTGTTCCAGCAGGCAGGTGGATTTTGGCGCGGAGGGCAAAGCCGTCAGAGGTCTTGAGTGTAAACGATGTCGTTGTTTGGGTTGGAGGTGTGCTTTTTTGAGTTGCTGGTCGGGATGTTGGGGGTTTGGCCTGAGTGTGCATGGGAAAGGTGCATAGGGAGAGCGTGAGGACACTGTACACGTACCATTTCATGATAAGCTCCTGTCGTTTGTTCGAACACTATGTTGACGTTATACCAGCGCCAAGGGACAAAGAGAAGGAGGGGATATGGACGTGTGGGTGGGTTGGCTTTCGTGAAGGGGTGTGCCAAAATAGAGCTTCTGAAGGAAAGATAATTCTACATGTAAATCAGGGAGTGTCGGGTGGTACATTGGCGTTTGGTTTGTTTGGTGTTGGTGTTGTGTGTGTGGGGATGTGATGGAGAGGATGCTTTTCTCGATGTGAAGACCGCTTCAGTGATCGACGGGACATTGGATGGGCGTTTTCCCGCAGTGGGAGCCTTTACATTTGCCGAACGTCCTGTGTGTACGGGGACATTGATCTCTCCATCTGTCGTCCTGACGGCTGCGCACTGTATTGACGCGTTTCAATCGCTTCATGCGCAAGGGCACGAACTTTATTTTCGCATGGACACATCACCGCCGACGAGTATGACAAAGGATCTTGTCGTCAGGTTGTCCCATGAGATCGATGTGCCAAAGTCGCTCAATCACCCCAATTGGAGTGGCGATCCTATCGCAGGATTTGATGTTGGTCTTGTCTGGCTTAAGCTCCCTGTGCCTGTAAAGCGTGTCCAACCACTTCCCTATCTGAGGACTCCTTTTTTGAAGCGATGGGTGGGGCAGCGTCCGCTCTTTTTGGGGTATGGTTTGACCAGAAAAGTCCCCAATGAGCTCGAAGCCAAACGAAAACAAGCGATCACGATGCCCATCACAAAAGTGTTTTCAGATAGGCTGGCTTTTTACCAACCAAAGGGACATATCTGTTATGGAGACTCTGGTGGACCAGCCTTGATGCGTATTCATGGGGATGTGTACGTCGTTGGGGTGAATTCATATAGTAATGGCTCAAATATCGATGGCAGCCGGACGCTCGCCTGTGATGGTGTGGCGTTTATTGCGAGGACGGATGTGTATGACGCGTTTATTCAGTCCTATTTGAAGAGAGATGTCGCGAGAGGCTATCTTTGTTCGAATGATGAGCATTGTGGGAACTGTGGGACGTGTCAGAGTGGGAAGTGTGTGATCGAAACACCTGCACCATCCGCTTCGTTTTGCAGTCCATGTGAGAGTGATAGTGATTGTGCAGGTGGGTATTGTGTGATGATGCCTGGAGGTGGACGCTGTGTGTCAAAGTGTGCATCTGGCGGGTGTTGTCCTAAAGGAACACTCTGTGGACCTTTGGGAGATCGTTGTGGTGCGTGGGGATGTTTTCCCGAGAAGACAGGTGTATGTCAGGATGTGACGTGTACCTCTGATAAAGAATGTGGCAAGGGCAAGTGTGATGGAGGTGTCTGTCGTTCAAGTGGGCAACAAGCCATCAAGACACTCTGTCAGGCGTGTTCTGATGACAAGGCGTGTGGTGAGGGAGGGCGATGTCTTGGGGTCGCATCGCACAAACTTTGTTTCCAGGCTTGTGATGAGCTTGGTCTTTGTCCTGGTGGATTTAGCTGTCATCATGACGAAGTGAGCAAGAGGGGAGTGTGTTACCCTGTGACTGGCGAGTGTGCCGTTCGCTGCGATGAAGGCAGTACGTGTCCTGATGGGTTTACTTGTGAGAAGCAACGCTGTGTGAAGACGGCATTACCGGGCCTGAATGAGCCTTGTAAGGGAGTTGAATGTGCAGATGGACTGTTTTGTGTGGAGACCGTCACAGGCAATCGCTGTGTGGCAACGTGTGGGCCTCCAAATGGTGCTCCAGGTGGAGTCTGTATAACCAACCAGGATTGTAGAGAAGGCAGTCGCTGTGGTTCGTTGGGGGGATGGTTGGCGCCGATCTCGATATGCCATTATCTGTGTGAGTCGGATAAAGATTGTCAGGGGAAGAACAAGACCGGAAAGTGTGTAAATAGGGTCTGTTCGTGTCAATCAGACGGCGAGTGTGCCGATGGGAAGACCTGTTTGACTTCGTACTCTTATCTCGATCATACTTTTGATATTCCGGGGATCTGCATTCCAAAAGAGGCGAACAGAACGTGTCCGAGTGGGCAGAGCTGTGTGGGTGAGCTGAAGGGGCGTTTTTGTGTTGCGCCTGTTACTCGACAGAGAGAGCGTGGGCAGCGTTGTGATGCTCATCATCGCTGCAAGGAAGGGCTCGTGTGTTTGACGGAGCTTGGTGGTGGCATTTGTGTGGAGGATTGCTCGACAACACAGAAGTGTTTTCAGGGAGGGAAGTGTGAGGTGTTGTTTGCTGATAGTGCGAAGCAGTTGGCTGTTTGTCTTTGTCGAGGAGGCGATTGTCGGGATGGGAAGATCTGTATGCCAATGTACAAGAAACTCTTTGGTTTGTGTGTGGAGCCTGCGCCTGTGTGTCAGTCACAACCATCTTGGAGCGAGCTGGACGTTCGTCGTCAGGTGACACTTGAAGGTGATCTGCCGGGGCAAGGCTGTAGCTGCTCTGTGAAAGGGGAGCATGATTATGATATCACATGGTTTTTTGTGTTTGTGATGGGGCTGATCATGATCAGATCTCGATATCGTATTCGATCATGATCATGTGATCGTGATCACGATGTAAGATCATGGATTTGGAGCACTACTGTGACAGTGTTCAGTTTTTGAGGGGTATGCGTATGCTTTTCTTAGAATTTCTGCTCAGACAAAAAGTGCCTCACAAAGACATCTTTTTTAGATGTGTATCCTGCTGATATTGCAGTTGTTTTTTGCAACGTGTGACACGTTATGACATACAACCTGCGCTACACTCGTGAACGTCACGAAGACAAGTGACACATTGTGGAAAAGGTAGGCTCCTTGATTGGATGAGGTTGAAAGAAAAGGATTTTTCCTTTGATGTTGATCGCCAATCACTCCTTCTCAGTATGAGAGGAGTTTTCTCCAGAGACACGTCTGCGAAACGGATGGAGAGGAGAGAGGAACAACACCCAGCAAGGATTGAGAATACATAGAGATTCCCGGGTTTCTAGGGCATTGTGACGAATCTTCTTGCGGAGATCTCGTTCAGCGGCCTGACGGCCGGACCTCTTGGGGCTCGCCGCCCCAAACCCGCTTTGGTAAAAGTCGCGGAGCGTCGCTGGCGCTCCTTTGATGCCCCGCTCCTTTACCGGACACTTGGGACAAAGCAAATTCTCACATCGACTGGGACCAGTTTGATATCCAAACGGATAACAAATACGTAAAAGATCGCTACCTGTCCTTCACAAGCAAATTCATATTGTGGTGTAATTGAGTTGGCCTCCTCCTTGACAAGAGAGAGGCTTTTTTTTTTCTCCCTACCCCAACTTTCCGGACAATCTTTGACTGTGATGGCCTAACGGCTTTGCATCCACGTTGTTGCCTGAGCGAGTGCTTGCTGTCCGCCTGTCTCCACAAGCTCTCCATGTGCCATGATGAGCCGCGTAAAGTCCCACTCAAGGATATGTTGAAGGCTCTTTCTGGCAGGTTCCTTATCCTTCACAAATTGCCTCCACAGTCTGCTCTGTGCTGTCTTTTTGTAGACCCCCACCATTCTGAATATCCACGGTGAGATCCAATTTTTACACGAGTGGATATTGAAGATGAGGTCTGTCACGATCAACGATTGGCTTGCCTTGTGTAGGAAGATCACCTCATTGACATCAGGTGCTCCTTGAATGATGTGTTGTTGAAAGTCCTCTTGCCAGCTGTCAGGTGGTTGATCTGTGAGGACTTCATCGAATGTGAGGTCTTGTCTCTTGTCCTGCAATCCGGGGGCTGCGAAGGAGCTGGCGTTGGGGTAGCGTTGCATGGCATCTTTCATAAACAGATAATGGAGTTTACTGGGAGCAACGAGATATTCGACAGAACCGATGTCTTCGATCTCCTTGGCCAGCGCGTCATCGATGTGTATGGGTGAATGAATCCACAACGCACCTGAAGAGAGCCTGACTATCGTCATGCGACACCGGAAGTGCAAAATCCCTCCCATAAAAAGGTCATCTTCTGCGTACCAAAGTCCATCTGTGATTTGTTTGAGTCTGGTCTCTTTCATGTCTTTTTCCTTTGTATACTTCTTGTATATCAGTCTCATGTGAGTGATTAGTCAATTAAGGTTGACTAAATAGTAGCGAGGGAGATGTAATTCGTTAAGTGTTGTTGACTATTTTTTGTGTTTGTGTTGTTTTTGCGGTGTATTGTTGTTGTTACAGTGAAGGAGTGATTGGATGGTTGAGAAAGAGTGTACATTGGAGGCGGACAAGATCGAGCTTGAGGAGGCGAAGAGAGGGAGCGTCGGGCAGGTGTTGATGCGTTGTGCGCGTTTGTTCAATGAGAGAGGGATAGCGCGTGTACGAGAGCTGAAGGGGTTTGAATCGATCAGGCCAGCGCATCTGGCGCTTTTTCCATACATCGATTTTGACGGGACGCGATTAACGGAGCTTGCGCGTCGAATGGAGATCTCAAAGCAGGCGGTCAGTCAGGTCATTGCTGAGTTGGAGTCGTTTGGGGTTGTTGAGAGAATCCCTGATCCCCGTGATGGGAGAGCGAGGTTGATACGTTTTTCGAAGAGTGGGAGAGAGGGGATGAAAGATGGGTTGATAACATTAAAGCAGATTGAGGAAGAGATCGCAGCGTCGATGGGGCAGGATTCGATGGAGACGCTTCATACGTTGTTGCTGTCGATGTTGGATTGGCTGGAGAGTAAAAAATACGGATGAAATGTTATGTAAACCATGCTTTGTTTCTTTCAAAGAATCATTGAACGTAAAGCTCCATTAAGTCGTCGTACGAAGGACGATATATCCTTTCATGAGGTGAAATCAAGGTGGATGATTGCAAGTGAAGACGCAAAAAAACCCAAGGAAGAGGAAAGAACCCCCTCAGTCCGACCTGCGGTCGTCCAGCTCCCCCTACTGTTCAACTTCGTTGGCAAGGGGAGCGATGCAAAACCCCATCAGTCCGACCTGCGGTCGTCCAGCTCCCCCTACGCGACTTGCGCTTTGCTCCTGTCGGCAAGGGGAGCGCGAGATATCGCGATATAAACGAAAAACACGTGTATATCGGATGAATGTCTGTAGGGGCGGGCCTTGTGTCCGACCTCAACCGTCGCGTATGTCGGGTAATAGTTCCCTCCTCTCGAAAGGCTTGAGAGGAGGGAAGAGCCGGAGGCTCAAGGTGGAGAGTTTGTTGAGGCATATGTTGCAAAGCGCACAAAGCAAATCAGCTATGAAGAGAAGCCTCTCCAAGAAGAGCATTGTAGGTGGTAAAGCCCCAACCCCGCAGGGGTTCAACCGGGGTCCAGCGGCCGCCCGCTGGTGCAACG
>MDTD01096007.1_pt1 | contig 12322 bp, 8 predicted proteins | sample 811221 | NCBI WGS metagenome assembly MDTD01 (sample SAMN05326646, study PRJNA326480) | marine metagenome | isolation source: seawater | place: Pacific Ocean: South West | collected 2011 | reverse complement strand
CCTGAAGCTAAAAAAGAAGAACCGGTTGTTTCCAAAGTAGAGCAAGAGCCAGAGGAGAAGACCGCTCCGCCTGAAGAGTTGAAAACTAATCCGGTCTTGAATGAGGAACCTAAAGAATCTTCAGAATCAGCCAAGGTAGCTGAGCCTGAGAAAATGTCTCTCAGCGACTTGAAGAAAGAATTGGAGAGAGTCAAGAAGGAGAGTGGTGAATTCGAATCTCCTGATCTTTCTGAATCTGCTCCCCTGGAAGAGTTCTCTTCCGCTAAAGAGGACAGGTCGAAAGATGTTGATGGAGTCGTGCCTTCCATCCCCAATCCTCTTGAATCCGGTGATGACCTGCTAGGTGGTTCTGCTACCAGTAGCGGTGATTCCGATTCCGGCGGCGGCAAAGAGAAAAAACTTCCCAGCACCGGGCTTGGTTCTCTTTTAAGCTCCATGTCGGATGAAGCGGACGAACTGATCGAGAGTAAGAAGAAAGAAGAGAAGGCTGAGCCGGTAAATCCGCTTGACCTATTTTCCGGAGGAGGACCCGATTCGGATTCGGAGTTCCAGACCCTCGATATCAGCAAAGGTCAGAAGGTAGAGTTTGCTAGAGGAGCGAAGAAGGAAGAAGAAGCCTCTTCCAAAGCCCTGGGAGATCTACTCAAGTCCGGAGCCGGTTCGGGTAGCGAGAGCGGTATCAAGAGTCGAATGCCGGAAGCAACAAATCCCATCGCTTCCGCTGTGGATGATATGTTCCCGGATGACACCATGGGCGCCGGCATCGGTGGAGATTTCCCTAAATCAAGTTCCGAAGAAGCTAAAAGCCCGGCAGCTACCAATGAAATTTCAGCCGCCGTCGATAAGTGGCTTGACTCAGTGGAAGATGGAGCCATGGGGTCTTCGGACAAGGAAGGTGCTTCACCCAAAGGGATCAGCGCGGCCGCAGCTAAGCTTTCGGAAGCATTATCTGGTGACGATGATGAGGATGATTCTCAGCCGATGGCTTTCGGAAAAACTGATTCCAGCAAGATGAAAGCCAGGCAGGCTGCCACCGCATCTACCTCCACATCCGATGCTCTGAGCCGTTTGCTGGAAGCGGCCAGCAATGCTCCGGAGAGTTCCAGCAAAAGTGGTGCTTATCAGCTATCTCCCAGTCAAGTAAACGAGATGATGCAGGACACTACCGATGGTTTCCCCGGCGGTGACCAGGGTGGTAGCCTATCTCAAGCGAGAGCTTTCGGCGATGCCAGTGCGATTGCCTCTTCCGGCGCTATGCCGGCCATGGGAAGTGCTTCCCAGAGTAAGGACAAGTACGGTACTGATGCTGTCAACGCACGTATCGCTGCCCTGAATGAGAAACTAGACCTCAACTCCAGTAAGCTCGATGACGTGGAATTGCCCAAGGGAATGGAGCCGACTCCTTCTGTCTTTTCCGGTGGTCAGCGCAGAGATGCGGTAAATCGAATTCTGGAAGAGGCTAGCTCCCAGAGTGGTGCCATGCCCCAGGACGCGGCCGACACTAGCCAATATTCGATGGATGCGGCCGGTTCAGGAGTTCATTCCACGCCGAACATGGAAGAACCTGCGCCATATACAATGGAAAGTCTCGATAATTTGAGCGGCAACAGGCTGGCGCAGATGGCTGATATGGAAGCTAAGAGTGCCAGAAGAAGTTCAAATAGGCTGAGGTCAAAGCAAGGAAGACGATTCAACTTCGATATCAAAACACCTATTTTGGTGGTGGCTGTTCTGGGTCTGGTCGGATTCCTAGGAATCAAACAAGGATGGTTTGGAGCAGTTGGAACTCAAATTTCAGGGGTTCTGTCGAACCTGGGTAAAGGTGGTGATTCCGGTGACTCCAGCGCCGCTAGAGATGCTGAAGTGCTGGCCGAAGCTACGGAACTGGCTGGCAAATGGCAGCTCTCCAAAGCCAAGGCGGTTCTGGAGTCATACAACACCGAGGTGGGTCTCACGCCTGAGATGGAGAGCAAGCTCGATGAGATTTACATAGGTATCGCCAAATATCAAGCTAAGCACAACAACAATGATGCGGCTATCAAAGAACTCAAGAAAGTTCCTAAGGATTCTTCTCATATCGATGAAGCTCTGAAGCTCATCAAAGAGTATTCCAGCAGCAAGTCCAGTAGTAAGAAGCGGTCCAGGAAGAGGAGTCGCTCAAGGAGGAGGTAGGTAGGTTCGGGTCTCTCACATGAGAAGGAAGACCGAGGATTTGAAGTTTGTACCGAGTGATTTTGCATTATGAAGCTTTGCCTAGAATGTAACATTCATTTTTCCGAAGACAAGGACAAGTGCCCCAGTGATGGTGGCAAGTTGGTTTCGGTCGGCAATGATCCTCTGATAGGCAAGTTGATCGGTGACAAGTACAGAGTCCTTTGCCACGCCGGAAAAGGGTCGATGGCTGTCGTCTATAAAGTTATTCAGGAGTCGACAGGCCGGGAAATGGCTCTTAAGATGCTACATCAGTTTTTAGGGTCAAAAGAAGAGTCGGTCAAGCGTTTTCACCGAGAGGCAAAAGCGGTTAGCAGCCTCCATCACACCAACATCATAAGCCTCTTTGATTTTGGCTTGATGCCTGATGGACAGCCTTACATCGTCACCGAGTTTCTCGATGGTGTCACTCTCGCCGAACTCATTAGAAAACGAGGACCACTAACAGTTAAGGAAGCGCTCCCGCTTTTTAAACAGGTATGCGAGGGTGTTGCAGAAGCGCACAAAAATTGTGTCATTCACAGGGACCTTAAGCCGGACAATATTGTGCTTCAGGATGTGGATGTTAAAAAGCCTCCTAATGCCGGCGACTTGATCGGTCACAACTCCGTGAGAGTGGTCGATTTTGGTGTGGCTAAGATGTGGGGAGAGGCCGGCGGGCAGTCAGCATCTCTGACCTTGGAGGGTAAAGTTTGCGGTAGTCCTGCCTATATGAGTCCGGAGCAATGCAAAGGCGCCGATGTGGATATTCGCTCAGACATATACAGTCTAGGCGTTGTTTTTTCCGAAGTCTTGACTGGACAGAGACCTTTTGCTGCCGATGATCTGATGGCGTTGATGCTAATGCATGTCAACAAAGAGGCACCATCCATAGGGGCAATGTCTCCTGATACCACTTTTCCTCCAGGTCTGAGCAACGTGATTATTAAAGCATTGCAGAAGAGCCCGGATGACAGACCTGACACAACAGAAGTCTTCTGGAAAGAGATTGAATCGGTCTGTGTGGGACGCCGGTCAAAGAATGCTGCCACCGAAGAGGAGAAGCCGGTTGAAGACTGGATACCGTTCAATGGTGCTTCCGCTATTGCTATGCCGAACCAGCCCAAGCAGAGTAAAGAATGGTCCATGAGCGACACTCAGGAAGCCATGAGCCGATTGGATCCTACTTTTGACTGGAATAGAAGCACCACCGAGATCTCTTCGGTGAAAAAGAAAAGGAAGCTTCCGATTAATCTCAGCCATCTCAAAGCCGCTGTTTATATATCGGTGGTAATACTCTCGATCACTTTTGTGGTCCAGCATTACACAGCCTGGAACGAATTGCGCATTGCCGGTCAACTCTTTCAACAGGGCAATTTTGAAGGCTGTGTTCAGATTATGGAGAATGTTAAAAAGTCCACCGGTCTATCACCGGATAGCCAGAAAAAGCTGGATCAAGCATACCTAAATCTGGCGAAGAGCAAAGCCCGAGGCAAAGATTTTAGAAAGAGTCTGGAATATCTCTCCCGGGTGAGCAAAGAATTCTCCGGTTCCAAGGAGATAATGAGCTTGAAAAAGAGATACAGTGCCCGGGTGAAATAAGATCAGGCAGGCAGCTTAAAAAGAGTTCTGGTGTTTTTGGTTAGAGTCGGGGCCAGCTCTTCCACGGACATTCCTTTCAACTCCGCCAGCTTTGCCACGGTCCACCAGACATAGGCCGGTTCATTGCGTTTGCCTCTAACTGCCTGGGGGGCTAGATATGGACAATCGGTCTCGGTCAGGATTCGATCCATAGGCACTTGCGCCACCGAGTCCTGTATATCCCTGGCGTTTTTGAAAGTGACTATGCCTGAATAAGAGACGTAGAAGTCGATCTCTTTTATGGCAGGGATTAGTTCGGGACCTCCGGTGAAACAGTGGAAGACACCCTTGAGCTGTTCGTTTTTCTCTTCCCTGAGTACCTCGAAAGCCTCTTGCCAGGCGTCCCGGCAATGGACTATCAATGGTTTCTCAAGCTCTTTGGCTAGTTTTACCTGCTCTCGAAAAACGGCAATCTGCGTCTCTTTATCTGAATGCTCATAGTAGAAATCGAGTCCGCATTCTCCCACCGCCACCATTTTTGAATGCTTACTGAACTCCCTTATCTTGTCGGCATACTCGACTTGCCATTTATTCGCCTCATGGGGGTGCTGACCCAGGGCAAAGAAGATCTGCTCGTTTTTTTCCGATAACTCTTTCAGTTCAACATGGTCTTCCACAGTCACAGCCGGATTGACCATCTGTTTGACATGGTTTTTGAGAGCCCTCTCTATAACCTCGTCTTTCTCGTCTTGAAAGTATTCGGTCATCACATGGGCATGGCTGTCGATTATGCCCACGGCGGAGGAGGGAAGCGATAAATTCATGAAAATGTCCCTTTATGCGGATATTGCGAATTTACTTTTTTGAAATATGGAGTACATTAATCATATGGGAATATTAATGACAACTCATATTTTCTATACCGGCAAGCCATTTTAACCCTGATACCTAAACGATAATCCATGCATATCAACGATCAAAATCATTCTTCATCTCCCAGAAAAGTGCTTTTACTTGTTCTGACCGCCGCTTTGTGCTTTTCGCCGCTAATCGCCTGTGACACGGCCCGGGCCCAGGGAAAACCGTTGAAAGGGTCCGCTAGCTTAGATGATATCTATAAACAGGACGGTCCCAGTCTGAATCGGCAGGATATCGATAATGCCGGAGATCCTTTCGGCTCCGAGGCGGATAGTTTTGACGCTCCCGAGTCTTCCTTTGCCAGTCAGACGCCGATGCCTGAGAATCCTCCGCCATTTAACTTGAATGCCAATCAGGGTGGTAACGGAGCGCCCATGCAGGCTATGCAGGGTACGCCTGGGATGCAACCCCAGCAACCGATAAATGTAACTCCTCCCCAGCAGGCTGCTGCTCAAGATCCCGAGAGTGTGGGTCAGATGAAGCTTGCCTGGGATCAGTGGCACAAAAGGGTGGCCGAGTCTATCTATGTCAAATACAACGGTCTTGCCAAGGTCGCTTTCAAAAGAAGTCGCCCCCTGGCCGCTCGGGTAGCCTATACAGTCACAAGAAATGGTCAGATTACCAATGTAAGGCTGATTCAAAGAAGTCCCAATCTTATTTTCAATACAATGATCTTCGGCGTTCTGAAGTCTATGAACGGAAACCCGATTCTTACATTTCCCCAGGGGTCCCAGCGAATGACTGTGGAGAAGACCGGTACTTTCCTCTGGAACTACAACAATGTTCAGGGCTTCAAGTACACCACCAACGATAAAGAGACAATTCCGCAGAGATAGGGACATTGTCTACTAATTCGGTTATGATCTCTGTCCTATGAACAGGACCGAAGTTATTGATCAATTTGCGGCGGTGGTAGGGTCGGACCATGTCCTTCACCAGCCGGAAGACCTCTGTGTCTATGAATGCGATGCAGAAACTCTTGATGTGGCAAGACCCGATCTTGTCATCCTGCCTGGCTCCACTGCTGAGGTTCAGGAGGTGATGAGATTGGCTTCTCTTCATGGCTATCCTGTTTCTCCCCGGGGAGCCGGTACCGGACTTTCCGGTGGCAGCACCACTGTTAATGGCGGCATAAGTCTGGTATTGACCAGAATGAAGCGAATCTTCGCTATAGATAGTCTCAATCGAACCGCCCGGGTAGAAGTCGGTGCCACCAATGTTTCGGTCTCCCAGGCGGCCGGTCCCTGGGGGCTCTATTTCGCCCCGGATCCTTCCAGTCAGATAGCGTCCACCATCGGTGGAAATATAGCGGAGAATGCCGGGGGACCCCATTGTCTTAAATACGGCATGACAGTGGAACATGTCCTTTCACTAAAAGCGGTGCTCTATGACGGCAGATTGGTTGAATTCGGTGGCGGTAGCACCAGATATAACCCGGACCTGGATTTGTTGGGGTTGATGGTGGGATCGGAAGGAACCCTCGCCGTCGTCACCGAAGCTGTTCTAAAACTAACCGCGAGACCTCGAGCAGTTGAGACGATGCTTGCTTACTTCCCCACCATCGAAAAGTGCGGTGAGGCGGTATCTAATATAGTGGCAGCAGGTGTAATACCAGCTGCCATGGAGATGATTGACAGGCTGACTCTTAATGCGGTGGAAGACTATCTGCATCTAGGATTGAACCGGGAAGCGGAAGCTCTATTGATAGTAGAGCTGGACGGACCGGAGGCCGGCATCAAGGTACAGAGACAGCTGGTGGAGACCTGCCTTAAAGAGCATGAACTGTCTGAGGTCAGCTGGGCTGAAAATGAAGAGGAGCGTCTCAATATCTGGAAAGCGAGAAAGAGATCTTTTGGTGCCCTTGGAAGAATCGCTCCCCATGGTTATGTCCTCGACGGAGTGATACCACGTTCGAAACTAGCGCAGTCAATCTCCTCCATAGCTTCCATCGGCAAGAAGTATGATCTTCTAATCGCCAATGTCTATCATGCCGGTGATGGAAATCTCCATCCCTGCCTTCTTTATCATAAAGATAGACCAGATGAAGTGAGAAGAGTGATTGAAGCTGCTCGAGAAGTTCTAAAACTTTGTGTAGACCTTGGTGGTACCTTATCCGGTGAGCATGGAATCGGCATTGAAAAATTGCACGAGATGCCTCTGGTTTTCAGCGAAGAAGATCTTCGCATGCAGGAAGCCGTGAAAGAGGTTTTCGATCCTGGATTTAGGCTCAACCCTTCAAAAGTTTTGCCTACTCCAAGAGTATGCGGAGAGTCCGGAGACCGATCCATGCTCAGACACAGAGCTCTAACCGATGACAGGTGTTAGTCCTCTTCTTTAGAGGAGATCATGGATAGTAAACTGCCGAAGAAAAGTAACGTTCCCACCATGAAGACAAAATAGACAGGTCTCGATACATGCTCCCTTAATATCGCCTCTCCCGGCGCAGAAGGATTATAGTGCACTATCAATGCCTCCCCGACTTTGTAGCGTTCATTGGGGTGTTCTAGTCCGAAGGTGCTATAGATCTCGTTTAGATATTCAGGGTCAAGGCTTACTCGGTTGCTGTTGTATGTTGCACCGGCGACCTCATAGGTATACAGAACCTCTGGAACTCGATGACGCTGATCTATCAGAACCGAATCTTTTACTTTTGCCTCCACCGATAAAATGACCGCTTCGGTCTGGGGCCATTGTTTTGCTTCGTACTCGGACCATAAAATTGAGCCGGAAGAGTAGAGCAAAACCAGAGCGAGTGATACTAAAAGTACGGATTTTACGGACATTTTTTTAGTTTAGCGTAATCAGAGAATCAGAGAGTTAGCTCCCACCCTGATATTTCTTGAGCAATTCTCTGACTCTTGGATCTTTTAGTTTCTCTTTGATCATGTTCGGGTCGATTCCAGCAGGAATTCCGTTCTGTAGATCTTTAGGAAGACCGGCCGGTAGTCCTGCCGGCAAGCCACCTCCAGCTCCTTGCTTCTCGAGAACACGACGGATCAAATCCTGGGTCTGGTTGCCTCCTAGACCACCGAACATGCGCAGATTTTCCGGCAAATTTTGACCTGGGGCAAGAAGCGGTTGGTCAGATCCGGCGCTTACTACCGGTTTTGTTTTTAGATACTCTTTTGTTTTTAGTTGGCTGGCCAGGGCGCTGATGATAGGAACCATTCTTTTTTTTATGGCATCTTCACTCTCGTTCCGTTTAGCCATCCCTTCAACATAGTCGAAAGCCATCATGTAATTTTTGATGCCGATGCCGCTAGCCTTAGCTGCCTGGATCTGATTGTAGAGCTGTTGTCTTTGCTCTTGCAGGGGACCTTCGACCACTGAATGTTCAGGGATGGAGGCTGTTTCAGCCGGATTCTCGATGGGCGCTTCCAGGGTAGATGGACTCTCCGCCTCAGGTTCCGGCGGCAGGTCCTGGGCAGATAACTCTGAAGGGATAGCCCAGGTTAAAAGGCAAAGGGACAAAGCGCTCAGTAAAAATCTTTTCAAATCCATCACCTGAAATTACTAACCTAATTCGATTGTATACATCTTATGCCCGGAATGTAAAAGCCTTCTGCTTCTGCTGTATATGCTGGACTGGTTGTAGCCATATGGACCGCATATGGGAGTGCCTGGAGAAATCCCCGGGAATTCACTTTCATTGCCTTGAAGATGATCTTCAGGATCCCTTGCGTTGACAGGCTTCTCAAGCTCGCTTTGATGCCAAGGTAAAATCTCCGGGAATTGGGCTCTCCAGATTAAATAAGGGTGAATTTGCTGATAAATAAGGGTATGATTGCATTGTGAGACTTACCAATTACAATCCGCTTTCAATATTCTTGTGAACCCTGACTCAAAGGAGGTCACCTTCATTTGCAAGGCAAACTTGATTTAGCCAATGTCAAAGGCCTGAAAAAATCGGAACTAAAACAGCTCAATAAGATTCTTTCCAAGAGAATTCCGAAGGACAAGATTCTCACCCTTGATTTAGCCGATTCGGTAGCGGAAATTTCACACAACACAGGACATCCAGTTTCAGTCGTAGTAAACCGGCGAGGCCAAGTAGTCAACGTGACTGTTGGTAATCCAGGTAAGGTCAACATGCCCGAGTTGAAGGGGGTAAGAGTTGGACCGGGACGACTGTGCGGACATCGAATAATCAGCACTCAACTCAGCGCGCCGAGTCCAGAAAGGAATTCGGAGTACGCTCGCGAGGAGATCGCAGGCAAAGAGATAGCCAGCGAAGTTTTCACCAAAGATAGTCTTCAATGTCTGGCCAGGAATAGATTAGATTTGCTGGCCCAGATTAAAGTGGATCCCGGTGGTGGATTCTCCCGGGCCCGGGGTGAGCAGGCCAAGCTCGCCGATGTGGTCCATATCGCGCATCTTCTGCCCGGCAGGGATAATGACGGCAGGTTATGGAAAATGCTGCCTCCTGTGACCGCCAGGGGGGCCCAGGAAGATGATTTTGAAGAGCTTATAGGATCCCTGGAGCAAGAGTTCAGCACCCGTGCTCCGGGACTCAAGGTACAGGAAGGAGAGGAGCGAGCCGTTCTGGTTGCTCTCATCTCCGAGGGGCACGATGCCTGGCAAGTGGAGGATGATCTCGATGAGCTTGCCCAACTGGCAAGAACTGCCGGTGCTACCATCTGCACCCGGGTAACCCAGGCTAGAAACAAACCACACCCGGGACATTTCCTGGGCTCCGGTAAAGTTCAGGAAGTAGCCCTCTTAGTGCAGGAGCTGGGCGCCAATCTGGTGGTGGTAGACGCGGAGCTGACTCCGAACCAACAGACCAAGCTAGCCCAGATGATTGGAGTAAAGATTCTGGATCGTACCGAGCTTATTTTGGATATCTTCGCCCAGAGAGCAAGAACCAAAGAAGGTAAGCTTCAGGTCGAACTGGCTCAGTTGAAATATCTCTATCCCAGGCTTGTCGGTAAAGGGGAGATTCTCAGTAGGCTGGGTGGTGGTATCGGTACCAGGGGACCTGGTGAAACCAAGCTTGAAATAGATAGAAGAAGAATCCGTTCACGAATAAATCAGCTCGAGAAAGAGACTGAGCGGATTCGCAATTATCGAGAGACCCAGAGAAGGCAGCGCATTTCGCAAAATATTCCGGTGGTGGCACTGACCGGTTATACCAACTCAGGCAAGTCTACTCTGCTCAATGCCCTGACAAAGTCTGATGTTTTCGTGGAGAATAAGCTTTTTGCAACGCTTGACCCAACCACGAGACGGACAACGCTGCCGGATCACAGTCCGGTTTTGATATCGGATACGGTTGGTTTCATCAAAAAGCTGCCTACTTCTCTGATCGCTGCTTTTAGAGCGACCCTGGAAGAGGTGGCGGTCAGTGATGTACTTGTGCATGTGGTGGACGCCAGTCATCCCAATGTCCTGGAGCACATTGTTTCTGTTTTCGACGTTTTGAGCGAACTGGGAGCGGTGGACAAACCGATCATCACGGTATTGAACAAAGCGGACCGTGTCAGAAGAGAGGATCTCGAATGGTTGATGCCCCAGGTACCGAACCCGGTGATTACATCAGCCACCGGAAGAGTTGGCCTGGGTAGTTTGTTGTCTAAGATAGAGACTATTATTCAGGATGTGAGACCTGATAGGCAGCGTTCCAGCGCCTGAGTCGCTTGTTCAGCTTTCTTTTTTGAAGTAGTGATTGTTGATAAAAACAAGAGCTGTTTTTAGTTCGTCCATGTTCTGGGGCCTGGCGTCTGCATTTTTGTTCAGGCATTTGAGAATAATATATTCCAACTCCGGCGGTAGCTTCTCGTCGAAGACATAGCTCTTTGATATCTTTTCGGGTTTCTCTGATACGTGTCGCTTCATGGTGTCGTAAAGGCTGTCCCCTATAAAAGGCGGACTGCTGGTAAGAATTTCATACATGACACAGCCAAATGAATAGATGTCGGATCTATTGTCTATCGTATGACCGAGGCATTGCTCAGGGCTCATATAGAGCGGGCTTCCGAATACTTCTCCTGTCTTCGTCAGGTCTTTTGTCTCGGTCGATTCATGTAAAAGTTTAGCGATACCGAAATCGACGATCTTGGCAAAGTGAGAGACATTGCCTTCCCGGGAGAGAATTATATTGCCGGGCTTCAAATCCCGGTGGATCACCCCTTTATTATGAGCATGGGCCAGGGCTTCGCTTATCTGTATGAATATGGACATCCAAATGGATAGCGGTATCTTTTCCTGGGAGCCTATCAGCTCTGAGAGTTTGATCCCTTCTATGTGGTACATGACCAGATAGGGACGACCGTCAAGCAGAAGATCCCAGTCAAAGACGGTGGCAAGATTCGGATGGGTAAGACGGCTTGCCGCCTGAGCTTCGCGCTGAAATCTTCGTTTGTTGCGTGTGTCGGAAGCCAGATATGGATGGAGTATTTTGATGGCGAAATGTCTGTCCAGAATCAGATGTCTGACTTTGTAGACCACTCCCATGCCACCACGGCCGATGACTTCCTCTATCTCATATTTTTGGTCCACTATGAATCCGATCATCTGATCATTGGCGAATTCTTGTCCTTCATCATCATCTTCTTCGTTGTCGAAGGAGCCTGCCCGGATTTTTTTGTGAAGCTCGGAGAGTTGATCCGTGGTTGTGTCTCCACTTAGTTTCGCGGCCGGTAATGAATTAAGGCGGCGAAGGAGAAGTTCAAGATCAATATCCAGAGCATGAATTACCTTCTGCGCTGTGCAGCGTTTTATATTAACCAGCGCCAGGAGAAGGTCTTCCGGCTCCACCAGGTTTTTGTCTTCGCCACCTTCTGTGTTTTCCGAAGCTAAATTCATGAGGGCTTTCGCCCTGGGGGTGAAGTCGTAGCCATCACATCCGGTGCCAATCTCTCTGGCTTGTAGGCGGAGAACTTCCTCTTCCGTCTTTTTGTAGGTGATTCCCATGGACTTCATTATTTTTGAAGGCATGCAGGTTTCGTCCGCCAATATTCCAAGCAGGATATGCTCTGTCCCCGTAATAGAATGGCCCAGTTCATTTGTTATCTGGTGGGCCAGTTGAATCACTTTCAAAGCCGAGTCGGAGAAGTTGTGAAAAATGGAGTTCATCGGTTCAGTTTATAAGAATGCGTATCAGGGTGACATCATCGTTTTTCAATTCCGGTACATTATCTTCATCTCTGCAATCGCGCAGCTCCTGCACCAGTCTCTCAAAATCAGATTGATTCTCAAGGGAAAGAATTCTTTCTTGAACATCCCCTGAAGAATTTGCTTCCAGTCCGCGGACATACCAGGCAGCTAAGGCATCGGTCATCAAGAAAAAAATGTCTCCCGGGGTCCATTTTCCTCTCTCCAGGACAATTCCTGAAATATTGCCGAATTCCTTGTTCCTTTGTATCTCTCTAGAGCCGATTAGCTCGGGGCTGTTGTTAAAATCGGCGCTCAACTCAATGGGGATCGCTCTGAGAAGCTTACTTTCACTTATGTGAAAGAGGTTGCAATCCCCCTGGTAAGCCAACTCATAGGTCTGGCTCTCCTTGTACAGAGTCATTCCCATGAATGCCGCCCAGGCTCCCTCTTCTGCTTTTTCCCTGGCATACCAGGGTAATTCCAGGGCATCTACCTTCTCGGCCCAACGGCGGGCGAGATCTCTTACCGAATTATCTTT
>MDTD01012431.1_pt1 | contig 12323 bp, 5 predicted proteins | sample 811221 | NCBI WGS metagenome assembly MDTD01 (sample SAMN05326646, study PRJNA326480) | marine metagenome | isolation source: seawater | place: Pacific Ocean: South West | collected 2011 | reverse complement strand
TTAGGTGGTTTTTCTTACAATGAGGTTGGTCTTACAAGTGGTGGCAATATTGTTTTGACTGCTCATGTACAAGGTGGATCATCAGGTTGCTATTTACACACTCAGATAAGAACAAATTGCAATTATTTACGAGATGTCAACACCACTGACAATACTCAAAACAATGTAATGTTATCACAGAGTTAAATATGCCTTTACAGACTTTAAGATTTAAACCGGGAATTATTAAGGATGATACAAACTATAGTTCTGAAGGTGGTTGGATTGACAGCGATAAAATACGTTTTTGGAATGGCAAAGTAGAAAAGATAGGTGGTTGGCAAAAACTAACTCCAGATCAATTTGAGGGTAAGTGTCGTGGTTTATTTTCATGGAGAGATAATTCTGACAACGCTCTTTTAGCTATTGGAACAAACTCTCATTTATATATATACTTGGGTGGTGTGTTAACTGATGTGACACCTGTAAGAAAACAATCTACGACAGACGATGATTATTTTACAACAACTAGTGGCTCTAGTTCTGTCACAGTTAACATAACAGGACATGGTGCTGTTGCAGGTGATAGAATAATATTTACGACAGCGTTTAGTGCTAACAATATATCTTGGGATGCCAATACAGAGTTTACAATTGACTCAATAACTGACACTAACAATTTTAAAATTACAGCGTCTACAAATGCAAACGCAACTGGTACACCGACAGCGACAAACATAGGCTATCAGATACTAATGGCAGTTGGTCAACAAACATCAGTGTTTGAATTTGGTTGGGGTACTGGTACATGGAATACAGCTAGAGATAACAGTCAGGGTTGGAATGTTGCTGCTTCTGGATCAGGAATTGAAGTAGATGCGAGAACATGGTCATTTGATAACTTTGGTGAAGACTTGGTTGCTTCTGTTGCAGGACAGCCGTTAATACATTGGGATGCATCAGCAGGAGTTGGAACACGAGCCGTATTTATACATGACAGTTTAGGCACAGCTACATCTACACACACAGATAGTAATACACCAACAACTGTTCGTAACGTAATAGTATCTACACCAGACAGACATCTTGTTGCTTTAGGTGCAGATGATCCATTAAAGGTTGCTTTTGCATCACAAGAAACTCTAAGCACTTGGACAGCATCTGCTACAAACACAGCAGGTAGTCAGTTACTACAAGGTGGATCAAAAATTGTTGGTGCTAAAAGAACCAGAGGTCAGATACTTATTTGGACTGATACGACATTGCACTCTATGACATTCAGAGGTCCTCCGTTTACTTTTGGTTTTCGTGAACTTGCTACTGGTTGTGGTCTTGGTGGTCCGTTGGCTGTTGTGGAAATAAACGGATTAGTTTATTGGATGGGTATAAATCAATTTTTCTTATTTGATGGTTCTGTAAGACAATTACCAAGTACAGTAAGTAATTTTGTCTTTGATGATTTTAACCTAGTTCAAATAGAAAAAGTTGTTGCAGGATTAAACAAACAACACAGTGAAGTTTTTTGGTTTTACTGTTCTGCAAGTTCAAACGAGATAGATAAATACTGTAAATACAACTACAGGGAAAATATTTGGGATGTTGGTTCTTTATCAAGAACAGCTTGGGTTGATGCATCTACGTTTAACAACAATATAGGTGCAGGATCAAATGGTTTACTTTACAATCATGAGATTGGCGTAAACGATGACGGATCAGCTATGACAGCTTTTGTTGAGTCTGCTGACATGGATATAGGAGATGGGGAGCAAGTTGCATTCATAGAGAGAATGATACCTGATGCAACAATAACAGGAACGTTAAACACTTTTGTTAAAACAAGAAAGTCTCCTGCTGACAGCCAAACATCCAAAGGTGCGTTTGCTTTAACAAGTTCAACCCAAAAGGTAAATCCAAGGGCAAGAGGAAGGCAGTTTGCCGTAAGATTTGAGAGTTCTGCACTTGACGCAGATTGGCGTTTAGGTGCAACAAGATTAGACATACAACCAGATGGTGAGAGATAATGGCAAACCTACCAAGACCAGAGTCAGATGATATTCAAAGTTGGGGATTTCGACTTGTTGATGACCTTGAGAACGAATTAGAAAAAATTAATCAAGCAGCAAACACTGGAGATGAGTCAACAGGGTTTTCTGTATCAAATGAAACGGATACGAAAAGTCTCAACGTATCCACAGCAAATACTGCGGCAGTTGCCAATGTATTAGCTACATTAATAAAAGCACTTAGAGATAAAGGATTGTTAGCATAATGGGATTTTTTGATTTTTTAAAAGATTTAGATATTAAAGCACCTGAGCCTGAGCCACAAAGAGGTATGAAGTTTTCAAGCACAGACGAAAAAGGTAGTATAGCTACATCCCCTGACGGCAGAATACTATCTAATGTTGAAAGAGAAGCCTTTAGCACTAGAGATCAACGAAGACCTCGTGGTGAAGCAAGAGATAACATTAACATAATGCCATCAAATAAAAATTTAGTTGGTGGACAGGCAGAACTTAGATCTCCACGAAGAGATATGCGTATGGAAGGCATTAATATAATGCCATCAAATAAAAATTTAGTTGGTGGACAGACAGAACTTCTTAATCGTGTAGAAAATATTATTGCACCCTCGTTACTAAATTTACAAAACAGAGGTACAAATAAAAATCTATTAAGTGATCAAGTAGAAAACATTATAGGTATACCTTCTTTAGCTCCAATTGTGCCTGAATTTGATCAAGACAATGAAGGATTAGATCCTAACGATCAACGAGCGTTGTTTTTTGCAGATCCAACATTTCCCCAATCTGCCCTTTTTGGTGCAAGATTAAAAAATCCTAATGAGTTGTTTAAAGAACAAAATGTTGTTTCAGCAGATGAAGGAAGCTTAGGTGGCAACATGGTTGGCACTGCAAGTCAAGTTCCTCCATTTACAACACAAGCCTACACTGGCTCTCAACCCAAACAGGGTGTTGCATCTTTTGCAGATGCTAAAAAAGAAATACAAGAAGGCAAAGGTGGAGGCATAAAAGACTTAAACTTTCTTCAAAAAATGATGGCTGTTGCAAGAAATCCAATTGGCAGGATCATGGGATATGAAACTGACGATAAAGGCATGTTAACTATGAAAGGTCTTGCTGACATGGAGGCTGATAAACAGAGGTCACAAGCGATATATGCAGAGGGTCAACGGCAACGTAATTTGGACAGAGATAGAGCGATGAGAAAGGCACAGATGCAACAACAACAAGCTCCTGTTGTTGAAGAGGAAGAAGAGGAGAAAAGAAAGTTTTTTCAACGAAACCCAATGTCTATGCAAGCTTACTTAAATCAATTTAGACCTGCTGGCATGACAGGTGATGTTCCTTTGACTATGTATGGTCAACTAGGTGGTGAGTATAAATACTTCATGAGCGATGGTGGAACGTCAAATGTTCCAAGAGGAAATACAGGAGAAGTTACTGGTGCTGGCGGTCCTAAAGATGATCTAGTCGGTCCGTTCATGCTTTCAAATAAAGAGTATGTATTACCAAACGAACAAATAAAAATGTACGGTGGTGGTAACTATGAAACTGGCGTGAAGCGTTTAGAAAGAGATAGAATGAACGCTTTAAGAAATTTTGCATAGGAGATAACAGTGGCTACGAGGACAACAACAGAAACAAGAAAACAAGATATTGATCCGTTATTCTATGATCAAATACAAAAGATCATGGGAGAGCTTAGTGCTTTATATGATCAGGGATATCAAGAATACGGTTTGCCTAGAATAGCAGGGTTTACAGAAGACCAACAAAAATACATGCAAGCTATCAGGGATATGCAGGGTGCTGGTAAAGATGATCTCGCAGAAGCTAAGGGTATATATCAAGACGTTGCTGGATCTACTCCTGATAAAATTGGCATAAAAGGAATAGACACACAAAGATTTGATAGCGATACGGCTCAACAATATATGGACCCGTACATTGGAAACGTTCTTGATAGACAAAGACAAAGAATGTTTAGGGCTGATGATATTGCAAGACAAGGCAGAGATGCAAGAGCAGTGCAATCAGGTGCATTTGGTGGTGATAGACAGGCTATTGCAGAGGCTGAGTCACAGAGAGCTTTACAAGACAGGATAGCAGATCAAGAAGCACGAGCATTGTCACAAGCTTATACTACAGGTGCAAATATATTTAGAACTGATGCTGACAGAGCACTTAAGGGGGATACGGCAACACAAACAGCACAGCTTACAGCAGACAGGTCTAATCAGTTTGCAAATTTAAAACAGTTAGAAAATCAAATGAAAGCCGCACAGGGTATAGCCGGCTTAGCAACTACAGATCAGGCTTTGACTGGTCAACAGCTTGGATTGCTTGCTGGTTCTGGTGGAGCACAGCAACAGATGGGACAAGCTGGTCTTGATCTGGCTTATCAAGATTTTGAGTCGCAAAGAAGATTTCCTTATGAACAGCTACAGTTTTACATGGGTGGATTGCAAGGTTTCCCAAGTTACATGGTTCCCGGCACAACCACAGTTACATCGCAAACACCTACAATGAGTCCTCTTGGTAGAATGGCAGGACTGGGTATACAAGGATTATCATTATATGGAATGGGCACACAGGGATTTAATGAGCCTTTTAGTTTCGGCAACTTATTCCCATACGGTTAACAGGAGATAAATATGCAGGGTGCAGCAATTAATCCAGCAAAAATACAATCAGTATTAAGACAGGCAACTGATGAACAATTAGTAATGATGTTAAGAAGACCTGACAAGATACCTTCTATGTTTATACAACAGGAGATTTCTAGGAGACAGGCTATGCGACAAGCTGCTCAAGCAGAGCAGGCTAAGTTTCAACAGCAGACTGCACCACAACAAACAATGCCGTCTATGGATATGCAAAAAGACTTGAGGATGAATCAAGGAATAGTTGGTATGAAGCACGGTGGTCAGCACCCCACTCCACAAGAAATATTTAATAAACAATCAGCAATAGACAGAACTCTTGGTGTTGCACGAGCTTTTATGCCTTATGGAGAGCTTAAGGGTCAAACTCCATATGAGGCTAGGAAAACAATAACAGCAAAAGACATGGAGTTACTTCAAGGTAAATCTGACAAAGAACTATACGAAGATTACTATAATTTTCTTGAAGACAAAAAAGCTGGTATTCAAAATCTTGAAACACCAATGACTAGTTTAGCAATAAAGCCTATAGGTTTTACAGGTCGAACCACATCAGCAGGAGCACAAATACCTTTTGACATAACAGATTATATCAAGCGTGATCCATCAGTGGCTAAAGATGACTTAGATCCAGAGGATTTGGGACAAGAGTCTCAAGCATATATTAAAGGCACACCAGAGTATGAAGCGAGACTTTATAAAGGTCCGCCACCTGACATAGATTTAAGAAGGGTTGAGCCAAAAAAATCCGATGGTAAAGAAGCTATTGATAACTATCTTAAGAGCATTGTTGGAAAACAAGATAATGCAACCGCTATAAAAACACCAGATTATACCGGCATGAACACAACATTAAACAATCTTGAGAAAGCTTTTATTCAAAATAATAAAGACGCTAGTGATTCACTTTCAAAGTCTGAAACAGGGTTAAGAACTTTACAAAGTAACACAGACAAGATGTTTGAGACTCAAATAGGTAATATAGACGAATTTCAAAAAAGAAAGTTAAAACTACTTTTAGATACAAAAGATTTAGATGCTTTAAAGAAACAAAGCGAAGAAAATTATCAGAGTGCGATTAACTATCTAGAAACAGATACTAAAATAGCCGATGCTCAAAAGAAGCTTTTAGATGCCATGAAGCCTCAAGCAACTCCAGCACAAAGATTTTTTGGATATCTAGCACAAGTTGGTGCTGATATAGCTGCATCTGATAGGGAAACTTTCTTGGAAGCTGGTGGTGAAGCTCTAAGTAAAGCTATGCAGGATTACAAATTTGACAATGAAAAAGAACGAGAACGTTTTGTTAACAATGCAAAACTAATGTTGGAGTTTGAAAATCTTAATCAACAAAACCAAATGAGAATATTTGATCTTAAAGGCAATCTGTACAACATGAAAGCAAATAATGTTAAAGACGAATATGAAAAGCAAATGAATATTCTTAATACTGAAGAAGGATATAGTACAGCAAAATTTGGTCTAACAAAAGATAGGCTTAATGCTTTTGAAAACTTTGAACAATTGTTGGGTGAAAATTATCGTGAGAGACTAAATCTAAACAAATCTCATGTTAAAGATATGTTCTCAATCGTTGAAGGTAGATCTGCAATCGAACAACAGCAGTTTTCAAATGCATTGCAATTAGCAAGTAATGACTTGGACAGAATGCAAGTAATGGCACAGTTCCTAACTCCACAAGCGAAAAATTTTAGAATATTGCAATCATTGCCAGAAGATCAAAAAGCTGACTTTTTAAAATTGTTTGCTAAGAATACTAAAGATGGAATTACTCCAGATGTAACTGCAAGAACACTTGCTACAGATTTAGTTAGTAAAATTGACAAACTAATGGAAGAAAGCACTGACACAAGCTTTACAAGACAAGATGCTATGAAGCAAGTAATGGGTGACGATCTTTACGGTGCTGTTGTAGCTGATGACGGTTCGTTGGATTATCTAAAACTTTATCAATATATGTTCGGAGGTGTTTATAATATTCAAGCAGGAGGAGGCATTGGCAACATAGGGGGAGGTCAACCGCCTGTTCCTTTCCAACAATATAAAGCAGGACAAAAATAATGCCTGTAATAAGAATGCCAGACGGAGCTGTCGTTGACTTTCCAGACACTATGTCAAGATCGGAGATTTTACGAGAAATACAAGCATCTGAGGATAGAGTTGCCGAAACTGCAAGAATACAGCGTGAAGAAGAGATACAACGTAAAAGAGACGAAGTTGGAATTGTTGGAGCTTTTGGTCGTGGTTTAGGTCGTGGTATCACACAAACTAGTGCTTTGATAACTGATGTTATTCCTGCTATGGTTGGTCAGACATTTGGGGCTGATGAATATCGTGATCGTCAAATGTTGGAATACATGGAAAAAATGCAAAAGATGGAAGAAGAAAGACCATCTCTTGTTCCAAGTATAACCGACATAGACAGTGCATCTGACGTTGCAAAGTATGGCTTAGAAACAGTTGGTCAATTTGTGCCGTCAGTTTTAACTTCTATAGCTGGTGGTGGCATTGGTGGTTTGCTTGGTCAGGTTGCAGCCAAAGAGGGTGCTAAGAAGCTTTTACAAACGGCTGGCACGAAAGCTGCAGCTAAATATGCACAGCGAGCACAATTGACTGGTCAAATTGGTGGTGCGTTTGCTGGTTCAGGTATTCAGACAATACCAGAAGCATATGCAACGCTTGAACAAGAGACTGGTGATCCTAAATTAGTAGCTTCATTACTTGTTGGCACGTTTAACGCCGCACTTGATAGTATCGTTCCTGCCGCTTTCTTAGCAAGGTTAGGTAAAAATGGTCGTGAAGAGCTTTCTAAGAATATGTTAGCAAGAACTTTACAAAAGATTGGTACTTCAAGAGGTGCTACCAGAGGTAGAAATGTTTTAAATTCTGCTATTAAGAGTGGAGTTATTGAAGGACTAACTGAAGGTGCACAGCAAACTACACAGTTAAGTGCGGCTAGATTACTAGATGAAAACCCAGAATTTTTTGAGTCTGGTGATTTTACTCAAATACTAGATGCTACAGTTAGAGGTGCAATTGGTGGTAAGGCGTTTGGTGCAGCTTCTGGTGTTTTCCAAAAGACATCCTTGCAACAAGAGATAGAACAGAAAGATCAAGCTAACAACGAATTGTTAACAGCTATTGAGATAGTCCAAGATGCAGGTGGCATGAAACCAATGCTACAGCTTACTTTTGACGAAGAACTTAAGAACGCTGAACAAGAAGTAGCAAACTTAAAAAATACAAAAGGTTTACCTAAACCAGTAAGAAGAATATTAAACAGCACAACTCTATCTGCAAAAGAAAAAGTACAAAGAATTAAGAACGTTCAAAAGAAGTTAAAAGACACTCTAGACCCAGAAACAGAAACACAACAACAAAGCAGAAAAGGGTTAGAACAACTTGGTCTTGAAGAAAAACTCATTGACCAAATAATAGAAGAATCCAAAATCATCCAACTCGGAGATGAAACACCCCCACTACTACAATTAGAATTTGATCCTAACGCCGTCAACTCAGAAGCAGAGTTAAAAAGGGTTAGGGCACAAGCAACTAAAGATTTATCGTTGCGACATCCAATGAAGAAAATATTGGATAGTAAAGAAATATCTACACCTAACAAACTTAAAGCATTTAAAAGATTTATAGATGCTGAAAAATCTAGGCTTGATCGTACAAGTAAGTTTGAACAAGAACAAAAAGCTATTGATGAAGTTGCAGGATTTGAGACAACTAAAAAAGATATACAGCTTACAGATGATAGACCCACCGAATATAACGTTGTTGACCTTAAGGGTAAAAGTCAAAACGTTCCCCCCTTTGCTGACATTGAAGAAGCTAAGTCATATATACAAGAACAATCCAAACCAGAAAAATTAAAGTTACAAAATCAACTTGGTGATGATGTATATAATGGTATAGCGACAAAAGATCTTCCACCTACAGAGAGACAAACTGACACACAAAAGGTTTTAGAACAACGTAGAAAGATCATGACTGGTCAACCAGACGTTGGTACTAAGCGTACACTTAGTACAAAAGAGGCACAAAAGTTGGTTCTGACTGGTCAAATGAAGGAATCCAGCTATTATGAGGCTTCAGAGCGTGGCGTAGACGAGGCAGAAACAGCAGATAACCCAGTTCAAGACATTAAATCTTTCTATGATCAGTTTTCAGAACGTCTTGACGGAGAAAAACCGTTAACAGCACAAGAGATAACTAGAGCATTAAACATAATTCAAAACACACCAAAATACTCTCAATATGCAGAAGACTTGAATGACAGCCTTACAAGAGAGATGGTTAAAATAATTGTCATGAGGGACATAAGAAAAGTTCCTAATGCTGCAAGATTTGGTAAAGATCCATTTGACACAACAGGATTAGAAGAAACACAAGATTTTAGTGACGAGGTTGCTCAAGATCCAACACGAAGAGTTATTAATCAAACTGATAAAATTTTTATAAAGTCTAGAGAAGTAATTGAAAACAGACTTGAAGAAATGGCAAAGCGTGGTGAGGTCGGTAAAGCAAACTCTGATGCTATTCGTGAGGTACTAGATGATCCGTCAAGAACGGTTGGTGAGATATTTACGGCTTTTGAAGTAGCCGATATCATGACAAAGATATTGCCAGATCAGTCAGGTCATGCAATTAAATTTTTAGACTCGTTAAAAGCTATTGATGCTCAAGGTAAAGAAATAGCAGGAACAGAAGGACAAGTACAAGGTTTAAGGTTTTACAATGCTAATCTAGTTCAGCTTGCATTTAAAACTGCAAAAATGAAAGACGGTAAAGTTGTTTTAGAATTTGACAGAGACATGTTAAAAGAAACAGCTAGTCACGAAGCCTTTCACATATTGCAAGACTTTTACATAAAGTATGATCCTCAAGCTAAAAAAATACTAGATCAAGAGTTTGGTTCAACAGATCGATCTGAAGTCAAGATTGACTATTCAATGTCCAAAACAGCAAAGTGGATGAAAAGAACTAATAAAGAATTGCATGAAGATTTGCTTAAAATGGACAGAGAGCAAGGTGGTGTTACTGGTAGAGAACTACAAGCCTATGCGTTCAGTGCGTACAACAGGGCAAGATTAGAAGGCAGAACACCTGTTATGGCAGGAGGTTTGTCTAGATACTTTAGGTTTGTTGGTCAATTTCTTGAAAGACTATCTAACAGTTTTAAGGGTTATGGTTTTCAAAGTGCACAAGATGTTTTTGAAGCCGTATCAAGTGGTGTAGCATCAAAGAGCTTTAACAACAGGTCATTAGCCGAAAGATCATCAGACTCAACAGACTTCGAAGCGTCATCAAGAAGACCAGAAGATGAGCTTCTGACTGGTCCGAATGGTGTTAGATACGCAACAGACGAGAGAAGACGTAAGAGACTACTACCAATAAACAACAATAGTACGACTATTGCTAAAATACAATTAAGAAAAAATGAAGCCAAGAAGAATATCGTTCTTCCTCAAGGCGAAAGATATTATTCTAAGAGAGAGCAAAGATTTCAAGGTTTTGGTGCTGATGTAATTATGCATCCAAGTAACATTAATCTTATAAAGCTAAATACTCCACATCAAAGTGTTGTATCGTTTATACAAGACGTTGTTACTAACGGCAAAATAGAAAGAGATGCAGATGGCGAAGTAACAGTAAGATATAAAAATCCTGCGTACAAACAAATTGGTGTAGTAAGATTAGAGCAAGATAAGGATATTCCTAGCAACATCAGAGTTATGCATGCTTACTCAAGGGATGATAAGAAACTACAAGAACAAAGAAATGCAGAATTAAGAAGAGAAGCTGAAAGAGTAAAAGCCAGACAAACACCAGATGAAGCTTCTCAAGAAGATATTGATGCGTTTAGAAAAGCAAGAAGGGCTGAAGCATCAGGAAGAGGAATTAAAGTATTTAAGCGTGTTGATGAAAACTTCTTTAACACACTTTCAGAAAGAGAAAGATTGGCTGATCGTTTTGTTGGACTTAAAGAACTACCTATTAAAGATTTAATAGCAGGTCAGCCAACTGTTTTAAGAAAGTTTATTAAAGAAGACAGAATACCAAATCCAAATACATATGGTCTTCATCCATTAGTATTTAAAAAGAATGATGAGTATTATGTGTCGGATGGTCATCACAGAATTGTTACAGCAGCGGAAAGTGGTAAAACAACAATAAATGCAAATCTTGTTGATTTTGATGATACATTTTTTGCACCAACAGAAGCAGAATTAGCATCAAGAGAAGTTACAGAAGAAGATCGACAATTATTACGAGATCTTGGTTTTGAAGCATCTGCAAGAGGTGCAAGTAATTTAATTGATCAATTAATAGTTCAACATAATTTGGGTGACTCAGCACTAAAATCTGCTGATAGACTAGGTGGTTTACCAGTGCCGTCTTTAGCTATAACAAAAGCAGAAACTCCTTTAACAAACTTTGGTGCTATATCTTTATTAGGAACTAGGGACATGGCAAAACCGTCTGCTAGAAACCCTGTGTATAGTGCTGATGCTTATACTGTAAGAAGACCCCCAATTGAAAAAGATGAAGACGGTAATGAAAGATTGTTTTTAGGTTTTACATACAGTGGTAGAAGAAGATACAAACCTGCTACAATAGAAAACATTGTACAGGAGATGAGAAAAGAACAGGGTGCAGGACAAGAGTCTATTGTTCCTACAATGGGCAAATTAAGAGCGATGGTCACACCAAAATTCAGAACTATAAAAGAAGTTGGCAAAGCAAAAGATAAAATAGTAGACAGAAAAACATTTACAGAGGCAAAAGAAAAAATAGAAAAATTGTTTTACGAGGTTCAAGCTGAAATATACAGCATTATGCCAGAGTCAATAAAGAGAGAACCGGGAATAAGTAGAACTGTCGATGATTTATTTGAAGACATAGTTCTAGGACAATTAGGTAAATTTGAATACTCTAAACCATATGAACCACTAATAAAGCAAAGCACTAAAGATAAGGCTCAAGAGTTAAAACAACAACTAATTGACATGCCTACAGAATACTTTGAAGTTAAACCTCAAAGAGCTGTTGGTCTTGATGAGTTTAGAGGTGCTATTATACCTTCAGAAAAACTACAAGACATTGGTGACAGTGAACAAATTTTAAGAAATGCAGGCATAGATAAAATATTTAAATATGCAACGGAAGAACAAAGGAAGGAATTATTTAAAAGATTTCCAGAACTAATGTTCGAAACATCAGCACGAGGTGTAAGAGGTGCTGACAACAATGTTGGATTTAGAATAAGCACAAGAATACCAACAACTAAAACTGCACAAGAAAATCCTTTAACTGAAAAGTTACAAATTACTGGAGAATTTACAAAACAAAATCCTACTGCTCTTGCAAAAGCAAGCAGAATTATTACAGATCCAAAGCCAAAAAATTATGGGTTTGGTTACAACCAATTAAGCAAGGCTGAAATTAAAGGCAGATCGGATTTAGAAATTGTAGATATGTTTAAAAAGGCTGTAACTGACAACCTTTTATTTATATACAATCTTGTTCCTGAGCAGATAAGAAACAGATCTAAACAATGGTACGTTGGTGCAAACAACGTTGCTACAAGATTTGCAAATAGATACGATCTTTCTGTTCCACAATCTTCT
>MDTD01192929.1_pt1 | contig 12324 bp, 6 predicted proteins | sample 811221 | NCBI WGS metagenome assembly MDTD01 (sample SAMN05326646, study PRJNA326480) | marine metagenome | isolation source: seawater | place: Pacific Ocean: South West | collected 2011 | reverse complement strand
TCCTCTACAATCACAATTTCATCTGGAGGTGGAGGTGGAGGTGGAGGTGGTTTCTCTTCTCTAAAGGTGTTTTCAATTTCTTCTTCCCAATCGGCTTCCAAATTGAAATCACCCAAAGAAGAAGCTCCTTTTTCATATGACCTATACTCAAAAGCGCCTAAAACTATCAAAAGAGTTACAGCAAGGCCAATCTGCATAAACAGACCACGCTTTTTTTCTAAATCAACATTTGGATTCTTTTTTGGTTCCATTATTAGTTATTACAATCTCAACAAAAATAATCTTTTTTCTAACTTTTAAATGTTTCGATAGGGTAGATTTTTTTATGAAATAAAATTGCTGTCAAAACACCCAATATGTCTGCTAACCAATCTAAAAAACTGGCACACCTTCCTTCAAAAAAAGCTCCTTGCATTAATTCAAGTGCAAGTCCGTAAAAAACGTAAACTAAAAAATAAAAAGATAAGCATGTTTAGTACAATGGTGTAAAACAATAGGAATCAAAAGCCAAGCACCTATTGCAAAGACCAAAAGATGAAATAATTTATCCAATGTAAATAAATCATCTAAATATATGAGACTTAAATCGTCAGCAGAAATGGCATGTAACACTGCTATGAAAACAGCCCAAAAAAGAGCTATTTTAAGACGCATTACTGAATTAGACTTTGATATTCGTTAGATGAAAGTAATTCGTCTAATTGTGATGAGTCTAGTATTTTGATACGAACCATCCAGCCATCTCCATAAGGATCATCGTTTACTTTTTCAGGAGTTTCTTCTAATTGTTCATTAAATGAAATTACCTCTCCACTAATGGGCATGAACAAATCCGAAACTGTTTTTACTGCTTCTACTGTTCCAAACACTTCATCTTTTTCGAGAGCCTCTCCCTCTGTTTCAATTTCTACAAAAACAATATCGCCCAATTCTCCTTGAGCAAAATCAGTTATGCCAACTACTGCTTCATCACCCTCTACACGAATCCACTCGTGTTCTTTGGTGTATTTTAATTCTTCTGGGATATTCATGCTTTAAAAAAATAAATTTGAGCAAAAATACAATTTTAAGACAATGAAAAAACTATTGTGCTAAAGTAAATCGAATACTAAAACCACCGTTAGTTACAGCTGACGGAAACGAATTTGAGACATATGGAGTAGTGAGGACTTTGTCGTAAAACAAGCGGATATTCAAGCGGCTATTAACAACATAATCGGAAGTAAACTTAAAAGAGAATACTTTATTTCCTTGTGTAATATCTTCTTGATTTTCTTCCAACTTACGAATAATGGTTTGATTTTCTCTTAAAGAAAGATCTAGCTTCAAATCTAAATCAGAAGTAATTTTTCGTTGTCTTCCAGCAGAGCGCACATTCAAAGAAACATCTTTTATTCTATAACCAGCTCCTATAATCCATTCGTTTTTTAGTGTTTCTGTAATCTGATTGTTAGAAAGACCTAAGCTTAGGGTTCTATTTTTCTTGATCTCACAACGAAACATCATGCTGTTTTTAAGTGTTAAATCTATTTTAAACAAAGGACTAAAGCTTTCGTTTAATGTTACTTGATTAACCTCGTACTTTTCATAATAATTAAGAGTCGCCTCATTAACTAAAGTTGGCCATTCTTCCATTCCTCCTTCGTAATCCAAACTACTAACATAATTTCCAACACTATATGTAGAACGATAGGCATGACTTAATGTTATTGTTTTAGCAAACATACTAATCCATTTTACATTGCGTAACCCATCAAAAGTAATGCGCCAATTCGGCAATGGCAAAGCAGGGAATTTTTTTAAGCTTACGGAGTTAGGATTCCGGTTTGTATAGGCTGATAAAAATGCAGGAATTAATACTTCCTGGGAGGTGCTTTGGTAACCAATTGGAAATCCTGTACTATCTACCATCACCACATTTCCTTCTGCATCTTGGGAATATGGATTTTCTTGCGCCAACTGCATGGCGATAGCTAAACGACTATCTCTAAATTTTTGGAAAGTTTCTGATGAATAACTTTCGTCATTTCCTGTAAAGGATGTGTTCCATATTAAGTACGAAATGGAATAGCTTCCTGTTTCTGTAGGATTGAAACTTTCAAAATCTCCATTACTATTCGCTCTAAAGACTTCCTGCATGCTACTATTCTTTAACTTATTAGCCGTCACTTCTACCCTAAATCCTTTTAAAGGCTCAATGGTTGATCGGAAATTAAAATTTTCCGAATTAGAGGTTCTATAAAACTGATTGAGGGTAGTATCGGCTGTGAGCCAACCATTATCGGCAGCTAATTGCTCAATACTTAATTGAGAACCTAAAGCAAAAGGAATGCCTGGTGCCATTTGCGCCCAATCTTGACCAAAAAAACTAGGAGATTGTACATAACCAGGCAAAACTGTGCCTTGATTTTGCGAATAGGTAATAGAAGCATTTTTCAACATCATACCAAACCGAACAGCATACTCTAAATAATCTTTAAAAGTTTTTTTGACAGTATCCTGATCTGCGGGCAGAATAATGTTTTGCCTTGACCCGCCACGCATTCCAGAACGACCACGCTTATTAGCTTTTTGATTTATTTTTTTTAGAAATGGAACCTTATTATAAAGCTGTGTAAAGTTTAGGTTACCGTTAATCTGTTTATGGTTGTTGTTTTGTAAGGAATTACCTAATCGCTGCAAAGCTACTGGTGCAGCCATCCAATCTAAACTAGCTGTATATTTTGTATTCATACTCAACCAATCCGTAAACGGAAATTTATTAATAGGCACATTGTATGTTACATTAACTGTATGGTGATATAGCGTTGGTCGACCAAAGTTTAAGAAATTATTCCAAACGGTATCACGCTTAGATTCAAAGTCAGGATCATTTTTATCCAATTCTCCATATGGCTCGTCTATGCTCGCAGTATTTCGCACCTTGAATTCTGTTTTTAAAGTTCTAGTTAAATCATACTTAATATTGTAGTTTCTGTTCCATCTAAAAGATTTATTATAAGTAGGTTCAATGTCAAAAGAAGAGTTTATGTTTCTAATTTGAGTTTTATTAAAGTATCTATCTAGATCGGTTTGAAAAGAAATGGATTTCGGCAATGTATAAAAATTAAAATCTTTGATTAGTCGAAAATACTTACCTCTTAAAAACTTTACTTTACTAAATGGCTTAATATTTTTTGGCTTAGCTGAATAATTATAATTTATTGCTGCCTTAGTATTGGTAGTTGTACGTTCTTTCACGTGTACGTTGCGTGACATCGTTTCGTTATAAGAGTAAGTAGCTGAAAAATTTTCTGGTGAATAGAGTTTTATCTTTTTGCTGCTAGCTTCCAGGTTCTTTCCTTTTCTAATATTAGAAAAATTGATAGACTTTCGTTGCGTATAATCTTGCGCTATATAACGTAAAGAATCACGCTCTTCTTGTGTTTCAAGCTCTGCTAAAGAAGCTTTTAAAGTAATGTCAGGGTCTAATGGATTGTATTGTGGTGACTGAATAGCTTCTGATATACCTACATACATTGGTATTTTCAGGTTATATTTTTCTGGAAAAAACTCACCCATCGAAAAAGTAGAAGCAATGTCATATTGATACGCATCAAACTTTTGTCTTGTTGTGATTCCTTGTTCGATACTACCAAAACCAACTGTACTCATGCTAGTTGATAAATTGATATTAGCAAAATCTGCTAGCCTTGCATTAATCCGCGCGTTGGCTGCTACCCCACCTTGCTCGTCAAAGTCGGTAAGTCTTAATTCGTTGAGCCAAATCTCTCCACATTTACTTAATCCGTCGTCTATATAGTCTGACATAAAATGTTGTGTTCCTTTTTTAGGATTTCTAATTCCCAACATAATAGTTTTTACCCGGCTTAAGTTAGGATTACCCACAACGGAAACTTTATTTTGCCCATCCTGAACTATAAAAGCGTCTTGCGTGCTTTCAATAAGCCCATCTCTTAAAGCTTTGTTTCGGGTCTGCTTTGCATTTTGTAAACTTTCAAAAGAAATATTTAATTCATTTTCTACAGGCCATATGAGCTGATTTTCTAAAGGAGATGTTTGCCAAGGAGTAACTGTAAGTGGAATTTCATACTCATAATAATTGTTATTGAAATCTGTTCCTAAACGAATAAATACCGATAGATCTCCGTTTTGCAGAAGTGATTCGTCTTCCATAGCTTCTGCATGCACAAACATTTTTAAACGCTTATAGGTACGAAAGTCATTGTTAAATGTTTTGTATGCAGCTCTTGAATCTCCATCATTTAAACCACATGCTTTTAAGACTAATGATTGTTCATTTTGTCTGCGCACATAAGTTGTGGTGTTATCTAATTCTTGCTCAATTCCAGGTGGAAGAACATAAGGGACTGGCCAACGCTCTCCATTTTCTTCAATATTTACAACTGAGACATCGAAAGTTGTTTGCTCATCATCATCATTTGGCACATATTCTCCTTCTGCAGTTAGGTCATAATTATATCTCCTCCATTCACCTCTTACTAATTCGAAAGTAGCTAACCTTAAAACAATAGGTTCTTCAAAATCTCTTAGAATAGTTCTAATAAAACGAATAGATTTAAAGTCTCGAATATTACCTATAACCTTATTTGGTTGTTGAACTGGTATTTTAAATTGATACCAACCTATGGTTCTATCCCCTAACGGGGTTTTAGCTGTAGTTTCTTGCTTGTCGACTATATAATTATAACCGACTTCCATTTGATTTGGATCGAGAGTAATCTCATAGTCGAAATAACTTTCTGATTCGTTCAAAGTGTTATCAAAATTTATATCTTCCGTATTAGGAATAGTAGTTGCCATGGTAGGTGTAGGATTTGGCAATGCTGAGTTCCCATCGGGAGAATTTCTTTGTTTATATCTTCCTAAAATACCTAATTGGGCAGCATCATAGTCATCTCCTAAAAAGTAGTGATAATTATCTCCTGAAGGATCGTTGAATGCATTTTGGTAGGCTTTAGAGGTGCTTCCAAAAACATTCTCTATCTGCTGAATATATACTGAATCGAAAAATAATCGCTCGTCTTCATCTCTTAAACCATCTAAACCCACATCTTGAAAAGCTCTGGATTCTGCTGCCACATCAAAAGTGTTTGTTAGGGCAAAAGTTGTTGGCATTATTCCCCAAACACTTCCTTCTTCATCTACATTTTCTAAAATAGCAGATGTTGGTAATCCGTTCTCAAAACTTTTATATCCATCCTTCAAAACATCTTCTGAAATATTTCCAAGTTGAATATGTATTGTTCCTCCTGTTTGATTTTCGGAATCTTCATTGAAGGGATCCATCATCCAAAACTCAATAAACTCTATATTTTGAGCTTCAAAATCTGTTGACTCAAGCTTCCTTGTCATACCAGCCCACGAGGCTTTTGGGTTTAATAATTCCCCCTCAGTGGTGAGTCCTGATATGGTATAATTATATGGGCCTCTTTCATTAGGGTAGTAAGCTAAATCTAGAACTGGTAGATTAGATATTTGTGTGCCAATGTCTGGGTCTTTATTTGGAAAAACTTCTTTTTCTAACACTTCTCTAACTGCGTGATTGGAAAGTTGTAAATTATCGTTTTGAATATGATCTGGGGTAGTAGAGTTTCCTCTGTAAAAAGTGGGATCAATAGTATACCAAGAAAGAAGGGCACGCCGCATTCCAGATTGTAAATTTCCACTTTTATTTGTTCCGTTAGAATATGAAGTAATTTCTAATTGAGACTCTGGAAATAAACTTACATCATTTGGGACAGATGACAAATACCAAGCTCCTGAATTTTTAATATCAATACCTGTACTACTAGCTTCAAAATCATCGATATATGCCGTTCCTTCATCTCCGATAGAACGTTGATGACCTGGAATAAGGTGAGCAAATTCCGCTACTGCCGTAATAGTCGATTTTTCTTTGGTTTCTAAAAATGGTAGTTTATCTACCATCTTTGTTAAAAAATTTGACTCTGTCCTATATGTTCCGTCTAGTCCCCAAATAGTATTGGAAATAGGCTCTTCTCCAGAATTTACTTTTTTGGTATATGGTCTTTCAGTTAGATTAAGAATTGTTCCTCCCAATGAAAAGTCATCAGAAATTCTGTAGTCAAGGTGTGTACCAATCAATGTTCGCTGTTGCAAACCAAAAGTATTACTCTCTACAGAGATACGAATAGGTGTTCCCGAAATTAAAATCCCCTCGTTAATAATGGATACTTTACCCATTCCATAATTTACTATGTAATCTGTTCCTTCTTCTAACTTGACTCCTCCTGCTGTTACGACAACTGAACCTTCTTCCACCTGCATCACGCCAAGGTAAATTTCTGATCCAGACTCCGATTGATAACTTCCTTTTAATCTAAATTTATTTTTTTCTGGAAATTGTTGTGCAACAGTAAGAGTTGAGTCGTAAAGCTGATCATACACATACTTTTCAGCAATATCGTTGTTGTTGAACTTATTCCTTAAAAAATTTCCAAAAGGTTCTCTTACCGGAAAGATAATTCTTCCGTTAGATGTGATGATAGTTAAACCTTGTATAAAGTCAAAAACTCCATCTGATCTTCGGTCTTGTTGTTGATTTAATTGATCTAATCCAATTAATTTAATGATGGGTACTGTATGAACATTTGTCTCAGTTGGTTCAGAAAGATAATTAGTAATGGTTCCGTTATCGATGGTGTTTTCATACACTACATCTAAATAAAACTCTTGCGAACTTAAATTGTAAGCTCCTAAAGAATAAATATTTTTCATCATCAAATCCCAGTTAGGCAGTGAAGGAGAAAAACTTGTATTCTTCAATAACTTCACATATAAGGATTGAGGAGCTGTTGGACCATTAGAAGAAAACTCCCCTACTTGAAAGGTGTTGTTTCCAATTGTGTATTGAAAGGCAATTGCCAAAACTTCATCAGGTCCTAAAACAGAATTTAAAGATATGAAGCCTAGTTGCGGATGAACAGTATATTCTTGTGGATTTAGCAAGCGTGCTCGTTCTAATTTTTCAAAATCTTGCGACCCTTGAAAATCGGAATAAGCACTAAACACAGCACTTACTTGATTTAAATCTCTCAATGAAGCCCCCTCCGAAACCATTTGCTGATACAAAGTGTTATTGTCATTGTCCGGATAGAAATTTTCTAAATTATTGTCTGAAAACAAATCGGTATTATACATGTCCCATTCGGACTCTCCTAGATCTAGAAAAGCTACAACGTTTCGGGTATTATCGGTAGTTCCTGTTTTATTGGTTACCCACACCTCAACCTTAGTGATATTTACTGGCGAGTTGATAAATGGCAGTTCTGCCATTGCTTCATCATACTTGTCTTTGAAATAATGCGATAAAAAATAATGCTTATTATGTTCATATTGATCGGCATAAACATCAAAATCGGTAGTTTGTGCTCCGCCAGCCACATCAATAACTTTAGCTTTACTTTTTTGTTGAGAGAAAATAGTGGTTACGGTAGCACGTCCAAATTGCAACTGTGTCTTTACCCCTAACAGATTTTGACTTCCTGTTATCAAAGTTCCATTGAGGGGAAGACCAACATTTCCAATTTCTATTTTCTTAATAATTTCATCTTCATAACCAGTATATTCAAGCTTCACCTTATTGTCAAAATCAAATGTGGCTTCAGTGTTGTAATTAGTAGTAATTTGTAACTTATCTCCAATTTTACCCAAAACATTCATTTGAATTTTTTGCTCAAAATTGAAGCTGGTATTTTTCTGTCTATCAATTGGCCATGCAGGATTTTCAGTTTTGTTTCTCTGCAAAGAAAAAATTAGCTCAGCTGACCCTTGTGGACGAATATCAACTGTTGAATTTCCAAAAATTTTATCTAATGCCTCAACTCCAATATCTATACTCAATGGACCTGCGCTAGAATTTTCTTGAGAAAGTGTTTTATTAGCTGTTTTAGTTCTCCAATAATTTCTTATTGCTTGTTGAATGTTATATTCCTTAAACTCCTCAAAAGACAAATATGAAGGGTTACTTAATTGATAGTTTCCAATTGATTGTTGAATAGTATAGTCTCCTGTTTCGGAATCATAACTTATAAGAGGATTTAAAACCGTAGGTGTATTTAAGTACAGACCACTTGAAGGAGTGTAAATAGGATTTTCCCAAGGAGATAAAGAAGGTAATGCGTAAGGCAATGTATTAGACTGAGCAAATAACTGATTAGCTTGCCCTATAAACAACAAAAAGCACATCAGTGCTATGTCTTTAAATACTTGTTTAACCCTCACTTTGTTCTCTATAAAAGGAACACAAAAATATTACATTTTTTTCAGCACTCTTTTCACTAATTCTTCAACTTCTATTGCGTCTTCTTGCAACTCCTTATCTATTATTTTCTCAATAGCATTTTTAGAAAATCCTAACATCGTTAATGCTGTTAACGCTTCTTCTCTAGTTGTATTGTGTTGTGTAAAAGACTGATCAACAACAATTCCTTGCTTAGCTAATTTATCTTTTAAATCAAGGATAATTCGTTGTGCTGTTTTACCTCCAATTCCTTTGACGCTTTTTAGTAATAAAACATTTTCAGCAAGAATAGCTTGTTGTGCATCTACTGGAGATAGGGAAGACAAAATCATCTGAGCAGTATTAGGTCCTACTCCAGAAACTGATATAAGATGTCTAAACAACTCTCTCTCTTCTCTTTCAGCAAAACCAAAAAGTGTGTGTGCGTCTTCTTTAATGGATAAGTAGGTGTATAACATACATGTCTCACTATCTCCGATTTGAGAATAGGTATGTAATGAAATTCGTAACAAGTATCCTAAACCGTTTAAATCAATCACTACATAAGCAGGATTTTTCTCAATTAATCTTCCTTTAACATGTGTAATCATAATCTACTTTTTCGTTTGTGCATCAACCACAGCAATAGTTACCATATTCACAATCTCTCTTACCGAACAACCTAACTGTAAAATATGAACTGGTTTTTTCATTCCAATAAGAATTGGCCCTATTGCTTCAGTTTCATCCAACTCTTGTATTAATTTATATGCTATATTTCCCGCGTCAAGATTTGGGAATATTAGAGTGTTTGCATTCTCTTTCAAATCAGAAAAAGGAAATACAAAATCACGTTTCTGTTTGTTCAAAGCAAAGTCTGCCTGAATCTCACCCTCTATTATCAAGTTTTTATTTTCTTTTTTTAGTAACTCTGTAGCTTCTGTAATTTTTTTAGAATCTGTTGTTTGGGAAGATCCAAAATTAGAGTAAGACAACATAGCGATTTTTGGTTTTATGTTAAAACGTTTCACTGTATTAGCTGTCAAGGTTGCAATATTGGCCAACTCTTCCGCGGTTGGGTTAATATTGATTGTTGTATCTGCCAAAAAAAGTGTGCCTTTCTTTGTATTCATAATGAACATCCCTGCAACTTTATCAATTCCTTCTTCAGTACCAATTATTTGAAGTGCCGGACGCAGTGTACTAGGGTAGTTTCTTGAAATACCAGAAACCAAAGCATCAGCATCACCTATTTCAACCAACATTGAGCCGAAATAGTTTCGCTCACGCATCAATTTTCTTGCCTCAAATTGGGTAACGCCCTTTCGTTGGCGCTTCTTAAAGAGAATATCACCAAATTCATTTCTTCTTTTTTCTTCAGTATCACTTTTTGGATCTAATATTTTTACTCCTTTAAGCTCAAGTGAATTTTCTTCAATCAGTTCAATAATACGATTTTCTCTTCCCAATAAAATTGGCTCTGCAATTCCTTCATCTCTTACTTGTTGAGCTGCTTTCAATATTTTGTAATGTTCTGCCTCAGCAAACACAACTCTTTTAGGATTTCTTTTTGCCCTATTCGTAATAGAGCGAATAAGTTTGTTATCTAATCCTAAACGATTATTTAATTCAAGTTTATATTTTTCCCAATTTGAAATTTCTACTTGTGCAACACCTGATTTAATTGCAGCCTTGGCTACAGCTGGTGCTACTACGGTAATTAAACGTGTATCTAATGGCTTTGGAATAATGTATTCCTTTCCAAAACTGATTGATTGTTCACCATAAGCTAAATTCACTGTATCTGGAACAGGCTCTTTTGTTAATTCAGCTAATGCTTGTACAGCTGCCAATTTCATCTCCTCATTTATACATTTAGCACGAACATCTAAAGCTCCTCTGAAAATAAAGGGAAAACCAAGAACGTTATTAACTTGATTAGGATTATCTGAACGACCGGTTGCCATGATAATATCTTCTCGTGCATCAACTGCTTTTTTATAGTTAATTTCCGGATCTGGATTTGCAAGCGCAAATACAATAGGATTTTTAGCCATAGACTGCACCATCTCTACACTTACAATATTACCCATTGAAAGCCCCAGGAAAACATCAGACTTGTTCATAGCTTCTTTCAAATTATTAATCCGTCTATTTGTAGCAAATTCAGCTTTTTCTAAAGTAAGATTGTCCCTGTTATGACGAATAACACCCTTACTATCCAACATCACAATATTTTCTTTTTTCACACCAAGTGAAACATACAGTCGCGCACAAGACATCGCTGCTGCTCCTGCTCCGTTAATCACTACTTTTATGTTATCTATTTTTTTATTTGCAAGCTCTAGAGCATTCAACAATGCCGCCGCCGAAATTATAGCAGTGCCATGTTGATCGTCATGCATGATTGGAATTTGTAATTCATCTTTCAGCTTACGTTCAATCTCAAAGCATTCGGGAGCCTTAATATCCTCTAAATTAATACCCCCAAAAGTCGGAGATATTGCCTTTACCGTATTAACAAAAGTATCGACATCGGAGGCATCTACCTCTATATCAAAAACATCAATGTCAGCAAATATTTTGAAAAGAAGACCTTTACCCTCCATTACAGGTTTAGATGCTTCCGGGCCAATATCTCCTAAACCAAGAACTGCTGAGCCATTAGAAATAACAGCAACTAAGTTTCCTTTAGCTGTGTATTGATACACATCATCTTTTTTCTTACTGATCTGAATACAAGGCTCAGCAACACCAGGGGAGTATGCCAATGACAAGTCTCTTTGAGAACTATGTTTCTTTGTAGGTACAACTTCTATTTTACCTGGTCTTCCTTGTGCGTGATACTCTAGAGCTTCTTTTTTTCTAATTTTCTTAGACATTTCTATCTGTTGTGATATAAGACTGTCAATATTAACTTATAAAAAAGCCGGCAGAGCCGGCTATATTATTATTGCTTTATTGATATTACTCTGACACTATCAGTCTTTTAATTTCGTGTAATTGACCATTAACCATAATGTTGGCGAAATACAAACCTGCTTTCAAATCAGTTATCGTAAAAGCTAATCTACCATTTTCTGAAGATAATTTGTGTTTTTTTACCATGTTACCCAACATGTCTATTACTTGTACCTCTGCATCCTGGCTAGGTAAGAGATTATATTTCATCTCAGTGTTTAGTGATGTTGGATTGGGTTGAAAATCTGAAAACGATAAGATTTTTTGATCTTCAAAAATATTTGTTGAGACAGTGTTAAAATGTACAATTGTACAGGCTGAATCTACAATATTATTTGCATCAAAAGCACAGTACTTGATTGCAGCTAATCCAACTAATCCTTGTGGACTATAGTGTACAGAGAAATTTATATCATCAATATCTCCAGGAGCAAAAGTAATTTGAGTTGGTGACACCATTGTTCCAGCTAAAAAACAATTAACCCAACAAAAGTAATTACTGCTTCCAGCAGGAGAAGATAATACTTCCTTGGAAACCTTAACGTCTATAGTGTTAGATTGAGAAATATTCTCAACCTTAATTTCAGTAACCATTTCTGACCATAAATCATTAGAAGAAAGATTGTTTTGGTGCGCCTCTACATGAAGGGTTTGACCAGAGGTGCTTAGTACTAACAAGGAGAAAATAAAAAGTACAAACTGTCTCATACGCTTTTGGATTTAACACAAATATACAAACTAAATTTACAGGAAAAAATAAATACAAACACAGATTAAAATATTTTGAACACGTAAGCACAAAAATAAACTTTGCTAATCTTCAATATTTTAGACATTTAATTTTGTATTTTAGCATTTGATTGAAAATTAACAAACTAAATTATTATGAAGAAGTTTTTACTTTTTGTTGTGACTGCTTTAGTAGCTGGATCAACATTTGCACAAATGCCAAATGGAAGTACAGGTCCAGACTTCACCTCTACTGATTTAAATGGCAACACTATCCAATTATATTCAGATTTCCTAGATCAAGGAATTCCTGTAATTATGGATGTTTCTGCAACTTGGTGTGGGCCATGTTGGGGTTTTCATGAGTC
>MDTD01049207.1_pt1 | contig 12324 bp, 7 predicted proteins | sample 811221 | NCBI WGS metagenome assembly MDTD01 (sample SAMN05326646, study PRJNA326480) | marine metagenome | isolation source: seawater | place: Pacific Ocean: South West | collected 2011 | reverse complement strand
GCGTATCTGGAGTCTTATTTGAGTTTTTCTATAATGGAAACTCTCAAAATACACCTTCTATAAATGATACAATATACACAACAAACACGTTAAATTTAAATGATTCCATAAGTGTAGTGGCTTATGAAAACGGTTGTATCAGCACTAATAAACCATCTTTCTCATTTGTTGTTAATCCTCTACCAAATTATTCATGGATTTCAAATGATTTAGATACAACAATTTGCTCATTTGACAGTGTATCATTTACCAGTTCTGCTGTTGACACTTCATATCAATACCAATTTTTAATAAATAATGTTGGAGTTACATCATATATGTCTATTGGATCATATTCAAGCAATACAATTAATGATCAGGATAGTGTACAAATAGTCGTTAAAGACACTTTAAATTGTATAGATACGAGCATCATGATTTTTAATGTAAACCCACTTCCATCAACATCCCTAATTGAATCATCAGGAAGTAATGTCATTTGTGATGGTGAAGCAATTACTTTTACTGCTAGTGGTGCTGATCTTTATGAATTTTATATCAATGGTATTTCTCAAACAACCTTATCACCAAACAACACCTTTATAAGTACAACTTTATCATCTGGAGACTCAGTCAGTGTTAAAGGTCAAAGCTATAGTGGTTGCATCAAATATGCAAATGAAATATATTCCTATACAGTAAACCCACTTCCAAATGTTGGTATGACTTTTAATTCAATTGACACCTCTATATGTTCTGGTGAAAATGTTATTTTCAATGCTTCCGGAGCAAGTTTATATGAATTTTTCATTAATAGTAACTCTCAAGGTAGCGCATCTGCTTTTTCTACTTTTAATACAACTGGATTAAATGACAATGACATCATATATGTTATAGGAACATTTAGTGGATGTTCAAACAACTCTGATACAGCTATTTTTGAAGTTAACATATCGCCTTCAACAACTTTAATTTGTGATGACATTGATGCGACAATTTGTTATCAAACCAATGTTAATTTTACTGCAACTGGAGCAGACCTCTATGAATTTTTTATTGATGGAGTCTCACAAGGCGCTCCTTCTAATGTTAATACATTTTCAACTTCAGCCTTAACTAACAATCAAACAGTAAGCGTATCTGGTGAATCCAACACTTGTATTGTAAGTCAGAACATTAGCTTCACTGTTTTACCTTCACCATCCGTATCTCTTTTTTCAAATGACCCAAACAATTCTATTTGCGAAGGAGAAAACATTGTTTTTACTGCTGCTAACGCAAATCAATATGAACTTTTCATAAATGGTACTTCACAGGGTATTCCTCAAAATTCTACTATTTTTACTCCTACTCTACCTAATGGTAGCGCCTCAGTTTTTGTCATAGGATCAGCCACTAACGGATGTATTGATACAAGTCAAGTTATATCAGTAACAGTTACACCATTACCTTCTGTATCTATAACAAGCTCTGATATTGATAATATTTTTTGTGCTGGAGAAAACATTACTTTTACTGCAAATGGAAGTACTTTATTTCAATTTATAATTGATGGTATTCCTCAAGGTAGCCTTTCATCTACAAATACATTTTCAAGTACTAATATATTAAACAATCAAACAATTCATGCCATTGGTTCAAATCTAGGTTGTGTTGGAACTTCAAACTCTATTACAAATACTGTTAATCCAAATCCAGTAGTGATTCTGAACAGCAATGATTTAAACAATGTTTTTTGTCAAGATCAAATTGTTACATTCACTGCTAGTGGGGCAACAAATTATGAATTTTTTGTAGCTAATATTTCTCAAGGTCAGCCTTCTATTATTGACACATTGAATTCTAGTTCATTTGGAATTGGGAGCTTCTCAGTTTCAGTAACAGGTGAGTCTAACAATTGCTTTAGCTCATCTAGCCTTCAAGTTAGTGTCAATCAACTTCCTGGAGCAACATTAACTTCATCAGACATCGATAATATTATTTGTGAAAATGAAAGTGTTACATACACATCATCAGGAGCTAATCTGTATGAATTTTTAATTAATGGAATTTCAATTGGCTCTCCATCTCCAATTGGGTCATTTACAACAACAAGTTTGTTAGATGGAGATACCATTTCTGTCATAACATCCTCAGTAAATGGTTGCACAAACTCTTCTGTTTATGCTCCAATTACTGTTAATCCTAATCCATCTGTTAACATAAGCTCATTACCTAGCTCACTTCAAATTTGTCAAGGAGATTCTATAGTATTTACTGCAAGTGGAGCAAATACATATGAATTTTTTGTAAATAATAACTCTCAAGCAAACCCAAGTTTAAATTCTAGCTTTGTTTCAACAAACATTTCTAATGGAGATGTTGTTTTTGCAAACGGTACATCAAGTAATGGATGTACATCATCATCTACTCCACTTTCAATTGTTACTTATAACTACCCCCTTGTATCTTTAATTAACAATGGAGACTCATCTTTATGTGATTTTGAATTATCAAATTTGCAAGCGACAGGAGCTACAAATTATCAATTCTTAATTAATGGTAATCCACTGTCAAATTTCTCTTCAATAGATACACTTAACATTTCTTTATCAAATGGTGATGTTGTAAGTGTCAATGGGGAGACAAACGGTTGTATTAGCAACTCCTTAACAAGTATCACTTTTACTGTTTTTAACACTCCCATATTGACATCTACATGCTCTGACATTGATAACATTATCTGTATAAACGACAGCGTTTCTTTTATAGCAAATGGAGCAAGTGAGTATGAATTTCAATTAAATGGAAATACAAACCAATTCAGTCCAACAAATACCTACCAGACAAATACATTAGCACAAGGAGATAGTGTTAGTATTATTGGATATAATGGGCATTGTCCATCTAATTCAAATCATTATTTATTTACAGTTAATTCCATGAATTTAAATCTGAGTATTACTCCCAGTAATTTAATATGCGAAAATGATATAGCTAACTTTTCTGCTTCTGGAGGAGATTTATATGAATTTTTTGTTAATGGAACTTCTGTAAGTTCACTTGGTACACAAAGCACATACTCTTCATCTTCACTCACTGATTTAGATGAAGTTTCATTTACTGCTTTTTCAAATGCTACTAATTGCAGCCAAGAATTCAATGATTTTATTATAATGAACATTGTTTCTTCACCTACAATTTCGGCCCTATCAAGCACTACATTTTGCGATGGAGATTCTGTAATTTTAACAAGCAATTCAAGTACTGGGAATCAATGGATTGTGGATGGGAATGAAATTTTATATGCAAACGACACCTCAATTACCGTTTACAATTCTGGCTCATATTTTCTAGAAGTAAGTAAAGGTGGAAATGGAGATGTGTATTCAATTGGGGCCAATGCAAATGGCTTATTTGGTTCAGGAGATAATTTTAACAGCAGCTTTCCTGTTTCTGATATATCATCAAGTGTCTTTATTGAGATCTCTTCTGGCTATAATTTCATGATTGGTATTGATAGTGTAGGAAATTTATACTCATGGGGAGAAAATAGCTCTGGTGAATTAGGTGACGGAACTTATACAAATTCAAATAGTCCAAATATAATTCCTGGAATATCCAATGTAAAAACAATAGCTACTGCAAAATCTAGTACTATGGCACTAACAAACTCAGGTGAAATATATGTATGGGGAGACAATAGCCAAGGACAATTATCTACAGGAAATAATAGCGTTATTAATTTCCCTTTTTTAAATACAAACCTTATTGGTATTGATTCAATTGCCGCTGGAAAAGACCACTATATAATACTTAAGAATGATAGTACTGTATGGAGTGTTGGAAATAATGATTATGGTCAATTAGGTGTTGGAAATTTAACAGGAATTAACCAAGCTCAACAAATCACTTCAATTAATAATATAATTAAAGTTGGTGCAGGAGAATATCATAGTTTTGCCATCAATTCAAATGGAGATTTATTTGTTTGGGGTAACAATTCTTCAGGTCAGCTTGGACTAGGTGATTTAACGAATAGATTGACACCAACAATCTCAACAATTTCAAATATTACAAATGCACAAGGAGGAGCAAGTCACAGTTTATTTTTAAATAGTAATAAAAAGGTGTTTTCTTGTGGTAATAATAATTTTGGACAACTTGGACTTGGAAATACAATACCATTTTCTTCACCACAAGAAATATCAATTCAAGGTGTTGATATGATTTCAGCAGGGCAAAACTCAAGTCTATTTTTAAGATCTGACCATTCTGTTTTTGCATCTGGAAATAATTTAGACAATCAAATAAGTCCATTAAATATTTCAAATATTGAATCGCCAACTTACATATCAAATATCAGTGGAATTCAATTTATTGAAGCTGGTAAATCAAGCTCTCACTTTTTAGCACTTGAAAATAAAAGTTGTATATCCAGCCCTGTTAATGTTAATAATTTAAATGTAAATCCAGTAATAATATCTGCTTTAGGAGATACTTTAACTTGCACAAATGGAGTTTCATATCAGTGGTATTTCAACGGCTCTCCAATACCTTCATCTAATTCTCAAACCTTTACAGCAAATGGCTCCGGAAATTATTCTGTTCAAGTTACTTTTGCCAATGGCTGCAACAATACATCTGATCTATACTTTCATTCAATGAGTTCCTATGATTTAATTGCAAAGGATTCCTTTAAAGTTTACCCAAACCCGACGCAAAACTCAATTTATATTGAATCAATAAACCCTAATTTAAAAATTGATAGAATAATCATTATTGATTTTTCGGGTAGAATGATTTATGAAAACAATAAGCAATCATCAAATCATAATATTGACTTAAGCGATTATGAGAGTGGTGTTTACAATGTGATTGTATATGTAAATAATCAACCATATATTTTTAGATCAATAAAAACATTATAGGTTAAAACAATCATTTATTACTTTGGGGGATAAATAATTTCATTTTGATCAGGTGACATTGTTCCTCCTGACATAATTATTTTAATAGCTTCTTCAGGACTTAAAGATGTTAGCGTTACTTTATCAAATGGTGTGTACAACATATATCCTGTTGTAGGATTTGGTGTTGAAGGCAAAAAAAGATGATAGAAATCTATACCTTCAGCATTCTTAGACTGTCCCGTAACCAAGGCTATAGTCCATATATTTTCTTTTGGATATTCAATTAAAACCACCTTTGAAAAAGATTGTTTTTTAGAGTTTGAAAATGAATCAGTTAGACCTTTTATTGTTTGATACAATGTATTAACTATTGGAATTCTTGCAATTTTTGTTTCTATTTTCGAGAAAAACAATCGTCCAAACACACTTGAAACCAAATATCCAACTATGATAACACAAATAGCAGTTAATATAATACTTACAAATAAACTTAAATATGATTTTGTATATAAAAAGAAACCAGATTCAGGAAGGAGGTAGTCTACAATCGGTTGAATAGGACTTGCAAACAAAGTCAAAACCCAGTTTATTAACCAAATGGTAACAGCAAAGGGTATAATTGAGAAAATCCCAATAACAAAAAAATATTTGGCTTTATTCATCAATTTTAATTTTATGTAAATATAACCAACTCTTTAAATCTAAATATTTTTATACTCATTTTGAAAACAAATTTTATTTATCACATGTTTTACACAACGTAAAAAAACTACGGAGTTAATGCGTAATTTTGTTTTAATGACTAAACCTACTGCATATAAAAATAAAAATCTTGATTTTTACAAGTGTGATAATGATTTAAAATTAAAAATACCAATCACACAAACAGCTATAAGCGCTGGTTTTCCTTCTCCTGCTGATGACTTTTTAGACAATTCTATTGATTTAAATAAAGAACTTATTAAAAATCCATCTTCTACCTTTTATGCAAGAGTTAATGGAGAATCAATGCAAGACATGGGAATCAATTCTGGAGACTTAGTTGTTATAGATAAAAGCCTACAAATACAAAACGGAAAAATTGCTGTCTGCTATGTAGATGGTGATTTCACTATGAAATACATCAAAATTGAAAAAAATTGTTGTTGGCTCATTGCTGCAAATAAAAAATACAAGCCTCTAAAAGTTACTGAAGAAAATGACTTCATTATATGGGGAATTGTAATACATGTAATAAAATCATTTTAATGTACGTACTCATAGATTGTAATAATTTTTACGCATCATGTGAAAGGCTTTTTCAACCAAACCTAAACAAAAAACCGATAGTCATTCTTTCAAATAATGATGGATGTGTTATTGCTAGAAGTAACGAAGCAAAAGCATTTGTTCCCATGGGAGCTCCTGCATTTAAATTCAAAGATATTTTTAAAGAAAAAAAAGTACATGTGTTTTCTTCAAACTTCACCTTATATGGTGATTTAAGCGCTCGAATTATGCAAATAATATCCAAATATTCATTAGATTTTGAACCCTACAGTATAGATGAAGCTTTCATTAAAATAGATGTAAATAAATACACTGATTTAGAGAGTATTATAATAAAACTAAAAAAGGAAATAGAACTTGGAGTTGGTGTACCCATAAGCATTGGAATAGCTCCTACAAAATCACTAGCCAAAGTAGCCAACAGAATTTCTAAAAAATACCCCAAAAGAACCAAAGGCATATATATAATAGATGATGAGAAAAAAAGAATTAAAAGTTTAAAATGGCTCCAAATAAACGACATTTGGGGAATTGGGAAAAGACATTCTAAAAGATTAAAAGAATATGGAATTAACAATGCTTTAGAATTTTGCTCTCAAAATGATAAGTGGGTCAAAAATAAATTTTCAATTGTTGAATTAAAACTAAAACAAGATCTGTGCGGTATACCCACCATTAAACTTGAAGAAGTAAAAAGAAAGAAAAGTATTTCTTGTACCAGGTCTTTTGACCGTTCCTACTCTAATTGCGAGCAGATCAAAGAAAGAATCGCTAGTTTCAGTATTAATTGTGCAGAAAAATTGCGTTTACAAAACTCAAAGTGTAACGCGATGATTGTTTTTTTACGAACAAATAGACATAAAAAAAATCAACAGCAGTATTCTAAAAGTATTTTTCTTCAAAGCCCCTTCCCTACCAATTCAAGTATAGAAATATCTAAACTCGCCATTGATGGATTTATGAAGATTTTTAAAAAAGGATATCAATACAAAAAAGCAGGTGTCATTATCACGAATTTCACACCAGAAAATCAAGAGCAACTCACTCTCTTTGAAAACAGCAATCCTAAGCACAAAAATTTAATGAAAACAATGGATTACATCAACCATTCTTTGGGTGCTCAAAAAATAAAATTAGCAAGTCAAGACCTAAAAAAAACATGGAAAATGAAACAAGAAAAATTATCCAGAAGGTACACCACAAAACTTGATGAAATAATCGTAGTTAATGTATAAAAAAAGCCATCATTTGATGGCTTAAATACAAATTAATAAAACTATATTAATCACAAATACTTTCATATGATTCGAAATAAATAGATGGATTTAATCTATGAATACGTTCGGTTAATTTTTTAAAATGAGATTTTTTACGATATTTAATTAGCTCATCTACACAATTTTTAACTTCAGAACTGAGCAATCGTTTGTGTTCATCAAAATCGGCTAATGCTTTAATAGATTCGCCAGCTTTTACTTCAAAATGAAGTGCTGACAGAACAGAGGCAGAAAGAAAATTAGAACGACTCTCAATTGTTTTTCTAGTTTTAGAATATTCCATAAAATATCTAGATTTAAAATAATATGGAGAAGCTAATAAATTGTCTTTTTCTAACATTTTCTTTGACATATCATAGCCTTTTTTGGCATTTAATTGATACTGCTTATTAATCTTATTGAATGTTCTTTCTTCTTTACTCAACATAAATGGTATTGATGCTATCAATACATAACTTAAAATATTCATATAATAGGTTTTAGTGGTTTAATTAATAAACAATAATTAATAAAATAGTTACAAAATTTAATGATCAAACAACTTTTTTTATTTGATCACCCAACTTTTTTTAATTTTACTCATCATAATACTATAGATATCAAAGACTGGAGCAATAGTGAACTAATTTCAGGCTGTAAAGAATTCAACCCTGAGGCCCGAAGAGTACTTTACGAAAAATACTCTTCACAGATGTATAGTATATGTATGAGATACGCAAACAACAAGGATGATGCAAATGATATATTCCAACAGGGGTTCTATTTGGTATACAAAAATATCGCACAAATAAGAAATCCGAAGGCAATGAGTGGCTGGATTAAAAGAATCTTTGTGAATACTGCCTTGGATCATTTTAAGAAAAATAAAAGGTCCTCTGCTCTAGAAGAAAATCAAATAGAAAGCAATGAAAATCTAAACGATTGGAATGAAGCAATTAGCAATCTAGCAGCAGAAGAAATTACCGCCTTGATACAAAAGCTACCAAATGCATACAGAACCGTATTTAATCTTTATGTAATTGATAATATGTCACATAAAGAAATAGCAGAAAAGCTATCTATTTCTGAAGGAACATCAAAATCAAACCTTCATGATGCAAGAAAAATATTAAAAAGAAAAATAATAAGCTTAAATAAAATTAACCTAAGTTTAACTTAAATTGAGTAAAGAAGAAAAACATAACGATTTTGACGACAACATACGCAACAGAGTTAATTCTGAGCAACATGTTCCGCCTGCAAACCTTTGGGATGAAATCAACAAAGATGCATCTAGTTATGACGACTCAAGTTTTGATGATGCGATAAAAAAGAAATTTGAAAGTCATCAAACAAAAGCACCAAAAGAATTATGGCTCAAAATTGACCAGAGAGCTGCAAGATTGATAAGAAAACCATATGCATATTTAAAATGGACAGCTATACCTGTAATCGTATTGTTACTATTTATATCAAGAGATTATTTTATTATGAATAAAGATTTAGCAAATAATCAATCAAAAACGTCTGAAAATAATGATTCAAGTACAGAAAATCAAAAGAAAATAAGTAATAACACTTTTATAAACAAAAAGAACTCAGATACAATTAAACAGATAAAAGGACAAGATTTAGTAAAAGAAATTACATTTAGTCCTAAAAAGATAAAAGAGCAAAATAAAACAATTCTTAAGCAAAACGAAAAACAAAGCAATGATGTAAATACTTTATTAAAAAGAGATGACACGGAAACAGCATTGATAAATATTGAAAAAGATAAAAAATCGGATAATTATATAGATACCGATAACCTTAAAAGCTCTATAGCATATTTAAAAAAAGATCAGTATGGTGATCTTGACTCGTTAAAACTAGACTCTTTATCACACATTTACAATAGTATAGAAGAATCAAAAATCAAAAAATTAAATCTTTCAAAAATTAAAAATTTAGAGGAAATAAATGACATCATCCTTGAAAAAGATTCACTCTCGGCAAGTCAAAATATTAAACACAACATATCAAAAGAAGATGATCAAAATGTAAATGAGCAAACTAATAGAATAGAGCCAAAAAAAATATCCAAGATTAATCATAAAATGGATAGCACAGTTACAGATGTTAATGTTATTTCAAAAGACAGCTCTGATATTAATACTAATAAAAAGGATACGCCAGATTCAAAAATTGAAAAAGATGCGGCTATAAAAAGCATCAATAAATTTCCTTCATCTTTGAATTCTCGAAAGAGATTTCATGCATCAATCTACTTTTCTCCAACTTATGTTAACGCTCATATAAATAAAGGTGATGATGAACTATGGAAAGATGAAAATGGAGAAGCATTAATGAGTACTCAATATAACATAAACAAAAATGAATACCTCAAAACTTTTTATAGAAATCGATTAAAAGGAAAATACGGATATAACTTTGGGACAGATTTTGGATACAATTTTAATAATAATTTTGCTATAAATATTGGCATCAACTACTTTAATTCAAAACAAGTCTTTTATGAACAAAACGCCTCATATTATGAATTACCAATAAGATTAAATTCATCAAGCAATAACAATGCATTAAATGGGACTATTACTTCATATAGCTTGATAGGTACATCTAATATTAATACTAATTCAGTTAATTTTTATGCTGATTCGCTATCTGTTTCAGGACAAGAAGTTGACGATACCAACTACTATCGATATGAATATCGTGAAACTATAGAAAGAAAGTATTTAAACATACCAATTACACTTAGTTACAGACACATCAAAAACAGATGGAGTTTTTTAATTGAAGGTGGAATATGTGCCGCTTTTGTATACAAATCAAATTCTGAAATTTTTCTAAATCAATTGACCACGGAAAAAGAATGGCAGAGAAATATAAATGCTGGAAGAAGATTTACTTTTGGAACGAGTATGGGCATAGGCATGGAATATGCTTTAAATAACAAAATATCCCTTCTATGCATGCCAAATTTAAATTACTCAATTAGCAATATAAATTCTGAAAATAAATTTAGAGTTAATCCGTATGCATTTAGGGTTTCTACAGGTATTCGATTTCGATTTTGATTAAAATATTCAAAACATATTCTGTTTAATTTTTAATAAGATTGTATCTTTGCTTATTGAATTTTATCATTTCTAATGACATCATATAACTTAAGACATCTTGAAGAACTTGAATCAGAGTCGATTTATGTTATAAGGGAGGTTGTAGCTCAATTTGAAAACCCTGCACTACTATTTTCAGGTGGAAAAGACAGTATCGTATGTTTTCATCTTGCCAAAAAAGCTTTTTATCCTGCATCTATTCCATTTCCTCTTGTTCATATTGATACAGGTCATAATTTTAAGGAAACCATTGAATTTAGAGATCAGCTTGTCAAAAAATTTGATCTGAGGCTAATTGTAGGTTCTGTTCAACAAAGTATTGACGAAGGAAAAGTTGTTGAAGAAAAAGGTTTTAATTCCAGTAGAAATGGATTGCAAACAGTCACTTTATTAGATACAATAGAAAAACACAAGTTTGATGCTTGTATTGGTGGTGCTAGAAGAGATGAAGAAAAAGCTAGAGCTAAAGAACGTTTTTTTAGTCATCGTGATGAATTTGGTCAATGGAATCCTAAAAATCAAAGACCAGAATTGTGGAATATTTTTAACGGACGCAAAAAATTCGGTGAAAATTTCAGAGTATTTCCTATAAGTAATTGGACTGAAATGGATATATGGCAGTACATATTACAAGAAAAGATAGAAATACCTTCTCTATATTTTTCACACAATAGAGATGTTTTAACAAGAGATAATGTTATCTACGCAAAAACTGATTTTTTGAATTTAAAACCCAATGAACAAATAGAAAATAAAGAAGTACGGTTTAGAACAATCGGTGATGCAACTTGTACAGGTGCAGTCATTTCTTCTGCAAATACTATTGAAAAAATTATTTCTGAAGTTTCCTCTACAAGAACAACTGAAAGAGGAACTAGGGCAGATGACAAAAGATCTGAGGCAGCCATGGAAGATCGCAAAAAACAAGGGTACTTTTAAAATTAATTATAATGAATCTACCAGAAGAAAACAACAGTTATAATGAAATGGAGCTTTTACGTTTCACTACTGCTGGAAGTGTAGATGATGGAAAAAGCACCTTGATTGGGCGACTTTTATATGATAGCAAAGCTATTTTTCAAGATCAATTAGAAGCTGTTGAGACAGCAAGCCTTAAAAAAGGCGAAAAAAATATAAACTTAGCATTGTTTACTGATGGACTAAGATCAGAAAGAGAACAAGGCATTACTATTGATGTTGCCTACAGATATTTTGCAACTCCAAAGAGAAAATTTATAATTGCTGATACACCAGGACATATTCAATACACAAGAAATATGGTTACGGGTGCAAGTACGGCTAATCTTGCGATTATATTAGTCGATGTTAGAAACGGTGTTGTTGAACAAACCAAAAGACATTCATTCATTGCCTCATTACTTCAAATCCCTCACATTGTGTATTGTATCAATAAAATGGATCTTGTTGATTATCAAGAAGAAGCATATAAAAATGTCAAAAAAGAACTTGAAAATTTCAGTTCCAAACTTGATATAAAAGACATACAATTTATACCAATTAGTGCTCTTAAAGGTGATAATATCGTTGAAAGAAGCACAAACATGAATTGGTATGATGGATCTTCACTCATGTACCTTCTTGAAAATATACATATTGGAAGTGACCAAAACCTTATAGATAGAAGATTTCCAATACAATATGTGATCAGGCCTCAAAACAAAGAATATCACGATTATAGAGGATATGCTGGACGAATTGCAGGGGGTGTTTTCAAAAAAGGAGATAAAGTTACCGTATTACCAAGTGGTTTTAATTCTGTAATTAAAAGCATTGACACATTTG
>MDTD01114110.1_pt1 | contig 12325 bp, 8 predicted proteins | sample 811221 | NCBI WGS metagenome assembly MDTD01 (sample SAMN05326646, study PRJNA326480) | marine metagenome | isolation source: seawater | place: Pacific Ocean: South West | collected 2011 | reverse complement strand
TGGAGCAGCCTGGTAGCTCGTCGGGCTCATAACCCGAAGGTCGTCGGTTCAAATCCGGCCCCCGCTACCAATTTGATGACGGCTTGTTGCTCGCCGATCGTCACCTCGGAAGCCCCTTTTGGGGCTTTTTTGTGGCCGAAAGAAAAGGGCCGGAGGAAACATTATGTCGGGCAAGGAAGCGCTACTGACGCAGCTTTTGCGACCGACGGTAGAGTCGATGGGCTATTCGCTCTGGGGAATCGAACTGATTTCTCCTGGACGACGGCCCACGGTGAGGCTTTACATTGAGGCTGAGTCGGGCGTCACGGTGGATGATTGTGCGCAGGTCAGCCAACAGGTTAGCGGGATTCTCGACGTTGAGGACCCAATTACCGGCGAGTACACCCTCGAGGTGTCCTCACCCGGGGTGGACCGCCTGCTGTTCCACCCAGAGCACTATCCCCTCTATATCGGGGAAATGATTGACGTGCGTTTGCGGCTGCCGGTTGAAGGACGTCGTCGGTTCAAGGGCAACCTGGCTGCGGCCGAGCAGGAAAAGATTGTCATCGAGGTTGACGATCAGGCATATGAATTGCCCCTGCGGTCAGTCGATCGGGCAAGAGCGCATCCCCGGTTGGATATCAACCAGGATAAAAAGTAGCGAGTAACAAATTTGAGAAGGCCGGGCCTTTGCCCGTTTTTCATCAGAGTGAGAGCGAGACGATGAATAAAGAAATCTTGATGGTCGCCGAAGCCGTATCAGCGGAGAAAGGCGTGGCGGAAGACATTATCTTCGAGGCGATCGAGCTGGCGCTGGCCACTGCCACCAAAAAGCGTTACGACGAAGAGGCTGATATTCAGGTCGTGATCGATCGTGAGTCGGGTGATTACGTCACCACCAGACGTTGGTTGGTTGTGCCAGACAGCGAGTTGGCGCTCTTGGGAACCCAGTTCACCACTGAAGAAGCGGCTGAGGTGGACACCTCGTTGCAGCCCGGTGATTACCACGAAGAGACTGTAGAGAACGTCGATTTTGGACGCATTGCCGCGCAGACTGCCAAGCAGGTGATTGTGCAGCGGGTGCGGGATGCAGAGCGGGCGCAGATTGTCGATGAGTATCGTGGACGCGAGGGCGAGCTCCTTGCCGGAACCGTTAAGAAGGTGACTCGCGACAACATCATCGTTGATCTCGGCAATAACGCTGAGGGGCTCCTCCCCCGCGGCGAACTGGTCGGTCGTGAGACCTTCCGAATCAATGATCGCGTCCGTGCGATTCTGACCGAGATTAATACCGAATCCCGTGGTCCTCAGCTGATCCTGTCCCGCGCCTGCCAAGAGATGTTGGTTGAGCTCTTCAAGATCGAGGTGCCCGAGATCTCGGAGGGTGTGATTCAGATTCGTGCAGCGGCGAGAGATCCAGGCTCCCGCGCGAAGATTGCGGTGAAGACCGGTGATCAGCGAATCGACCCTGTTGGTGCCTGTGTCGGAATGCGAGGTTCGCGGGTCCAAGCCGTCAGCAACGAGTTAGACAATGAGCGTGTTGACATCATTCTCTGGGACGATAACGCGGCGCAATTGGTTATCAATGCCATGTCTCCTGCAGAGGTGGAGTCCATCGTCGTAGACGAGGACAACAGCACCATGGAGGTGGCGGTCGCAGAGGACAATCTGGCGCAAGCCATTGGTCGCGGCGGCCAGAACGTGCGGCTGGCATCTGACTTAACCGGCTGGATCATCAACGTGATGAGCGTCGATGAGGCGATCGAAAAGCAGGAAACTGAGGCGGGTGAGGTTATTGAGCAGTTCATGACCGCACTTGATATTGATGAAGACATCGCCACAGTGCTGGTAGAGGAAGGATTCACCACCCTCGAGGAGATTGCCTACGTTCCCCTCGAAGAAATGAACGCTATCGAAGGCTTCGATGAGGAGATTTCAGAGGAGCTTAGAGCGCGTGCTAAAGATGCGCTGCTGACCATGGCGATCGCGTCCGAGGAAGAGTTGGACGCGAACGAACCGGCAGAAGATTTGTTAACGATGGACGGCATGGATAAGCACCTTGCCTACACGTTGGCGAGTCGCGGGATCGTCACGATGGAAGATCTCGCTGAGCAGGGTGTAGACGATCTGTTGGATATTGAAGACATGACAAATGAGCGCGCTGCGGAGCTGATCATGACCGCGCGTGCCCCTTGGTTCGCTGAGGAGGAGGAAGCCACTGCCTAACCAGGCAGGGTAAGGCAGTACTTCTAGAAACCGGGCGATTAGGGAGAGACAAATGGCACAAGTGACAGTAGAGCAGCTCGCAGAAACCGTTGGCGCGTCAGTTGACCGCCTGTTGGCGCAAATGAAAGATGCGGGTCTACCGCATTCGGCGGCTGACGAGGCGGTGTCTGAGGAAGACAAGCAAACTCTCTTGGCTCACTTGAAGAAGAGCCACGGTGAGCGTGCCGCCGGTGCGCCCAAGAAAATTACCCTGAAGCGTAAGTCGGTGAGCACGTTGCGTGCAGGGGGAGCGGGCAAGCGCACGGTCAACGTTGAGGTACGCAAAAAGCGCACCTACGTAAAGCGTGAGGACGTCGATGAGGCGGTTGCCGAGCCAGAGGTAGAGGCGGATATAGACGCTAGTGCTGAAACGCCCGCAACCGCTGAGGTCGCGGCGCCCGAGCCGGTGGTCGAGCTGGAGCCGGTTGAGGAGCCGTTACGCGACACTAACGATCCGGAAGTGTTGAGGCAGCGCGCAGCAGCCAGGAGAAAAGCGGAGGAGCAGGCGCGCCAGCTGGAGCTCGAAGCGGTTGCCAAAGCGCGAGCAGAAGAGGAAGCACGGCAAGCCCAAGAGAAGGCGAACCAAGCAACTGCGAAAGAGCAGGACAAGAAGCCCAAGCGACTCCACGCCGCGCCTACGCAGGAAAAGGGCGCTCCGGCACGCGACGAGTTGCGGCGCCGGCCCGGTAAAGGGCGGCTGGAACGCGGAGGCGTCCCCGGAGCGCGCGGTAAGCAGCGAGGGCATAACCTGTCTATGAGCGACTTGGATGCGGCCGAGGCGGGCGTGGTCAGGCGTCGCGGTGGACGCAGGAAAAAGATACAGGGCGAGCCTAATCAGCATGCCTTTGAGCAGCCGACCGAAAAAATCATCTACGACGTCAACGTCCCTGAGAACATCACGGTCGGCGACTTAGCGCAGCAAATGGCGGTTAAGGCGGGCGAAGTCATCAAGGAACTCATGAACTTGGGTGTGATGGCCAACATCAATCAGATGCTAGACCAAGACACCGCAACACTGGTCGTAGAAGAGCTGGGTCACCGTGTTGTATTGAAAAGTGCCGAGGCCGTTGAGGAGAAGCTCGAGGAGACGTTGGCGAGCCAGGAGGGCACGCCCGAGCCCAGAGCACCGGTTGTTACGGTCATGGGCCACGTTGACCACGGGAAGACCTCGCTACTCGACTACATCCGCGAATCCAGAGTGGCTAACGGTGAGGCGGGAGGCATCACACAGCACATTGGTGCGTACCACGTCAAAACCGACAAAGGGATGATCACCTTTCTCGACACGCCGGGACACGCAGCCTTCACGGCGATGCGTGCGAGGGGTGCGAAGTCGACCGATATCGTTATTTTGGTTGTTGCTGCGGATGACGGCGTTATGCCGCAAACGGAAGAAGCGATTCAGCACGCGCGCGCTGCGGGAGTGCCCATTGTGGTCGCGGTCAACAAAATCGATAAGGAAGCGGCTGATCCCGAGCGTGTTAAGAACGAGCTGGCGGCCAAAGAAGTGATCCCCGAGGAGTGGGGCGGCGATACGCAGTTTATTCCCGTGTCAGCGCACACCGGGCAGGGTATCGATGAATTGCTGGACGCGCTGTTGTTGCAATCTGAGTTGCTGGAGTTGACTGCGCCGGCTGATGTACCGGCATCAGGCCTCGTCATCGAATCGCGTCTAGACAAGGGCCGCGGTGCAGTAGCCTCACTCTTGATTCAGCAGGGCACGCTGAAGCAGGGGGATATCGTATTGGCAGGCCTTCAGTATGGCCGCGTTCGCGCCATGCTCGATGAAAACGGCCAGCAGATTAAAGAGGCGGGTCCGAGTATTCCGGTAGAGATACTGGGATTGGACGGCACGCCCGACGCGGGCGACCCCGTTGTGGCGGTGGAGAGTGAGAAGAAGGCGCGTGAGGTTGCCGACTTCCGTCAGGAGAAAATGCGCTCATCGAAGCTGGCGCGTCAGCAGGCAGCGAAGCTCGACAATATGTTCGAGACGATGACTGCAGGGTCCGTCCAGACGCTCAATCTCATTATCAAGGCAGATGTTCGTGGCTCTTTTGAGGCACTTCAGGGTGCGTTGGCCGATCTGGGCAACGACGAGGTGAAGGTCAATATCGTATCTGGCGGTGTGGGCGGTATCTCCGAAACCGATATCAGTCTGGCTATGACCAGCTCAGCCATCATTATTGGCTTCAACGCGCGAGCTGATAGTAAGGCGCGCAATGTTGCCGAGAACGAAGGCATCGAAATCCGCTACTACAACGTCATCTACGATCTTATCGACGATGTTCGTGCGGCCCTCTCTGGCATGTTGTCCCCGGAGCTTCGCGAGGAGATTGTAGGTATCGCGGAAGTGCGCGACGTTTTCCGGTCGCCCAAGTTTGGCCAGATTGCGGGTTGCATGGTGACGGAAGGCACGGTTTACCGCTCCAAGCCGATTCGTGTCCTGCGTGACAACGTCGTGATCTATGAGGGTGAACTCGAGTCACTCCGTCGTTTCAAGGACGACGCGAACGAGGTGAGAAGCGGCACTGAATGCGGTATTGGCGTAAAGAACTATACAGACGTGAAGGTCGGCGACCTGATCGAAGTCTTTGATGTCAACGAAATCGCTCGGAGTCTTTGAAGACCGCCGCCATGGCAAAAGAGTTTGAGCGGACGCAGCGCGTCAGTAACTACCTCCACGAGGAGTTGGCGCGTCTGCTTCAGAATACCGTGCGCGATCCCCGGGTGCAGGACGTGAACTTGACGGGCGTGGAAGTCAGTCGTGACCTCAGCCATGCCAAAGTGTTTTTCACGCTGATGTCAGACGTGACGTCTGAGGAACGTGCCGAAATCAGCGCGGTGCTCTCGAGGGTCTCGGGGTTTTTGAGGTCCGAGCTTGCCAAGCAATCATCGATGCGGACCGTTCCGCGAATCAGCTTCCGATTTGACGAGAGCGTCGGGCGTGGCCGCGACATGGAGAGCTTGCTGCGGGAAGTCCGTGCGGCCGACGCGAAGCTGCATGGTGAACCAGAGGCCGATTCCGCCGGTTCAACCGACTAAGCATGGCGCGACGGCGAAAAGGTCGGTCTGTTAATGGACTGCTGGTGCTCGACAAGCCATCGGGGCTGTCCTCCAACGCGGCGCTGCAACATACCAAGCGGCTCTTTGGCGCTGCGAAGGCAGGCCACACAGGCAGCCTGGATCCGCTGGCCACTGGCGTTTTGCCCCTCTGCTTCGGCGAAGCCACCAAGTTTTCTCAGTTTCTGTTGGACGCTGACAAGGGCTACCTCAGCACCTTCATTTTGGGTGTAGGCACGGACACGGCGGACGCAGATGGCGAGATCGTAGCGGAAGCGCCTGCAGATCATGTGACCGAGGAGAGTCTGTTGGCCGCCATGGCCGCGCTCACTGGAAACATCGAGCAAGTGCCACCGATGTACTCTGCGCTCAAAGTTGACGGCCAGCCGCTCTATAAGCGTGCCCGGGCCGGTGAGGAGGTGGAACGTGCATCGCGGTCGGTCACGATACGAGAATTCGGACTTCACGCATTTGCTCCCGGGCCCCGTGCGGAGGTGAAGGTTCAGGTGCTGTGTAGCAAGGGCACTTATGTCCGCACGTTGGCGGAGGACCTTGGGGCGGCGCTGGGCGTACCTGCGCACTTGAGTGCGTTGAGGCGATGTCAGTCAGGACCGTTCGCACTGGAGCAATGTGTGACGCCCGAGCAATTGACGGCGGCGCGAGAGCAGGGCACTGAGGGTGATTTGGACCCATTCCTCCTTCCCATTGAGGCGTGTTTGCCGCATTTACCCCGTCTGGTCATCTCCGAAGCCGCTACTTTTTACATTCGACAGGGACAGCCTGTGGTAGTGCCAAAAGGCCCCCAGAGTGGTATGGTGCGCGTCGCCGACGCGGAGGGACAGTTTCTTGGCGTGGGCGAACTGCGAGATGACGGGAAATTAGCACCCAAGAGACTACTCGCTCACTAGATAAGCGGCATATGCCGTTCCACGAACCTACCTGTAAACCTGCACGGATAGGCTCGATTCAACAAGCAGGTTGGAGAAAGAACCATGGCGTTGGAAGCAGCCGTCAAGGCACAAATCGTTAAGGATTATCAGCAGTCAGAGGGTGATACCGGCTCTCCGGAAGTACAGGTCGCCTTGCTCACAGCGAATATCGAGCAACTGCAGTCTCACTTTAAGGATCATGCACAGGATCACCACTCTCGACGTGGCCTGATTCGCATGGTTAACCAGCGCCGAAAGTTACTCGACTACCTCAAGCAAAAAGACACCGCCCGTTATGCGGAATTGATTAAACGGTTGGGTCTGCGTCGCTGAGGACCAGTCAAGGCCGGCCGAGCGCCGGCCTCGTCATATTTGGAGAAAACACGTGAATGTAGTGAAGAAAACTTTCCAGTACGGTGACCATGAAGTCACGCTGGAAACCGGTCGTATTGCCCGACAGGCGTCGGGTTCGGTCATGGTGACCATGGGCAGCACCAGTGTGCTGTGTACTGTTGTAGCGGAGCAAAAAGCGAGAGCGGGACAGGCGTTTTTCCCCCTCTCTGTCCACTATATCGAGAAAACGTACTCAGTAGGCAAGATCCCTGGTGGATTTTTCAAGCGTGAGGCGCGCCCAAGTGAAAAAGAGACGTTGACCTCTCGACTGATCGACCGACCCATCCGACCGCTTTTCGAAGACGGCTTTATGAATGAGGTGCAGGTCATCTGTACCGTCATGTCTGCTGATAAGGACACTGACCCCGATATCCCTGCCATGATTGGTACGTCGGCGGCGTTAGCGCTGTCAGGCTGCCCCTTCAATGGCCCCATCGGCGGTGCGCGCGTCGGCTTTACCGACGCTGACGGATACATCCTGAATCCGGGTTATGCCGCACTGGCTGACAGCCAGCTCGACATGGTGGTCGCGGGCACCAAGGACGCGGTGCTGATGGTTGAGTCTCAAGCTAAAGAGCTGACCGAAGACCAGATGTTGGGTGCCGTACTCTACGCGCATCAGGAAATGCAGACGGTTATCAACGCGATCAACGAGCTCGTGAGTGAAGCTGGCAAGCCTCGCTGGGACTGGAAGGCACCGGAAGCCGACGCCGACCTGGTCGCCGCTGTGGAAGCAGCCGCATCAGGCCCACTGGGTGATGCCTATCGTATTACCGAGAAAGCTGAGCGCTACGAGCGCGTCGGCCAGGTGAAAGATGACGTCGTCGCGCAGCTGGCGACAGAAGATGGTCCTGCGGAAGATGACATTAAGGACATCTTCAAGAGCCTCGAGAAGCGCATTGTCCGTGGCCGTATTCTGGCAGGCGAGCCCCGTATCGACGGGCGCGATAACCGCACGGTTCGCGCGATCGCCTGTGAAGTGGATATTCTGCCCAAGGCGCACGGTTCAGCGTTATTCACGCGCGGTGAGACTCAGGCGATTGGTGCGGTCACGCTGGGTTCAACTCGCGACGCGCAAATTATCGACGCCCTCGAGGGTGAGCGACGTGACCCCTTCATGTTGCACTACAACTTCCCTCCCTACTCAGTAGGTGAGGCAGGTCGTATCGGTGCCACGGGACGACGTGAAATCGGTCATGGTCGCCTTGCGCGACGCGGTCTCGCTGCCGTCTTGCCAGGCGAAGACGAATTCCCCTACACCGTTCGGGTTGTTTCAGAGATTACCGAATCAAACGGCTCCAGTTCCATGGCCTCGGTGTGTGTCGGGTCGCTGTCCTTGATGGCTGCCGGCGTGCCACTGTCTGCACCGGTTGCGGGTATCGCGATGGGTCTGGTCAAGGAAGGCAACCAGTTCGCCGTCCTGACCGACATCCTCGGCGATGAGGATCACCTCGGCGACATGGACTTTAAGGTTGCGGGAACGGCAAAGGGTGTGACCGCCCTACAGATGGATATCAAGATCGAAGGTATCAACGAAGAGATCATGGAGCGCGCGCTCGAGCAGGCGCTTGAAGCGCGACTGCACATCCTCGGTCAGATGAATACTGTTCTGGATGCGCCACGTGAGATCACGTCTGAAAACGCGCCCAGTATGACGACCTTGAAAGTCGATCAGGACAAGATTCGCGACATCATCGGTAAAGGCGGCGCAACGATTCGTCAGATCACGGAAGAATCCGGTGCAACTGTCGACATCGATGATGACGGCACGGTTAAAGTCTTTGGTCAAAACGCGGCGGCGCGCGATGCGGCGATTGAGATGATTCAGGCGATCACGGCTGAGGCAGAAGTAGGCGAGATCTACACCGGTAAGGTGGCGCGTATCGTCGACTTCGGTGCGTTTGTCACCATCCTGCCCGGCAAAGACGGCCTGGTGCACATCTCGCAAATTGCGGATGAGCGTGTTGAGAACGTCTCTGACTACCTGTCTGAAGGACAGGAAGTTCAGGTTAAAGTGCTGGACGTAGACCAGCGCGGCCGAATCAAGCTCTCCATGCGTGAAGTAGCGGCTAACGCCGGCGACGCAGTGGATGCTGACGACAGCCCCGAAGAGGAATCATTGGCAGAGGAGTGATCCCTCCCGCAGTCAGTGGATCCACTCGATGGATTAGTGAAAAACCGCGGCGATGACCGCGGTTTTTTTTGCCCGAGAGAAGCTTTCAGGCGTAAGGAACGCATTATCGCTTGATTGAGGCACAGCAGGGTAACCATCTGCCGACCGTTCCGTAGCCGTCGCGCAACCCCTGGGGGGGCGGCACGAGTGAGATGGACAGTCATGGTAGCGGTTGGTTGCGACGCGCGGCTGAGCAGATTGGTCTCCAGCTGGCGGCCAATGGGCAGACTTTCTGAGCCTTCGAGTCGTAGCGGCGTCAGGCGCACCGTCGTGGGCGGAACCATTCGAGCGGAAAAGTGCGCTGTCAGGCGCCCGGTTGCGCTATCGAATCATCGTTACACTCGATGAAAAGGTGATGGGCTAAAAGTTGGCGGACTCTGCCGCATTAAGATCCGCTTCATAGAGCACTTCGCCGCCGACCATGGTCAGTGCGACTTCCGTTTCCAGAATAGACGACTCGGGAACCGTAAGGATATCTTGTGACAGCACTGTCATATCCGCCCATTTGCCCACCTCGATAGAGCCCTTGACGTCCTCCTCGAAGCCGGCAAAGGCGGCGGCTAATGTCATCGCCTGAAGCGCCTCCAGGCGCGTGAGTTTTTGATGCGCTTCGAAACCACCCTCGGGGATGCCCTGCAGGGTCTTCCGCGTGATCGCGGCATAGAAGTTAGCGATGGGATTCACCGGTTCGACCGGCGCGTCGGTACCTGACGCGACGAGCACACCGTGATTCAGCAGGTCCCGCCAAATATAGGCGCCCTCATCGATGCGCTGTTGACCCAGGCGGTCGATCGCCCAGGGTCGATCTGAACTGAGGTGTACGGGCTGCATGGAGGCAATCACGTTCTGATCGGCGAACAGTTGTGCATCCCCCAGCTTCAGGTGCTGGGCGTGTTCAATGCGAAAACGATGATCGGAAGATGCTTGGGTGAACGGGGCAAAGACTCGAAGTACTTCGGAATTCGCTCGATCGCCAATGGCGTGCACGTTGATTTGCCATCCATCGGGTCGCGATCGCTCGATCAGTGCCGCCAGTGCCTCGAGGTCGTAGGTGAGAACGCCACTAGTATGTGGTGCATCGGAGTACGGAGCGTGGAGCCATGCGGTACGTGAACCCAGTGCACCGTCGGCCTGCACCTTGATGGAGCGGACCGTGAGTTTATCGTCACCGGCATTGAGCAAGGGCCCTAGGTCGAGCCACTCCGCCAATGCGGCTTCATCGCTGGCAAGCACCATGGAATACAAGCGAACAGCCAGTGCGCCGCGCGCAGCCATCGCGCGCTGGGCTGCCAGGTCGACTTGTAACGCCCCGGCGTCATGCGCCGTGGTGATGCCCTGACTGAGCAAGTGCTGTTGTGCGAGATCAATGACTTCCTCAGCGGTTTGTGGGTCGTAAGCCTGAAGCGGTGCAGCCAGTTTGATGGCCGTCTCGTGAAGCAGCCCCGTGGGCTCGCCATCATGCATCACCACGACGCCACGTTCGGGCGCCAAGGTGCTGGCAGTAATCCCAAGTTGGTCCATCGCGGCCTGATTCAGTAGCACGGAGTGGCCGTTGGCGTGCTCCAGAATCACCGGGTGCGAGGGCACCGCGCCTGAAAGCGCGTGGTGAGTCGGAAATCCATCTACACCGCCCGACGGCGGCCGTTGCCACTTGCTTTGATGCCAACCGTGACCGGTGACCGTGACACCCTCGCGGAGGGTGCTGGCACGCTCGGCGATGCGCGCAATGATGTCTGTAAAGTCTTCAGCACCGCTCAAATTGACCGCGCGCTGCGCAGCGCCAATGCCAGCAACGTGTAAGTGCGCGTCGATGAATCCGGGGTAGGCGACACGCTCACCAAGCTCGATAATGTGTGTTTGCGGTCCCCGGCGCTCAAGCGCCTGCTCCCGATTTCCAACGTAACTGAATCGGCCATTAGTAATGGCCACCGCCTCCGCCTGGGGGTGCTCGTCGTTCAGGGTGTAGAGGACCCCGGTCACAATCATATCGGCCGGCGGCGCCTCTGTTTGGCAGCCAGCGCTTGTGAGCACGGGTACGAGCAGAGCAAATCGAATCAGTATTGGGATGCGCATAATGGGCACTCAGTTGCGGATCAGGGCACTCCGCCAGATATAAAAAAGGGGCCTAAAAGGCCCCTTATGCTTGTCGCACTGACTATAGCTTAAAAGTTGTAGCGATAGCGTGCGTACCAGAATGCGCCACTGATGCCGAAGGGCGAGTACTGGCTGTAGGTATTACCAAGGATAGTTGCCGTGTTGAAACCGAGGTTGTTCACATCGGTCGCCTTCTGGCCACTTTCATCGGTGATGTTGTTACCGCCGATCAGAATGCTCGAATGATCGCCAATGCGGTACTCGAGCTCCAGGTCGATCAGGTACTCGCTGTCGAAGATGGCGTCGGTACCGAAGACGTCATTTTCGAAGCTGTCATACCACTCGTCGTAGAAGCTCAACCGAGCGAGAACGCGGAAGTTACCCACCGTATGGTTGGCGGACAGATTCCATCGCGTCTCGGGCGTGGTGAGCTCAATCTGGCGGATTCGGCCTGGGCCGATCGTTTCAGAGTTGAACCTTTCTACTTCGGTTTTGTTGTTGTTGTAGGCGAGATTCCAGTCAGTCGTGCCGCCCAGCCACTCGGTGTAGGTCGAGATCACCACGTCGACACCATGAGTATTGGTATCAAAGTCGTTGGTGAAGAACCGGAACTGAGTCAGGTCACCTGCACCGGGCACGTTGTCGGCGATCAGCTGATCAATCTGCTCCTGGGATAGAACCACCTCGGATGACAGGTTGATGCGGTCTTCTACGTCGATGTCGTAGTAGTCCACCGTGATCTCGAAGTTACCCAGCGTGGCGTAGATGCCCGCGGTGAAGTTCGTAGACTCTTCTGGTTCGAGTTGCTTGCCGCCTACCGAGAGCGCCACAGGGCTGGTCGCCGGAATGGTACCGTTGTTGACCAGTGTGGGCACACCGTTGACGTTAATCAGCTCGGTTGAGGTGTTGGACGCATTGGCCTGACCCGGGGTCGGTGCCTTGAAGCCCGTGCTGTAGGTTGAACGGATACCGAAGTTGTCGGAGATCGCGAAGTTAGCGCCCACCTTGTAATTGGTGGTGCTACCAAAGTCGTCAAAGTCCTCGAAGCGGACGGCCGCCTGCGTCACAAGACGGTCTGTCGGGGTCCACTCGGCATCGACATACACGGCATAGTTGTCACGCTCGAAGGTGCCTGAGGTGGCAGCCGGGAAGCCGGGGAAGCCGTTTGATGATGTGCTGAAGCCCTGATCCGCGAGAATACCCGCTGTATAGGATTCAACTTGGCCGGCGCCGATTTCGAACTCTTCCTTACGGAATTCACCACCAAATCCGATGTTCAGGGTATCGGAGGCGGTCCAGCTAAGGTCGGCGTTGAAGTTGGTGTCGGTCTGCTTGTACAGGCCGGGGTCAAAGTCGCGGGGCGTGTCTGGACCGAGGCTCGCGTTCACCGTGTTGTTGATGAAGAAGTCTGCCTCGTGCTCGCCGCGATAGG
>MDTD01130360.1_pt1 | contig 12326 bp, 5 predicted proteins | sample 811221 | NCBI WGS metagenome assembly MDTD01 (sample SAMN05326646, study PRJNA326480) | marine metagenome | isolation source: seawater | place: Pacific Ocean: South West | collected 2011 | reverse complement strand
GTCAACCGCCCATGCGTAGAGGAAGCCTCGGACGGTCCGCTCGCCAAGTTCACCTTGGGCAGCCGCCGGAAGAGGCCTTCCGGGTAAATCACCAGAGGGGACTGGTCCGTCGATCACGGCAAGACCAGGAAGATCTCCAGAACTACTGAGGCCATCCGAAGCACGCCACCAGAAGGGACCGTTCGCCGGAATTTCGGCACGCATCTCCACCCAGTTCCAACCTGGGTGTGCCCGCTCGCCGGCTGAGGAATCAGCTTCCAATGGCCCGTCGCCATTCACCAAGAAGAATCTCACAACAACAGCTTCATTCCAATCGTTTGAGAGCTGAACCAAGGAGTCAGTGACCAGATTGCCATCCATGTCCCATCGCAATTCAACATGGCCCAAGCTCAACAACGATCCTTTGCGTTCACAGCCGACTCGACAGTCTGCCTGACAGACCACGGGATCATCACAATCGGTGCCCGGGCCACGGAAGGTCCCACCCTGGGCTTCGCAGCACCCTTCGGCCAAGACCAAGCACTCGGGACCTGCACCGGCAGGAAGGCAGCAAGCTCCGATGGGTTCGCAGGCATTGAGCACCCCGTCACCGTTGCAATCAAGGCTGGGGTCGCTCAGGATCTCGCACACATCGGCCTGACCATTGTTGTTGCAATCTTCTTGGCACTCGTCCGGAACCTCATTTCCATCGCAATCCTCGGCACCATCGGCCAAGTCACACTCGTCGGGAACCCCGTTGAGGTTGCAATCGGGAAGGCCTTCACATTCATCAGGAATGGCGTTTGAGTTGCAATCGGCACTGGTGCCATCGTCCAGATCACACTGATCAAAGACACCGTTGTTGTTGCAATCTTCTTGGCACTCATCAGGGACTCCGTTGCCGTCGCAGTCAGAGCTGGCACCACTCAGGATGTCGCACTCATCAAAAATGCCATTGCCATTGCAATCTGGAAGTCCTTGACAATCGTCGGGGACGCCATCGTTGTTGCAATCGATTTCACAAGCGTCGGGAACGCCGTCGCCGTCACAATCGGTCTGGCAATCATCAGGGATGCCGTTTCCGTCACAATCGTTGTTTTCAAGTTCACATCGGTCGGGGATACCACTGCCGTTGCAATCTTCAAACGGTTCGCAAGCGTCAGGTGCGCCATTGCTGTCACAGTCGGGCAAGGACTGACAGTCATCAGGAATGCCGTCATTGTTACAGTCGATTTCGCAATCATCGGGGATTCCGTCGCTGTCACAATCGGGCTCACAGGAATCAGGAACACCATCGTTGTCACAATCTGTCTGACATTCGTCGGGAGTTCCATTCATGTCGCAGTCCGTACTGGTTCCACCACTGATATCACATCCATCAGGTACGCCGTTTGCATTGCAATCATTGAACCCGGGGCAGGGATCGGCAGAGCAGTCGCCACACACCAGGAAGGATCCGCCGGCCGCAGCACAAGATTCGGGATTCGCTTCGTCTAAGCAAAGTGCACCCGTATCGGCATCGGGGCAATCCAAGCAGCACCGTCCTTGAACTTGGCAGTTGGCCTGTTCGCATGAGACAAAGTCGCCCTGATACACCCCGCCAGAAGCCAAGCAATCGATTTCGGTGGTTTCGAAACACGTACCGTCGCAAGGATCACAACACGCCCCCAAGACGCCGTAATTCAACCGAACCGCCAAATCGATTTCAGCTTTATGCGGAGCCACGCGGAGAACAAAGTTCTTGCCACCACCGGTGACCCGACCGGTCGAAGCGATTTCAAAAACCACTGAGCCGCCTGCGGTCCACTCTCCAAATTTGTCCGATGGCACCGAGCCGTACATCTGGTCAGAGAAGAGGAATCGGCCACCAAAATCACAGGTGGAAAGAGGGGGAAGGCAAGATTCTCCGGCATCGCAGCACGAAAACGGCTCGTCGTCAACTTCGATGATGCACAACGGCAGTGGTTCAAGACCAGGGGCGTTACTAATGCAGATGCTTTCATCGAATTCAATCACGGGATTCACTTCCGTCCCGCCATTGTTGGTGTAAGTCGCATATGCCACCGCACGGCCATCAAGAAGGACCTCGACGTCGAGAAGAGGGCGCAGACCACCACGGTCATCAAAGGAATCGATGCTGAACTCTACGAAGCTGGACTGGGGGACAGTTTGCTGAACGAAGCGAGATTCCGCCAAGCAGGTATCCGCAGGACAGTTTGACCCCTCAAGCTGCCAGTTGCTTCCTGACGCGATACAGGCGTCTCGGGTCAGAGATTCTTCACACGCTCCGGTTTGAGGATCACAGCAAGCCCCCAAACAAACAACATCCGAGCAGGTGGTTTCAAAACCCATCGCTCGACCTCCGAGGTCCGCACACTCTTCGTAGGTCATACGTTCGGTGCAATCACCGCTGCCCAAGCAGCAAGCGCCAAGCACTTCGCAAACCACCGCGGCTTCACATTCGGCACTGTCTCCCTGATAACGACCACCAACCCCGAGACACTCGTCTTCCTGAAGACCGTTCTGGCAGGTGAGATCCTGAAAGCAGCAAGCACCGAAGGGGACGCACACGAATTCATCGCAAAGCACCGCCCCAGTGAATTGGCCGTCAAACATCACGCATTGTTCTTGGTTCAGTTGAACACACTGACCTGTCGATAGGCAACATGCACCACTTAACCCAGCCGCCACAGGCAACCGACCCTCTTCTGAGCCAGTCTCTTGTGCCATGGCCGTGCCAGTTGGCAACGCAAACCAGGCCCACACGGCCACCATCATCACGATCCGATGCATTCCACACCCCCGAACAGCCCCGGGTCCAACCACCCCCCATCCACGAGATGCGGGTGCCCGAGTTCTTGAACCAATATTCTCGGACATAAACAACTTGTCAACAGTTACTTATGAACTTATCCACATAATTTTGCATCTTGCCCACAGGCCCTCCATAAGTACGGAGATTCTTGTCCCAAAGCCTCAAACGGGCGGGAATAAACGAAAAAGGCCTGATTTCTAGCAGGCAAGGCTGATCAAAAGGTGATGGAGTGAGGTCAGTCCGCGAGAATATCGCGCCCTTTGATGCCATCGATGGTGAGGACGTGGAAGCTGGTGGCTGCGAAGTCGTAGCCGTAATCGATCAGGTACCCATCGGTGCCAAGTGGCGTGTTTCGCTTCCAAAGCCCCACGCCGTCTTGGGCCTGAACTCGGCCGTCGGCCCGTTCGGCCTTCCGAACGCCAACGGTCTCAACGTGGCTGTCGTAAAACAACGTGGCGGGGTTCGACTCCCAGCAGTGGTTGAAGTAGAACGGTTCACAGGACTCGTAAAAGGAGCCAATGTCGTTTTGGATGTTGGTGTTGCACTCAGCCCGACGGGATTGAAGCCACTGGTGCTCAAGCATATGGGTCTTCAGTGAACTGTATTTGGCCTGATCCATGGCTGGAGAGCGGAATCCTCCGGGCAAATCCCAAGGACTGCCGGTGAAGTCTGCGTCCATTACTTGGGCGGCAAACATTCCGGCCGGGGACAGGCAATAGCTGCTCCAAGCTGGAATGAATCCCCATGGGTAGGTGAAGTTTGCAATGCAGTATTCCTGAGGATCGTCAAAACAGTTGGTGCCATCTTGGCCTCGGTTTGTGATGGCATCCAAAACGATGGTGTCTTTGGGTGCGTAAAAAGTGGGGTCGTAGAACTTGTTTCCAACGTATACGTTGAAATTTCGAACGTTTGGAATTCGGAAAGAACCCCAATATTCAAAACCGTTGCTGGGATCCATTACCAAGGGCTGTGCGCAGCTGTGGACAGGCAGAGCGCTCGCTTCGTGGGTCCAGATATAGCTTCCACTCGTACCGTCTGCATTGGTTGCGGTGCCAAAGTTGATGCCGGGATGCAATCTCCCATTCCGCGCGGCGGCGTAGCCTTGGAAGCCGACATCAGCGTTTTCACCATACTTGCCGATGTTGTCGTCGATCATGGTGAACTGCCGGCCGTTCCACTCTGCGGCATAACTGGCGTGGGCAACCCCGAGGTTTTTCAGATTCGAAAGCGATTGGGTCAGCTTGGCTTGGTCGCGGGCTTTCCCGATTGCCGGGAGCAAGATAGAAACCAAAAGAGCAATGATGGCAATGACCACCAGAAGTTCAACAATGGTGAAAGCTTTCCGTCGGGAAGTGGTGGTCATTCAAAGACTCCTCTGGGTATAGCCCTAATCAAAACAATACCCAGAAAGGGCTACTCGCGACACTCAATCGGCGATTCCATCGCAATTTGCCCCCGAATGATCTTGGATTGTCGGTGTGCTCGATTTCACCGTACTGCGGGCCACATATTCAGGAGTAGGACCGTTCCAACGAACCGTTCGCCCCATGCTGATGAACCAATGTCTTCGTTGACACGGGGGCGACCAAATTCGGGGAGAGCTGGTCTTAACGAGCCCAGAGGCTCTGAAAAAGGGTGTCGACGCAGGAGCAACCGTTCTGACCAAGGCCGGCGCTAAACCTGGTTTCTGACTCAACGCGACGCATGGGCAGGGCTCCTACGCCCAAGAACAAAGCAGTCCATGTCCATGATCTGCACGCCTCTATCTTGGCTTTGCTGGGAATCCGCCACGGACGACTGACCTACCGACACGCTGGCCGCGATTTTCGCCTTTCCGATATGGAGGTTCGAGTGGTCCGCGAATTGTTCGCATAAATCGGGGTCACTTGCATTAGCGGTCTGAAGGTGCAAGCTTCACTGATCCCGTGACGGCAGCGTGGGCTTTTTGACCTGAACGGTCGGGCAAGAATGCCCCCACAGACAAATCACAAGGCAACAACAGCAGCGTGTCGTCGTCCGATGTGTGCCGGTCTTGTGGGGCAAAGTCCTGGGTGTACCGGGCCACCTTTGACAACCGAACCTCTTCAAGACGACCTTCAAAGGGGGACGTCATGGTCCCGTCTTCAGCAACATCCCCTCCCACCACCAAGGGCAACGTGTTGGTCAAACGACTGCCGCTGGCGGAGGACCGGCCCACCTCCTTGCCGTTGATGAACAATCGAACACTCTTGCCGTCATACACCCCGGCCACGTGCGACCATGAATGCGCCTTCAAGCGGAATTGCTCTGGAGCTGCGGCCATCCGGTAGCCCCCCCCAACATGAATGTAGAACTCGGGTCGGCCGTTGCTGGCGAAGATGCCGTACTCGCTGCCTTCGGTTTTGGTCACCACGCCAACCCGATTGGAAAAGCGGTCCGGCCGCACCCAGCATTCAAGGGTCATTGGTCCGTCCGGAAGCGGGAGAGACGCACTCGGAACCCGAGCGTGACCCGCTTTGGCCCCCGTCTTCAACACTTGATCGGCGTCGGCTTCTGGTAGATCACCCAAGTCAATATCCAAAGGGAAGGGATGTCGAGATTCTGGGATTTGAATGGCCACTCCCGGCCCCATCCACTCCGAAGATAGCACCAACTCTGGTACCCCCCATCGAGCATCGACCAATCCAGGAACTCGCCGCACCCGAAACGTCATTTCGGTGATCGCGTTACCAGACGCTTGGGCATGGCGATGGTTGGGTTCAATATCCCATCGGTCATCACCTTCAAGCGTGACATGCCACCGCACACCACGATTGGGGTTGGGGTTGGCCAAGCGAACCGAGATTTCAGCACCCACCGAACCGTCTTCCTGCACCGGAAGTGCGGAGAGGAACTCTGGACGAACATCTCGAAGACGCCGTGCTTCCTCCCGATTTTGATCGGTCATCATGCGAGGATCCATGGTTTCACCAACGGGAAACATTGCCATCTGAATTTGGTCATCACGGACGGTGATCAAATTCCAGTGATGCAACCATCCCGCTTGAGGGACGGTGAAAGATTGTCTACCGCCCACGGTCGCCAGAGACAAATACTCGATGCCGTCTTGTGGCCCTGCGTAGGTGGCTTGATGGATATGGCCAGCGAAAACCGCACGGACATTGCCACCGGACACCAAGATCTCATGGACTCGGTCCCAGTCATCACCGTAGGAACCTTTTCGCCAGCGGGGATGATGGAGGAAGACAAACTGATGGCGCATCGAAGAACCTTCAGTCACCATCTGAGTGAGCCATGCTTTTTGCGCGGGACTCATGACTTGACAATCGGGCTTGCCGAAATTTCGCTCTCCGGTTTTGGGATTCCCCTCGTCTGAATACAGCACAATGAACCGGCACCCTTTGTGATCGAAGGCGTACCAAAGCGGACCAAAATGCTGTTCGTACCTTCGCTCGTGTTCTTCTGCCGGACGATCGGGACCACGCCAGTAAATATCGTGGTTGCCTGCGACTGGGAACCATGGACATAAGAGTCCGTTCATAGTCTCTCGGTACTCTCGCATCTGATCTAGCCACGGCTCAGTGGTGTTGTAGCCTTGAATCAAATCACCCACTGTCATCACAAGGTCCGGCCCCGCCAAGTTCGTGTCTCGTACGGCACGCGCGAGCACGCGTTGGGCTTGGTCATGACCGCTGCGTTGGTCACTGGGTTCAGACAAGAATCCGGTGTTGCCCCCAGTGCGATCGCCATACACCGCAAAAGTGAAGGATTCACCCTCGGCGGGCAGAGCAAGGGCTCGACCATCGCGGTTTGTGTGGAACCGATTTGCGTCGAAGACCACTTGGTGATTTTGAGGGATCAAGGCATCCCCGAGGGATCCCAACAACATGGCAGCAATGAACATGGGGTGCAGTATGCCGAAGTCTTTGTAAGTTTGGGATTACGACGTCAGGAGCGGTTTATTCGACACGGGTGGACGTTTTTACGACTGAAATCTGAAGATTCACCGGCTCAGCGCTGTCCCCGGTTTATGGTGGATGCATGATCCGAACCCTCTGTTCCCTGACGGCCATGGCTTTCAGCTCCGTGCTTTCGGCGAACGGGCTTGAGTTGGTTCCCGGCGGGGCGTATGCCCGGGTTTGGGCACCCTTTGCCAGCTCCGTCCGCGTGGCCGGTGACTTCAACGGATGGAACCTCAACGCCAATGTGCTGTCCTCCAGCGGCAACGGTTGGTGGGAAGGTGGGATCTCTGGCCCGGAAGCTGGTGACGAATACAAATTCGTGGTGGTCAACAGCGGAGTGAACTGGAGACCAGATCCTTGGGCAAAAGAGATGGTCAACAGTGTGGGCAACTCCATTCTGATGGACCCCTCCGATTTCGCTTGGACCGATCAATCGTTCCAAATCGACAATTGGAACGAACTCGTGGTCTACGAGATGCACCTTGGCACCTTCCCAGGCGGCAGTCCCCCCGACACGTTTGACCAAGCGATCACCCGACTTGACCACTTGGTGGAGCTTGGTATCAATGCAGTCGAGTTGATGCCCATCAATGAATTTTCCGGCGGGCTGTCATGGGGATACAACCCGGGCCATGTCTTCGCGGTCGAAGAGTCCTATGGCGGGCTTCGCGGCTTGCAACGGTTTGTGAACGCCTGCCACGAACGTGGAATTGCGGTGCTGCTCGACGTGGTCTACAACCACCTTGGCCCTTCTGATCTTGGTATCTGGCGCTTCGACGGGTGGTACCAAGGCGACTGGGGCGGCATCTACTTTTACAATGACGATCGTGGCGCGACCCCGTGGGGGAACACACGTCCCGACTTTGGTCGCAACGAAGTGCGCGAATATCTGGTTGAAAGCGCGATGTACTTTCTCAACGAGGTGCACATCGACGGACTTCGAGTGGATGGCACCGCTTGGATCCGAAGAACTGGTGCCGACCTTGGCGGTGGAGATGTTCAAGACAACCCCGACGGCTGGAGTTGGCTGCAATATCTCAACAACAGTATCGATGCGCAAAGTCCCGAAAAATTTATCGTGGCCGAAGACGGATACAACGACTGGGCCATTACGCGTCCGACCTCTCAGGGCGGATCAGGTTTTGACAGCCAATGGGATCCCAATTTTCATTGGCCCGTTCGCGGCGCTATCGAAGCGACCAACGACAACGACCGGAACATGTGGGCCATTCGGGACGCTGTCAGCTTTGCGTACAACGGCAACCCCATCCAACGGGTTCTGTTTACCGAGAACCATGACGAGGTGGCCAACGGACGTTCGAGGGTTCCGGAAACCATTTGGCCCGGCAACGCAGGCAGCTACTACTCCCGGAAGAGATCCACACTTGGTGGGGCCTTGGTCATGACGTCTCCAGGCGTGCCCATGATTTTCCAAGGGCAAGAGTTTCTGGAAGATGGGTATTTCCGTGACTCGGATGCTCTGGATTGGTCCAAGAAGGACACCTACCGCGGCATTTTTAATCTGCACCGAGATCTCATCACCCTCAGGAGAAATCTCAACGGCAACAGCCGCGGTTTGACCGGCTCCAACATCAACTTCTTCCACGTCAACAACATCGATAAATTGATCGGCTTCCACCGCTTCCAAGACGGCGGTCCGGGAGACGACGTGGTGGTGGTGATGAACTTCCGCGACCAACCGTGGAACAACTACCGCATCGGCTTTCCCCGATCGGGTGAGTGGAAAGTGATCTTCAACTCAGACAGCACCATCTACGGAGACGATTACAGCAACCAACCGGGGTACGACATCAACACCGATCCCATTCCGTATGACGGTCTTGGACAATCGGCAGAGATTGGCGTTGGCCCATACAGCTGCGTGATTTTCTCCCAAGTGGGTAACCCTCCGCCGCCACCGCCACAAGATGAAGACCTTGATGGCGATGGTGTAGTCGGACTGCTCGACGTGCTGATCGTTCTCTCCAACTGGGGCTCCGGGGATGAAGGCGATGTCAACGGGGACGGTGCCGTGGAGTTCAACGATTTGGTGGCCATCTTGGCCGCATGGGGTTGACCCTACTCCACCTCGCTTTGACGGCTTGACCGATTCCCTCACAGCGGTTCGAGATCCGAGTACGATTTCAAGCCCTAAACTAGGGCTCTGGAAAGGTACTGATGCTCGACGCTCAACATCACAGCACAGGCTTTCAAGAGAAGTTCGTTCACGACGATGCCCTGCGATTTCAGACGGCGACTTCCATCGCCAAACAAGCTGGAATCCTGCTGGGGATAAAGTTAGGCCAGTCCGAAACGGAGGCCGTATCGATCGGCAACCTCTTGGTACGTGCCGACCTCTCGGAACCAGGAGATGTGGATCTCCACCAAGCCATGAAAGAGATCACCGCGAGCTCCAGCGTCGAACTAAGCAACTTGGAGATTACCGACATCATCGCTTTGGCTCGAAACCAAACCACGCGCTACCCCGATCACACCGAACCAAACCATCAACCATGACACAGAGAAGAAACTCCATGCATTACGCCCCCCTTTCTGTTGTGCTCATTTCCAGCGCCGCTATGGCTGGAGAATGGGTGACCCTTTTTGACGGCACGTCGCTGGACGGCTGGCGGGCCGCCGAAAACCCCAAAGCTTTCAGCGTGAAAGACGAAGCCCTCGTGGTCAATGGTGAACGCGGGCACCTCTTTTGGTCGGGAAAGGGCAAAATCGATAAAAAGTGGGACGACTTCGAATTTGAGGCCATGGTACGGACGCAGCCAGGCGCAAACAGTGGCGTATTTTTCCACACCAAATTCCAAAGGTCTGGCTGGCCGGATATTGGCTACGAGTGCCAAGTGAACGCCACCCATGGAGACAGCATCAAAACCTGTTCTTTGTATGACATTGTGAACAACAACATGCCCCCACATGTCGACGGCGACTGGGTCAAGTTAGGTATTCGTGTTGCTGGGCGGCACATCCAAACCAGCATCGACAACCAAGTCGTGGTTGACTGGTGGGAGCCTAAGGATCGCAAGGGAAGCAAGCGACTTTCCGACGGCACCTTTGCCATCCAAGCTCACGATCCCAACAGCATTGTCGAATACAAACTCATCAAAGCCCGACATCTTGACCTTAAAGACATGACTCGGGCCGAGCGTCTTGACGTGCGACTGAGCACCCAAGACGTACCGGAAAAAGAGTGGTGGAACCGAATGGACCACGGCCCGTTCGTCTCTTGTTCGACGGGCTATCCCATGGACTACGCGACCGCCAACAAAGGCTTGAACCTTTTCCTCGAAAATGGATGGGTGGCATCCTTTGATACGGGCCTACTTCGAGTGGGCGCTGTCTGGCAAGGCGGTTTGGACTGGGATGGCGTTTCCTACAACGGCAGTCATGGTGGACATCCCGGCGCGGTCGGCACTCCCATTTATGGCAGTCTTGATGGACCCGGATGGAGGGTGAATGGCTCTTGGGAAGATCCCCGGCCCAGCAAGCCCTGGGGGCCACTTCCTGCTGACATGGCGCGATGGGGCGGCCTGATGCGGGTAGGCGAAGAATCCATTCTGAATTATTCCGTGGGTCAAGCCCGCGTGCTCGAACACCACGGCGTAGAGCAAAATGAGGCCGGCGATGTCTTGGTCCGTACCCTCGAAGTATTCCCCGCCGCTGAACCTGAAATCATGCAACTTCGCGTGGCCGACGCCACTCGAAAGCAGCGCATCAAAGTGCTTTCCGATGGACGCGGGGCGCGGGTCGGTGACACAAGATTTGCCATCCGTGGGAGCGAGGCTTCCACCTTTGAAGTCTTGGGAACATCCCTCGTGCTAAACCTCGACCCCACCGTCGACGGTCCTTCCGGCTCGATCATGGTGGCACTCGCCGCGACACGTGATGACATCAAACCCAGCGTTCTTGCTTCCGCCCCCACGCCGAAGCGACTGTTCACTCGAATGTTCGCGGGAAGCGATCCGGACCCTGCCCTGTTCCCGTCGATCTATCCTGAAGAAATCGTGACCAAAGCCAAGGTCGCCGACAACGGTGACGAGACCTTTGTGGTGGACGACATCCCCGTGCCCTTCGAGAACCCATGGAACTCGTACATGCGCATCGGTGGGTTTGACTTTGTTGATGAAGACACCGCTGCCGTCTGCACCTGGAACGGTGATGTCTGGCTGGTGAAGGGCCTCCGGGAAATGGGTGAGATCCGGTGGAAAAGATTCGCCTCCGGTCTGTTTGAGACTTTGGGATTGGCGGTCCGGGATGGTCAGATCTTTGTCCACGGCAAAGACCAAATCACCCGTCTGATCGACTTTAACAACGACGGCGAAGCCGATCTCTATGACAACTTCTGCAACCTCGTAAACACCACCCCCTCGTTTCACGATTTTGCTTTTGATCTTCAAGTGGATGGCGAAGGTAACTTCTGGTTTGGGAAAGCCGGACCCGTACGCGGCGGTGGACGGGGGTTCGAAGACAGCCTGAACGAACACCACGGCACTGTGATCAAAGTCGATAAAACGGGTCGAGATCTCGAAGTGTTCTCCACTGGACTTCGCGCCCCGAACGGCATTGGTATTTCTCCCGACGGTCAAATCGTCACCGCCGGGGACAACGAGGGCACTTGGGTGCCCCATTGCAAACTGCACTGGATGACCCCTGGCTCCTTCCAAGGCGTTGTGCCATTGGCCCACCGCAGTGAGACGCCGAGCGATTACAACAAGCCCTTGTGCTGGTTCCCCATGAGTGTGGACAACTCCTCCGGCGGCCAAACTTGGGTGACCTCCTCCAAATGGCCGTGGACCGGAGAGTTGCTCCATCTGTCGTACGGCCAAAGTTCCATCTACCGAGTAATGAAAGAAGAAGTCAACGGCCAAGTGCAAGGCGGGGTTTTCCGTGTGCCGGTCCAGCTTGGCTCCTCGGCCATGCGTGGACGGTTCCACCCCACCGATGGGCAGCTCTGGGTGTGCGGACTCAAGGGATGGCAGACCAACGCCGCGCGTCTCGCCGCTTTCCAGCGTGTGCGATGGACCGGCCGCACTCCCAAGAACCCCACTTCGCTTACCGCGGTCGAAGATGGCATCAAGATTTCCTTCTCCGTGAATCTTGACCGTGAACTGGCCGAAGACACCGGATCGTGGGCGGTCAATTGTTGGGACTATGTGTGGGGCCCGATGTACGGCTCTCCTGAAGTCTCGGCCCTCAACCCGAATGTTGAGCAAATTGAACTCGCGAAGAAAAAAGAAATCCGAGTCGAAGAACACGACGAAATGATCGTTGAGTCTGCGACCCTGCTTGATGATGGAAAAACAGTGCACCTCAAGCTCAAAAACATGCAGCCCGTCATGCAAATGCACGTGCAATGCGACTTGGAGAGCACCGATGGCGACGTGATTATCACCGACATCTGGAACACCGTCCACGAGTTGGGTACAAATTAACCCGTCATGCTTTCCTTCCTCCTCTTGGCCATCGCATTGAACCTGGGGCCCAACGCCTCAGAACCCAATGCGACGTCCGGGGTAACGGTTACATTCGAGGACGGAAACCATCAGCGAATCCTGCCAACCCGCTTGTTCGCCGCCCGG
>MDTD01044812.1_pt1 | contig 12326 bp, 9 predicted proteins | sample 811221 | NCBI WGS metagenome assembly MDTD01 (sample SAMN05326646, study PRJNA326480) | marine metagenome | isolation source: seawater | place: Pacific Ocean: South West | collected 2011 | reverse complement strand
TACTTTCGCCACCGATATCGAGCAGATCTGCCCCCTCCTGCACTAACCGCAGCGCATGTTCGACCGCACGCTCCGGTTCAAAAAAATCACCACCATCAGAAAAGCTGTCGGGAGTTACGTTGACGATCCCCATGACCCGAGGCACTCTGGAAAAGTTCAAAGTCCGGTCACGTAATTGCCAGACATTTGCGCGATCCGGAAAGCGAGCTTCGAGTGAAGCGTCCGAGGGGCGATCAGCGTGGAAGTGATGCGGGGAACTCATAATTACCCCAAGTCTATCACGAAATGTCTACCAGGAAATGGTTGTCTACCAAGGAATCATTTCCATCTGCTCAACGATCTGCACCGCGAGCTCATCGATATCGGCTTGGAAAGTTGTGGCAACGGACTGACCCGATTCTGGAATCATCGTTTCCTCAACTCCAATCCGCATGAAGAAGTCCTGGAGCGGGATCGTAGCGGCGTCTGAGAGCAACTCGCCCTGCGCCCCATACCATTTGATATCAACAATCATGTCGACTTCGTAAATACGAGGAATATCGTATTCGTTCTCAGCAGTCGTATTCTTAGATTCGGATATAATCCGTCCCTTGAGAACACTGTCAGCCCGGTCCGCCGTGACCACTCGATAGGGCGTCTTCAGATTGATTTGTTTCACGACCGCTTCCGTCAACCTCTCTCCTAGATTTCGACGAAAGCTATCCGATTCAAAGATCGGCACGTGAACGGTCCGAATATCGTCCCGATAGAGCGTTTGGTATCCCCAACGATACCCGGCACAACCGGTGAAAATCAGCAGGCCAGCGATCCAGGCCAGGCAAGCCAGGCATTGATACCTTCGATCAAACATCCGTGTATTCATCCGGTTCAGAATGAGGCTCGCAACGAACAATCTAACGTTTCAGGCTACGAAACGGATCTTGAGCCACCAGGGGTTTTTGCTGTTCGGGCGTGGGAAACAGATCGGTCAGCCAGGGCACGGGGCTTTCTGGTTCGGGAGCCTTGTCCGAAATCTCCGCCACTCGAACGGCGGCATCCTGAGCAAGGCTGGTATCTGCATAATCCCGTTGGACGCGTGCGTAATATTGACGTGCCGCTGCATACTCTTTGCGGTTGTCATAATACTTTGCCATTCTCCAGTCATGGCTGGCCTTATTCAAACGCACCTGCTTCCAGGCTTCCTTCAAGAACTCTTGTTGCTCACGCGACTCCTGAGGAAACTGCCGATAGACCTGTTTCAATAAGTCTTCAGCTTGATCCATGGGAGTGACGGCATAATCGGGACCTTGGTAAATCTCCAACTTGCATTGAACGCCGAGCACATGGGCTTGAAATTGATGTTCGCTGTTGGGGAATGCCCGACGCAGGTCGGCGAACATTTCGTCCGCAGCCTGGTATCTTCCTTTTTTGAAGTATGCAATCCCGGCCGCCATGGTGGCGTCATCCGCCAATTTACCTGTTGGGTTGTCGAAACGAATCTTGTCGAACACAAGAATACCTTCGACGAACTGATCAAACAGCGGGCGATCCTTAGAGAAGAAATTCGGCGTGACACGTAAACTCGGATCGAGTTCATGGTGTTCAACCCAATATTGAGCCAACGCGAATCTCCGTTTATCGACAGTATCCAGATGTCTGGTGTTTTGGTACTTCACGACGAGCATCGTGTAGGTTTCTGATGCCTTCGGATAGCGATCCGCAAAGAAATAACTTTCACCAAGCATGAACAACGAATCTTCTTCAATCACTGAGTTTGGCCAGCGGGAAGATGCTTTTTTGAACAACTTTGCCGCTTTCATGAACTGCTTCTGCCGCGACTCGTCGGTCAACTTGGTCGCTTCCACGAAGATCGCCTCACCTTCGTCAAAAAACGACTTGGCCGACTGCTCATCGGGACCGTAGCCAGCGGCTTCTCTGGCCGACTCGATTGCCTTCGACGGACTCACATAGCGTAGGAATCCGTTATCTTCTTCGCGAAGACGAACAATCTCGTCTTCCTGCTGTCCACGCACAACCGGCTCAGCGCTGTTCGAATTCGGGGCCTGTCCCCAGACGCTGACGCTTGTGAAACATCCCAGCAAGAGAGAGAGCATACCGAGCGTTCCCAAACGCCAAACTGCCTCGTGCCTGCTTGGAACACAGCAACGCAATACCGTGATTCGAATCGTTTGCGACATCCTTGTCACCTCTCGCTATTTTCCGAGCCTTCCATCACCGAAGTTGAGTCAGGTATCCATACATGCGGGGCCGACGCCCTAGCAGATGGCTGATATATCCATTGAGTAACCCACGGATTTCTCCACGCACAGTCGCTGTCAACTCGATCGCATCGCGAGACGAATTCAGATCAGAAAGCTGCATCAAAGATTGAATAGCGTTGCTACTCAAACTCACCACATGTCGCTTCCCAACTCGACAACGCTGGCAAACAACTCCTCCCGCAAGTTGCCCAAATGACACTCTTCGTCCATTCAAAGGGATCGAAACCCCACACTCAACGCATTCAGAAAAGGTAGGCAGATGCCCCAAATCTCGAAGCGTCGACAGTTCGAATCGGGCGACTTCTATACCGACATCCTGGCTCCCATTTAAGGACTGCAATGTCTTACAGGCACTACGAAACAACTCAGGATGAGGATCACGCTCATCGGTCATTGTTTGCAAAAGCTCTGCGACGTAGTAACCCGCATAAAGACAAGTCAAATCACGGGTAGCCGCTCGAAACGGCTGTTCCAAGCGAGCCTCAGTCAGCAGATCCATCGCTGACGACGATTTGCGGAGGAACACTACGCGAGAAATGGCAAGCAGGTCAAGGGCGTTCTCGAACGGACTCTTTTGTCGCCGGGCTCCCTTCGCCAAGGCAGTAATCTTGCCAAAATCCTCCGTAAACAAGGTGCTAACGTAGCTCGACTCGCTGAACTCGACCAGCCGGATGACGATCGCCATGGTCTTTTCTGCAGACATCCGATAGCAAATTCACAAAAGGAAACGAACGAGTCACTGTTGGACAATAATGCAAACTGCTGCCATGCTCTCGAAACCAGATCGCTAAATGCAGTCTGAATTCGCTGCTAGCCATTGGGTAAACGGAATCGGTACCGCGGGTTCACTCGATGGCATTTCATGGAGCGACCGATACCACCACCCCACGTCGCGCCACGCACCATGCTTGAAGGCCACACTCGGAAAAACGCCGACCTGCCGAAACCCCAAGGACTCGTGAAACGCCTGACTCGTTTGATTCAGGACGGCAATGCCGGCAAAAGCAGAGTAGAATCCCTGTAAAACCAGGATGGCGAAGAGCTTTTCAAACAGCTGCCGTCCGCATCCTTGCCGTCGACAATCGACATCAACGTAAACCGAAACTTCGACCGACCATCGGTACGCATCTCGCAGACGATGAGAGGATGCATAGGCGAATCCGACCAGCCCTTGGTCACCCACCTGCACGAGCCATGGAAATCTTTCCAACGTGGTTGCGACCCGCAGCTGTAATTCGCGCTCTGACGGCACCACAGTCTCAAAGGAAATAACTTCCTGACTGACTGCGGGCGCGTAAATGCGACGAATTTCAGCGGCATCATCAGCGGCAGCAACTCGAATCATGGTAAGTCCTCGACGAGACGCATTCCGCAAGAGACCTCTGCATTTTCGCGTCTCGATCCAAGATGACAGAATTAGGACGATCCGAAAAGCCCGGACTTTGTTCAATCACAGAGTTGAATTCGCGATGAATTAGACTATCGAAAATCGAAGGATCGAGTTCAGCTGGAAGCTCACTTTTGCTGCAAGAACGCGATCAACGATCGCATCTGAACCGGATTCAGCTCCTTTTCGATCCCTTCAGGCATGAGCGAGGTCTTGAGCGTCTCAAGCGTTTCGATTTGCTCCCGAGCGATTGTCTGGCGCTTGCCATCTGCCTGAATCAAGGTTACCCCCGCGTTATCCTCTGCTGCCAGCAAGCCCTGAACCACTCGTCCATCAACCGTTTGAGCGACACATGTCACATAGTTCGGATTGATCGCCATATTGGGATCAAGAATGTGCGACAGCAGGTCTTCCACACTTCGGTGGGATTGAGAAGTCAGTTCCGGCCCGACGCGATTCCCAACGTCACCTGCCTGATGGCAAGTCGCGCAATGCTTCACAAAAAGTTGCTTGCCGGTTGCGACACTGCCCTGCTCCGGTAATTGACTCAACCATGCCTCGACGATCGCCTTCCGATTGCTGTATTCCTCATCTCCCCAAAACGCCTTCGCTCGTTCAGCGATCTCGGCTGTGGACCATCGCAATAAGGTTCGTCGTTGCTCAAGATCTAGATTGAGTTCATTGACAGCAATCCGCTCCTGCTCAACGGCGTCCAGAAGATCACTATGGAAATTCCGCCGGGAGAGCATCAATTGGATCGCCTTAGTCCGAAGCGTCGGTCGCAGTTGTGTCCAAACCTGAGAGATCAAAAGTGCGGTCTTCGGGTCGTTGAGCTGCTCAAGGGCCTCAAGAGCTGCCTGCTGAATTTCGAGGTCCTCATTCGCATTCAGTAGATCGACAAGGCGCGGGGTCGATTCGGAATGATTAAGACGAGCAAGGATTCGAATCGCAGCCAAGCGATCAGAGCGCGGTACATCGGGTTGTCCAGCGGCAGTGCTGGCCCTTGTCAAACGAGCCTGCAGGGAAGCGGGTGCCGTTACCTCCGACTGGCGGTAGAGATCGAACAATGGCAAGTCGAGAGACGAATCGGCATTTTCCCAACCGGCGAGCAAACGGGACAGGACCGGCGCATCCAGTCGTTGTGCGGGCCGTCGCTCCCACCCTTCATGAAATCCTGTCAGCAGCGACTTTTGTAATTCCGGGGAAAGCTGAAGAGGCGCTTGCTGGGCCCACACGACCAAGCGTTCCTGATCGCCCGCGGGCAAAGCCGCCACGACATTGGCTGACAATTCGCGAAGCACTTGATCGGCCACGTCAACATCATCTGGATCGGCGACGACTCTCTTTAGCAGTTCGAAACTCGCTTCATTAGCTCCCACGTAGACAGCTCGTCGCGACCAGGGATGGGTGGCATCGAGTTTCAACATTGCCCACAAACCTTGAGCCTTGCCATCCGCAGGCGCTGAAGAAACAGACAAAGCCGCCCAATATCGCACGTGTGGATGTTCGTCTTGCAAACGGCCTACCAGTTCCTTGCCGACTGCCGACCATTCTGGATAATTCACGGCGAGTCGAACGGCGGTTTGTCGGACTCCATGATGCGAGTCTTTTAACGCGGACAAAAGATCGTCCCTAAAAAGCTGACCCAGACTATCCAACAGCCAGAGACTTCTCACTCGAGCCTCGGGTTGGGATGCCCCAAGGCCGTGCTTACTCACCCGTGCAGAGGTCGCCGCGGAACGATTCTCCCAGAGTAGGCGTTGCGCTGTATCACGAACCCAGGGATTAGGATGCCCCAAAGCGATGACCCGTTCGACCTCGCTCAAAGCAGCGGGACGAACTACATCCATTGCCTTCGAACCACGCGGAACAATTCGATAAATGCGTCCGCGGTTCTCACCCTCTCGAACATCCATGTGTTGCAGCACTTTTTCCGGAATGTAATCGGGATGTTCGATGACTGCTCTCTGCATATCCAGCAGATAGATCGCGCCGTCAGGTCCATGTTCGAGACCAATGGGCCGAAAATCCGGATCGCGGCTGGCAATAAACTCACGAGTCTGTTCTTCCCCAGCGCGTCGTCCTCCGAATATCGGTCCGTTCACATAGAGTTGATCCCGATGCACGATATTACAGACGACATCGCAGACGAAAATGCTGTTGTCCAATGTCGGAAAAAGTGACCCGGCCGGAATGATGCCCATCCCCCCGGCGGAAGAAAAGTGACCGGCCTGCTCGGGATGGTTGACCCGCGTCACAGCTTCGACGATCGGATAAATGCGAGCGGATGCACCGTGATCGGAGATGCTGTGAGTCAGCTCCCATCTCGGAAGCTCAGGCCTCGACTCGAGTAACTCCAAGGGCATGATCTGTTGTTGGAGGTACTCAATGTTATAGGTTGTAAACCGATTCCCCCAGGAATCAAAAATCAGCCCGAAGCCGCCTCCCGTCGCCCAAGTTCGCTTCAGGTCTTGCTGGTCGAGATCGACGGACAAATCAGCGCTGCGGATCGACAGTTTCTGGTCAGGCATCTGCGGGAAAAAAATCTTTCCCCCATCCCCGCCGTTGGCAAGGTGCAAACGGTTATCAAATCCAAAACGAAGACTGTTCGCATTACTGTCCGTCACGCCGAGACGTAAGCCATCCACAACAACTCGCTTGACGTCAGCTTGGTCGTCGCCATCAGTATCTTCGAGATAGAGCACCTGCGGAGGGGCGCAAACCAGGATGCCGTTTTTCCAGGCCTTAACGGAAGTCGGGAAACTCAAATCGGTGGCGAAGACCACCGACTGGTCGGCTCGCCCATCCTGATCGCGGTCACGGAGTAGACGCACCGTTCCACCGGGGCGATTCTCGGGCCCTATCCCGTATGGGTAATCCCGCATTTCGACAACGTAACATGTCCCATCTGCTGCAAAATCAATCGCGACGGGATCGACCACGTCGGGCTCTGATGCAAACAGCGAGAGTTCAATATCCGAGTGATGCTCGAAGGAATCTAATTCCTGAGCAAAACTACTGAGTGGTAAACAAACCACGACTAGCTGCATTAATGAGTAAGGAAGAAAACGCATGCGATTCCCCAGGTTATCTCCATATCGTGCATGCTTGAAGTTTAACCGGAAACGATGGAATTGTCGCCTCTTCACAGAGAGTTCAAGATAGGCATTCTTCCAACGTATCGAATGCCTGCTGTCGCTCAGGAGTCACAGCCATTTGCCGAAGCTTCGTGATCGCACGACGTTCCAATTGTCTAACACGTTCTCGGGTCACGCCATATTCGTCGGCGAGCGTTTGTAACGTGCAGCCCGGGTAGTCACTGAGCCCAAAACGAGAGCGAACGACGTGAGCTTCCCGCTGCCCTAGCTCACCGATCATCACATCCAATGTGGAAATTGCTCGGCGTCGCAGTCGCTGCTCCGACTCGGTTGAACGCTGATCATGAATGCAAATCAGATCATTCGAATCAAGGTTTACAAAAGCCCGTTTCCGTTGCCGCGTGACAAAACGCCCCAACTCGGTGCGAATGGCCCGCGTTGCATAAGAACTAAATCGGTAGCCTCGATGAGGGTCAAACAGCTCCACCGAACGAATGAGAGTCACGCAGGCTTGCCCGATAAGATCGTCCAATTCAGTCCGGGGATCGGAAAAAGATCTGGCTACCGAAATCGCTAATTTGAAGAAAACTTCGACAAGATGTCGATGTATCGCGTCAGCTCGATTCCGATAGGCTTCAAGTTCCGACAGCAAGAGAGGATCGGGATGGTCGGGATCGAGTCGTTGTCGGCCCTCTGACAACCGCTGCTTCGCGATGTTCAGTTCGCAGAAAAGGAGTTTCTCGTCTCGGGCCGGCATCCGCTCAGAGCGATCCCGACTAAGCGGAGACCAGGGTTGGAACAAGATGTTCGCCAGGTCGACAGGATGGTAGTCGAGTTCGAGACGATGGATCTCGCCTGCTCGACGTTGGAGGTCGCCATCAACCGTGCTGCAGCGAGATCGATCCCAGACAACTTCTGAAGAGCGAGCCGTGGCGTCAGGGAGCAGTCCTGAGCGATTTGCGGTGCTGTTCAACAGGGAGAGGGCCATGAAATCCAACCTAGTCCGGTGCTCGCTTTCGCAATTTCCTTTGTAGTGATCTTCGATGAATCCCCAGGCGTCGAGCTGCCTCCGAAATATTGCCAGCACAATCCGCCAACACACGATGAATGTGTTCCCATTCAGCACGTGCGAGTGACGGAACCTCTTGATTCTCCGTCTGTGTCTCCTCCAGATTGATTTCGGATCGCTCGAATGCAGCCAGAATGTCATCCGCATCAGCTGGTTTTGGTAGAAAGTTCACCGCACCCAACTTAACGGCCTCGACTGCAGTCGAGATGCTTCCGAACCCAGACAAGATCACGACGCGTGTAGAGGGGCAGACGCGGAGCAGATCACGAACAAGTTCTAGGCCGGTCCGGCCCGGCATTCTCAAGTCGACAACGGCCAAGTCTGGCGCCGCCTTTCTCGCCAATTGCATCGCTTCGTCGTAATCTGCTGCCGTCCGAACCTCGAAGTCACGATCTCGGAAAGCGCGTGCGAGTCGCTCGCGGAACAATTCGCTGTCGTCCACGAGCAAAAGTCGCTCGCGGCCCCGGTCTTCCACTGACGTAATCTCGACTTTTTCCACCGCTCGATCACTGTCGGAGAACTGCGCGTCTCGAACCTCAAACTTCATCGAATATCTCACTTTGAGTCTATCAATGGGAGGACTTTTCAAACATGCGGCAAATTGTCGCACAGACGGCCATTCGCCTTTAAGCGGGAAGAGGCAAAAGGATCCACCACCGCTCCTGTGAAGTATTCGAGGTTTGTCCCAAATGACAAGATTCGGACCGCTTACAAAGCAGACGATTGATTCCCGGTGGACAGTTCGACAACGGCGGTCACCCCTGCTCCTGCCGAAGAATCCAGTTGTAACGTTCCTCCCAGCCGTTCAATCACGCTTCTGGCGAGAAACAGTCCCAAACCCATCCCACGACCTGGCTCTTTCGTTGTGAAGAAGGGCTCTCCCGCCCGCTCGAAGGTGGCTGCTTCCATCCCGGGCCCTTCGTCATGCACGACGATTCGCACGCGATCCACCCCCTTTGCGACGGACAAATGGACTCTTCCCTCCGGACCGCTGGCATCGAGCCCATTTTGGAGGAGTCCGCGGAGCGCCTGGGCCAGGCTGTCAGGAGGCACTTGTACATCCACGGCAGCCACTTCTTTCGGCATGACAAGATCAATACGGCTGGCGTCCGTGAGTTCGTCGATCGTGGAGTGAATCAAGGCTTCAACGGAAATAAGTTCTAACGGTTCCCCGGCAATTTTACGGGCACGACCGGTCATGCGCGCAAGAATGGTTTGGCAATGATCAACCTCTGTTCGAATCAAGGCAACGTCTTCTGCAAGCGTTTCTTTCTGCTCACCCAAATGCCGTGACATTTCATTAGAAATCACCGCAATCGTCGAAAGCGGCGTCGCGAGCTCGTGAGCCGCTCCACCTGCCAAAGTCCCGAGTGCTTCAAGTTTTTCGCTGCGTGACTTTTCTCGTTCGACGCGACGCAATTCTGCCTGCGTGTTTTCAAGCTGATGAATGACTCGCTTGACAAACAGAATGATCACCAAGGCACAAGTCGTCATCGCGACGAATAGACCTAATTCGCTAAAGCTGATCACCAATCCCTGAGGACCCGTTGAAAACTTGAGCTCGGGAACTTCAACATGGAAAACAAGTACGAAGGCCAATCCACCCACCGCGACAGCTATCAAACTCCAACCCCATTTTTCTGGCAGAATGACTGCGCCAAGAGCCAGATTCACAAGATAAAAGACGGCAAACGGATTCGTCGCCCCACCGGCGAAAAACAAGAGCGTGGTGAGCGACAACAGGTCGATTACCATCACAGCACCGAGCAGTGCTGCTCCGTCGATCCACAATCGGCGCTCAGCCAATGGACTCATCGATCGCAAGGAAAGCGTCAGCCAACAATTCGTGAATGCCGTGAACGCAATCACCGCGAGCAACGGTCCTAAAGCGAGCGGAATCCACAAGACAAAGGCCGCAACAATAATCGTCGCCAACTGTCCAGCCACTGCAACCCACCGAAGGCGAATCAGCCAGGCGGCTTTCGCAATCCACTGATAGGGTCGGTCCGTGGGCGAAGTTGAATTCATGAAAACCGGCCACTCGTGTGTCAAAGGTCGCTGCTTCAGTTACATCGCAGTATCGGACGAGCCCCTCGGAACGGCAACCCGGCAGCCCCCCCAACCGCACCATTTTTGTGCGAGTTGCGACGACAGGACTGGCGATCTATCTTTGAAGCATGACCGAACTCTTCCCATCAGCTAATCGAAGCGACATGACATGGACGCTCCTTGATAGCAAACATAGGATCGCGGTCCAAGCCATCAGCGTCACCGCTATGCTGATGGCAGGTTATCTGGTGTTTATGAAATGGACCGGACAGATCACGAATCTGATCGGATGCGGTGGCGATGCCGACTGTGCAAATGTCCTGGGAGGTCGATGGTCAAGCTGGCTACTGATCCCCATCAGCGGTTGGTGCCTGGTCGCCTATCTCGTTCTTTTCACAACTTCGACCACGGCAGGTCGACAACGTTGGTCCCAGTGCGTCATCGTCTTCATGGGACTATTACTTGCAACCGCCGCGATCTGGTTCATGTTTCTGCAAATCGCCGTCGAACAACAATTGTGCCCATGGTGCATCGTGCTACACGCGTTGGGAATCTCCGCAGCCGGTATCATCATTCATGGCTTGAGCAAAGCGCCACTCCACCACCGCGACAGAATTCTACCGCCAGCCTTCGCCATGACCGTGCTTGCAATGTTCGCACTGGTTACAGGACAGATCTGGGGGCCACTTCCAAAAACCTACCAAATCAGCGAGGGCTCCGAAGCCACAACGTTCGAATCGCCCGACACGGAGGCGATCTCGACCGCCGCAGAAACTCAACCCTGCAATCCTCCTGAAGATTTCAAACAAACGGATACCAAAGCAGGCGTCGTAGAACCAAACACCTTGCCAAACTCATCCGCCGATGAACCTTCCCTGGAATTGCCGGCGCATTTGGACGAGACCTCTTTCACCCCCAGAGTCCTCCGCTATTTCGGTGGCGAGCTTGAGTATGAAGTTGGAGACGTTCCCTTTCTGGGCAAGAAGGATGCTGAAGTCTTTCTCGTCAAGTATTTTGACTACACCTGCCACACCTGCCGCGACCTGCACGGTGCGCTCGACCAATTGCTTGAAAAATATCCAGACCGACTTGGCGTCGTCGTCATCCCTTGTCCTTTAAATCGCAGTTGCAACTCGTACATGCGTCCTGGCGCGAAGGATCATCAATACGCATGCGAATTGGCGACGCTTGGTCTCAAGGTCTGGCGAGCAGATCCGGAGAAATTTGTTGAATTCCATGAAGCGATGTTCAAGCACCAGGGGAAAGTCACTCCGGCCAAGGCGGAAGCTTTTGCGGAAACGCTTGTCGGGAAAGACAAACTGAACAACGTTTCTCTCGACCTTTGGGTACCCGATACGCTGCAAAAAGCAATCAATGTCTACGGCGTTTTGAGCAGGTCGAATGGCCGCATGCCCAAACTCTTGATCTCTGAAAAGCGCGTGATGCATGGGTTACCGCAAAACTTAGCCGAGTTAGAAGGGCTGGTTCTCCCGTTACCCTAAGCGACTCGGCACTCTCCGCCCTGTCGAGTAATCCTCGTTAAATAATCTTGTGATGTCGCGCCTTGGCTCATGGTTTTCAACCTTCAAATGCCGTGGAAAGCCATTCTCCGGTTTCCCTCTCCCGGATTAATTTGCCGAATTTGTCGCGGACAATTATGATCGGTTCGGAAGTCTACCAATGGACGCTCGATAAACGGGGCCGTGAGCGGAAACGGTTGAGGGAAAATACGGGTGAGGCAATCAACTTCAATTCACCGAGCACGTCGTCATCGGCGACTTCATCTCCGCGAGTCACTCGAGGCTCGACATTTGCTCGCGGCGATTACGTTTGGTGAGCAACAGATTATCGATCCACTGGATGCCATCGGTCCCACAGCTCTAGGATCGGCCGACATCGACCAGGATGGCGACTTTGATCTGATTGTGGCATCGCAGTTGGACGGCAATCTTTCGTGGTACGAGAATACAAACGGCATTTTCGACAAACGCCTGATTGATTCCATCGACGAATCGGGAGACGTCATACGCATTCGCGAAGTCGCGGTCGCCGACTTTGATGGCGATAACGATCAAGATGTTGCAGTCGCAGTTTACGGCAACGATCAGATCCAGTGGTATCGGAACCTGGGAGGCGGCGAGTTTGACAGTGCCGAGATCATTACGACCAGAACCGACGCCGTGCGTTCCATTGCAGCAGCCGACCTCGACGGGGATGGCGACATCGATCTCGTCTCCGGTTCATGGATCGACGACAAAGTTGCCTGGTACGTAAACGACGGCCAGGGAAATTTCACAGGAGAGAGATTAATCTCGCTCGATACCGATGGCCCCCGCAGCGTCCGCGTGGGAGACATCAACGGGGACAATCGCCCGGACATTATTGTCGCGTCACGGATGGACGATACAATTTCCTGGTTCCCGAATCAGGGAGACGGTAACTTTGGGGCCCAACAAAAATCT
>MDTD01010859.1_pt1 | contig 12326 bp, 12 predicted proteins | sample 811221 | NCBI WGS metagenome assembly MDTD01 (sample SAMN05326646, study PRJNA326480) | marine metagenome | isolation source: seawater | place: Pacific Ocean: South West | collected 2011 | reverse complement strand
TGTCTGTGAGAATAAGACTCCGAATCAAATTCTCCAAAAAAACCATTTAGCAACCATACTGGATCCGAATAAAACTTGCCATAGAGCTCCATATTTTGCGTGCGATTATCACAGCCATACTTCTCCCAGGCCTTATCCATAAGGCCCCACATTTCATACAATGTCGGCCAACTTTTCGAACAGGAAGAAAGCATTTCTTTTAATGCTTTCTCTTCATCCTTATCAAGAAGTTCCCAAGGAATATTCTTAGAAGGAGCTACATTCATCTAATGCATGTCTCTACCGTATTCTACTTCTCGCCGCTTAGCTTCTGCTAACCAGCTAAAGTTTGCTTTAACCTTTTCAACCCCTGCCTGTCCTTTCCGTTTTCTTACATCTTTCGAGAGTAAGGCCTCGAGCTGATTTGCCAGATCTTCAAAATCTGAATCTCTGTATGTTAGGCTATTTTCCCCAATACGCTGACTACTCTTAACTTCATCACTAATAATAATAGGCAACCCACAGGCATTTGCATCTAACATGCTCGTAGACTCTTCTCTCGGCCATACACCGATATCTGATGCTCGATAATAATCTGGTAAGTCTGTAAATGGTTGAAAGTCCATAATTATGCATCCTGCGCATGCTCGGATATAATCTGTGTCTTCTTTACTTCCACTACCAATAAAGAGCCCTTTAAGATTACATTTGGGATTACGGCTATGGCAAATATCTAAAGCTTTGGCAAGGCACATTGGGTTCTTGCTTTTACTAAAACGCCCACTATATACACAAACAACATCTGCTTCAGAGAAGCCAAGTTCCTTTCTAAGGGAAGCTCGTTTTTGTAATTGCTCGGCAGTGGCTATAGGTGAAAAATGATCCGTATCTACGCATAACTCTCGCACAATAACTTTGTTTGCCGAAGCTCCATAAAAATTAATTGCTACCTCTGCAGTATCCTCAGCAATGGCATAGCACATCTGCATTACTGAGTCAACTAGCTTTCCGCGACTCACTGCATTTAACCAGTTTTTTGCGCGAAGTACATGATTGCATGGCTCAAGAGCAAGTGGAAAAACAGACTTATGCATGTGACACCCAGTAAATAAGCGACACGATTTTGAGCGAGAGTACCAAGCACTCGTAAGTGTTGGGTAGCTGAGCAATGTAAAGGTTTGGATAACGTCAGGTTGCCATGTTTTTAGGCGTTTATAGAGTCCTCGAATGAATATTCTTGACCCCAGTAGCCTGTGCGGGAGCCGCTCAATAGTCACCCCATCAATCACCTTTGTCCCAACCGGGACTTGACTGGGGCCCAGGAAATCACCATATAGGTCATCATAATTAGGCAGATAAAAATAAGGCTGTAGATCCGATGAAAGTAAAATGACTTCATGACCAAGCTTGGCAAGGGCTTTCGGAAGGCAATTATCGATATATCCCATTTTTTCAGCATGCCAGTCATGAACAAAGCATATTCTCATGATGCAGAATGGCTCTTCAAAAGAATTTCTGCTATTCGTTCACTTGCATTACCATCCCAAAACTTGGGGATTTCTCCTGATTTCCTGTTTCCTTCAACAATCCGTATTACTTCTCGATGTAACCGTGACACATCCATACCAATCAAGGTGTTTGTCCCTTGTGTTATTGTAATTGGCCGTTCTGTATTCTCTCTCATAGTAAGACATGGAACTCGTAAGAAGGTTGTCTCTTCCTGAACACCGCCCGAGTCAGTAATAACGACAGTTGCACTTTTCTGTAAGGCAAGAAATTCAAGATATCCAAGAGGACCAGAAACTAATAGCTTTGATGTATTTGAAAAATCTATACCTAGTTCTTTTAGCTTGCATGCCGTCCTTGGATGAATAGGAAAAACAGCCTGTAAGTCACCAGGTAGATTACTTATGGCATGAAATAGCATTTTTAATACGCCAGGTTCATCGACATTAGCAGGCCTGTGCAAGGTAACTAAAGCATATGGTTTCTTCAAAGCATCCATTATAGGTAATTTTGCTTTAGGTAAAAGGCGCTTCAACGTATCTATCATCACATTACCTACAAAATGAATCCGATTTTTATCGATACCTTCTTTTATCAGGTTTTCATTCGCGTCAGGAGATGGAGTCAGGTGTAAATCACAAATGGAATCTGTCACCATCCGGTTAATCTCTTCTGGCATTGACCTGTCATACGAGCGAAGTCCAGCCTCTACATGCGCTGTCTTTATGCCTAATTTCACACTCGTTAAAGTTGCAGCTACCGTCGAATTTATATCACCATAAACAATAACCCAGTCAGGCCTTTTATCGAGTAAAACTTCTTCAAGACGGAGCATGGTATTTGCTGTTTGCTCAGTATGGGACCCGGATCCAATACCTAGGTTAATGTCAGGTTTAGGCATTCCGAGCTGGTCAAAAAAAACATTTGACATTTTTTGATCATAGTGTTGTCCAGTATGCACAAGGCATTGTGAAACTCGCCGTCTACTTAATGCATTTAGGACTGGAGCTGCTTTCATAAAATTTGGCCTTGCTCCAACAATATGTAATACTTTCATCGCTTAGTAATCCCTTTTGAAAAGCGTGATATTACATCTTCACCAGCAAGGTGTATAAGAAGACTGTCTGCGAAGAATTTGGCAGCCCAATTAGGTATCATGTAAGGGCAGTATTTACCCTTTAACGGCCAAGATCCAGGCAAACCGCCGTGACATTCATTAATTCCTGTCTGCGTAACTGTGGCTTGTGCACGCTTGAGATAATCAAGCATTGCTCTTATGGCCACTGAGTATGGCTTCACTCCACACAAAATTGCATATCGTTGCATAAGAACAACTGTCTGCGCGTTGCCAGTTAGACACGAATATGAGTCATCAGGGATCCATCCTTCTGAAAAGGCCCCGGGTAAGCAACCCTTTCTAACAACGGCCAGCTGATTCATCTTTTCTAGGAACGACCATACAACTTTTAAGGAATTCTCCACATCTCCGCACCCCAACATAGCACACTCAAAAATGCCCCTGTAAGTATAGGCAATAGAATGAAGGTAAGCAGGTTGGATTGGACCTTCCAGCCCCATATTGTCAAACCAGAAATCTTTTCTTAGATTGCCCATTATCCAGTGTAAAGAACGCTCTGCCGTAGAAATAAATTTATGATCCTCCAGATGATGTGCGAGCATTGCCAGGCTCCATGCTACTCTGGCATGATATGCTTTTGGTCCTTGGTGAGTGGATCTTCTCCAAGCACCATCACTATCCAGCAAGTTGGTTAACCATTTTCCTGCACAGTAAGCAGAATCAAGATAACGCATGTCGTTTAGGTAGTTTGATAAGATGCACATTCCTATGATAATCTGACCAGTATTAAAAATGACAGGTGCTGAAATTTTTGCTTCAGTAGCATTGCGATAACCACCATCATTTTCCTGCAAGGAGATCAAATAATCTCCCATTCTTCTTGCACGCTCCACATAAACAGAGCTGCCAGTAAATTCAGAAGCTCGTATCATGGTACGAATGATGTATCCAGTTGTCTCTGGGTATGGCAGCCCCCACTCTTTTCGCAGCAAAAACCAAGCAGCCGATACTCCTCCATGGGAATAGATATTCTGCGCCATTTCCAGCCAGGATAAAACATCGCCTAAGCTATCATTATCCGACGGCAGACGCTGTGTCATGCACAAGGCATCAAACTCATGACGGGACCTATAATAGCGTATGCCATCATACTTACTTCGAAAAGTGCGTCGTAGGTTCATTATTTTACTGCTTCCAAAAAAAAGACTTGCTCAGGTCGATTATCAATTTTTTGAATGTCTGGTAGACGACTATCCAAATATTTTCTTTGCTCAACGATAGAAAAACCTGCATCATAAAAAAGCATAGCTAAAGTTTCGTAATCATAAAAAAATTTGCACCCATTACCCATTGCCTTATGGCCATAAAACCAATTATTTACCTTCTCGCAATCAGTTCTTCCAGGAAAGCGCGGTTGATCATTAACCACTTGGTCAAAAAAAATACGGTCATGTGAAAGATATTTTTCCGCAATAAGTCTAAAATCTTGAACTGAAAACCTGGCAACCCCGCCAGGTCTCAGTATTCGGTAAGTTTGCTGGATTATTTCCTTACCACGCTGAATATCAAAATAGTTTATCGCTGACATACAAATTAATACATCAAGACTATTTGATCGGAAGTTTGGAAAACTTTTGTTCAGATCAAATAGCCAATCAGACTCCACAGACAAATCAATATTCCAGTATCCATCAAGATGAATTGCGCCCGAACAAAGATTGACTTTAGACCTATTTTCGCTTTTAAAGGAAAAAAAGAGAGGCTGGTAAATATATTGCTTCCAGTACTTGTAAATTTTCCTGTAAAGCGCAGCGGGTGTCCTTTTAAATGTCAAGGTAGCCTTACTCTTTCTTCAACTTTAAGCAAGTAATCTGGTGTGAATGATTAGCTTCAACACTAACTGGAGGTTGGATTCTTTCTCCCTCGGTCCAATATCTGCCTGTATAGAATTGCCAATATTGCTGCTCAACCAAAATTCCTCCATTAGTACCAAGCCAGTGAGTTACATTTTCCCGAGAAAAAGCTTGAGTAACAAAAGGATGTTTCTTTTTTAGTTCTGAAGACGTTGGTTCCTTATATACATCTGCACAGTAATCTTGCTCGTTATAAGGACACGTAATAATTAGATGGCCCTCTGGTTTTAGTAGTTGAAACATGTTTTCTACTGCCATGTCATAATGGGTGATATGCTCAAGGGTACTGATACATGTAATAAGGTCAAATTTAGCTGTCAGTTTACTGGCTGTTATATCATCATGAATGATATGAAAATGAGGATTGACCATCCCTTTAGTCCAGTAATCATGAACATTATCAATTGCTGTAACTACAGCTCCGCATGTACGCATAATACTTGGAAGTGCCGTAATGCCCGTGCCAACATCTAATACTTTTTCAGGCACATGATCCCTCATATGTGCCAAGACAAAGCCGTATTCTACTGGCCGCTCATTATAGCCTCTAAAATTTTGTTGATTATAATGTCGTCTATTAATACGCTTGATCAACAAAGCATATAACATCTTAGCTAATGTTTTCATCGTATCGCCTTTCCTAATTCAATAAATTTCGAATTACTTGAGAGTATCTCATGCGGAACATGCATTTAAATATTTACGAAATACATCATTTGAATTTCTTAGAGATGTCGGGGTGCCTTGGGCAATAATTTCCCCCCCCGACATCATGATTACCTCGTCACATGACTCAACTAATTCTAAACGATGCGTAGAAAAAATTATTGTCTTCTCCCCTCGAAGCTTGATTATTGCTTCCATAATTCGTGCTTCTGTAACACGATCCAAAGCACTCGTAGATTCATCAAAAATCAAAACACTTGGATCTTTATAAAGGGCACGCGCAATGCCTATGCGCTGACGTTGACCACCAGACATCTTTAGCCCAGACTCACCAACTAAAGTTTGGTATGCATCTGGAAGTGATTGAATATGGTTATGAATGTCAGCGGCTTCAGCTGCCTGAATTACCATTTTTAAATTATTTTCCCAGTTACTATCTAGGGAGATATTGAAGCCAAAACTCTTGTCCATAAGTACAACTTGTTGTGGTACATACCCAACAAGTCGCTGCATAACGTCCGACTGATATGGATCAACCAGTGTGTTGTCTATTTTAAATAGACCTTTATGCGCTGGCAAGAGTCCGGTCAAGACATCAAGTAATGTGGTCTTCCCAGATCCAGATTCACCAATCAAGCAAATAAAACTTCCGCGATTTATTTTAGTGGACACATTCTTCAAGACTGGTTGGCCCGAAACAAACTCATAGTACAAGCCATCCACAATAATTTCGTTTTTAAATGCAAGCTCATGCTTAGTTCGTGTTACCAAATGCTGATCAAGAAAGCCAAGAGTTTCAAGAACAAGATCTGTCACACGATATGAATATCGCATGCTATTAAGAGAATAATAGACTCTCGTAATATTTGGAAGAATTCTGATAACAATCGCACCGAAAATTACGAGGGAAGCTAAATCAATTGCGCCTAACGAGTGCATTTTTGCAGAGAGTGCAATTGCAACAGCAATGGCAGTAGTAAAAAAAACTTCCCCAATAATTCGTGGTAAAACCTGATTAGTACCAAACTGGGCTCGTGCAGTTGCATATGCTGTAGAAAGTTTGGTAAATTCAACTTCAAGCCCTTTGCCCAATCCCATGACCTTGATGTCCTTGATACATGTCAAAATAGCAAACGTAAATTTATGCCATTCTGTATTAATATCGGTACGTCGAGATCCAAGGGCCTGAGATTTATCCAAAACCGAAAATTTTACAATTACTCCGATAAGTAATGACCCAGCAATTAACAAAAGTGTTGCAACCGGTTGAAACCATGCAGCCGCAACTAAAAGCAATAACAGCATCAACCCGTCCGTTAACAAGTTTGTGAGGGCCTGAAATCCAATTGCTACGTATTCAGCTCTACTTTGGATTGTACTGACAAATTCAGAAGGACTTTCTTCTAAAAAAGCAGGATACCCAGCCTGTAGGGTCTTACTCATCATTTTAATGGTCAAATCTCTATGAGCTTTCGAAATCAAACGGATTATAAATGCATTTGAAAAGTAGACACAGATGCCTTTTACAATAAAAAGTACACAACACCCTAGCGCAATACACATGACGAGTTCAGTATGAGTACTCAGCTTAAACATTTCCGAAATTCGCGAAAGTATGTTATTGTTCGTGCCTAAAGAAGAATCTGCTGCAATCTTTGCAAGAGGTAAGATAAGGCTGATTCCTAACAAGTCCAAAACCACCACAATGATACTTGCTAACCAAACTTTTAATAAAACTTGGCCACTGATTAGGGTCAAAATTTTTTTTGAATTTACTAGGTCTGACTTCATTGGATGATTGCCAACGACTTTCCCATTATACGGGCAAGATTTACAACTATTTTTCGATAAACTACATACGCTAAACTTCTCATAAGGTGTATGTCAGTAATAGGCAAATTCTGCCGTTCAGATACTCTCAACAACGTTTTAATTAATACATTAGAAGGTCTATATGGCAAATCAGAATCAAAATTAAACGTTTCGTGGAGAACTTGATCCGTTTTATTAAGATGGCTAAAAGTCAGATTACCCGCAATAATATTTTTAATTTGTTGTTTGATACTATTGAATTCACATATAGCATGAGACTCTAAACCACATGGTGGATAGGGATATAGACTTCCATGCTCTTCTACATGAGCCTTAGAATACAGATAAACAGATGGTACATCCATTACATAAGCATTGGTCATTGTAGTAGAACCATTATGAAACTGGACTAATGCATATTGCATAAGAACACTAACTGGAACTTGCTCTTTTATAAAGATAATATTATCTATTTTATCAAAAGCATCATATGGGCTATTTTCCTCGATCGGATGCTTTTTAACGATGAATAAATAATCATGGAATACCTTGGCACATTCACTTAAAGAGGAAATAAAAAGCGCGCGGAGTTGCCTGGAAATTTCAGATTGCAGGTATCTGGATTCCAACAGGTGATCGGGGATATCTCCGGCTTTGGCTAAAAGATCTCGTGTGTAGCGTGCACCTGGAAAGCTTGGTGTAAATAACAAGATCCTATCTTTTGAGTATTGCTGAATAATTTTAACCATATCAAAATCTAGAATATCTCTTAATTTCGGCAGATGGTAAATGTCTCGCTCAAGTTCAAGGTTACCCGCGATGACAACACGATTTATGCTGGAAAGTTTTTTATCCCTTACCAGATTCTCCCCCATGATTTTCGCAGGTTTTGGCCCCCAATAAATTTCAAAATCTACTAATCTTGAACCATACGTATCTTGACCAGAACTAAGTCCAAGTTTATTTTCATATATAACCAAGCCTTCGACCGCATAAGAAACCACTAGGCATTTAGTCATAAACTTAATCAAATAGATACTATGACAGAGATTTTTGCTGCGCAAAGGAAATATTAAAATCGCACTTGGCTTAAAATCTACTATCTTTTTGACAGCACCAGCTTCAAATAAAAAAAAGATTTCAACTTGGTAGTGTGGATACTGTTCTAATAAGCGGTCTCTTAAATACTCATGACGCGGAAGCTCACGAGTAGGAGTTCCTACAATCAAAGCAATTTTAGCACCGTTGAAGTGTTTGGCTAGATTCATTTGTGCTTAGAATTCCATGGGGAGATGTATTTTGGTAAAACAGTATGAGTTCCCGATGAAATGATTGAATAAGATGTAATTAATGAATCAACAGCCTTACAGGCATATTCATCTAGTTGCGTGGAAATTGACTCCCTTAATTTATCACGCTGGGCATAGTCCAAAGTGCGAGGGCAACGTTCCCGTCTTAGTGTTTCATTGGTTTGCTCAGAGAAAACAGTATGCAGAAAACGCGCAAGTTCATTGGTGATTTCCAATGGATTGCTAGTAATATCATCGAACTTTAGTATAAAAACTGCTTGGCGAGCCTTCAAAGAAGCGTTATTGAATGCCTGTATGCCAGTTCCCCAGAGCAAGTCTATCATCCTGACGATTCTGCCATATTCAGATGCCTGCAAAAAATCTTGTTCCCATCCCGCTGAATACCAAGGCAGCTCTGTCCCCTTAAAATCAAATGTATAGGTAAAAGCAAGTGGATCATTACCAAAGCGATTCCCCCATCCTCTTCTCATCCATGAGTCAATAAGATCTATGGGGTGGCGAATCATTTCCAACATTCTGAAACGATCCCCAAAGGCCTCATGATGTAACGATAAATTGAGCAGTTGATCATGAGTCTGATTCTGAAAAATCAAATGTTCCTGATCCAAACGATCCAATACAGCTTTTCCTTCAGGGCATGTTAACCGAGAATAGTAAATTTTTGGCTCAGGGTAATTAAGAACACCCGAGTGATCATTCAGCCGGAAATTACTATTTCGCCCGATCAAGCTGTTGTACATAAAGAGATCAGCTTCCAATCTCAACGTAGCGATTGCGGCATCATGGGAGATTTTTCCCCACCTATGGAGGAGACCCACATACTCAAAAATCTCTTCAACATGCTCTATTTCAACTCCATCAAAACTTGCAATCACAGGACCAAGCAGACTTTTGCCACTTCTGGTAATCCCGTCTACATATACAATAAGGTTGGTGAAGGCGGCATTTCTGCTCAAAAGAGGATGGGATGAAGCGGATAATTTCTTCGATTTATTCATTTAACTGGTACATCGCACGACAGAATGGCAAGATGCTTTAACACAGGATGTATAGTGTAATAGACCATGGCTTCTACATCTTCCTGCTTGCTAGGAGAAAAAACGAATTCAGATGCAATATACTGACGAATCACATCTAATAATGTAGACGACCGAATCAAAGGATCATAAAAATAATCAATTTTCGCAGAGTCCAAGGGAGGCAGAAATGTCTTCTGTAAGATCAGGTTGCCCTCGTCGATACCTGGACTTAGAAAGATCGCCGAAACCGTAACAGCACGATCACGGATTAGATGGTAGTAAAATGTGGTACTGCCTCTGTATTGCGGAACCGCCCCAGGATGCATATGAAGAAATCGCTTTCCTATCGAAAGAACATCACGCTTCAGAATATTCCCCCCCACACCGGAGAAAATCCATACGGTCTCCTCCCGGGATTTCAGGTAATCAAGTACATTCGGGTTATTGATATCAGTTACAGGTAAGGTTTCCACACTTGAATTCATCTTGAGGAGGGTCGACTGCACATCTTCCTCTGGATCAAACATGAAAGGATCATCGGGCAATACTGGGTTTACTGACTTGTTTATAACTGAGGTATTCTGGCCAGGTAAATGTACATTATTTGGGTCGGTAAGCACACATCCTGCGCTCAAACAAAATCCAGCTTTAAACAATCGCTGTAGATAAGCTTTTGAGCGATTATTCTCTGCACCTATAAATCCCATTTCGTTCAGGCAAATCATGAGATTTCAAGTTGCTTCTTGAGGAACTTATATTTTACCGATTCTGTAGCGATGCTCAGACATGCCAGCCAGCGATAAAAAGGCTCGATAATATCATTCATATGTGCAATAACTGTGTCATTTACCTTAAGGAGTGCATTAAAAAAATGCAGGTCCATATCTGATTTCTGCAGTATTGACATAACAGCTCCAGCAAGTACATAGTTCTCTATCTGCAACGGGTTTCCCAGGGGCCTTCTGAAGTTTCGTTCATAGTCGCTGTACACCAACCTACTAACTTCGATGTTTCTACGCAGACGATCTGCCAGGTTCAAGAATAAAGGTGAAGGTGATTTTTCCACAGAAAAGACACGTAAAAGAGCAGTGCAAACGCCTGAAGTTTTGCCTGTACCTGTTCTTACCGTTTCTTCCAGTAAAAGGGAGTCCGTATTATTGCATATGAAATAACTTGGTGTGATTGATGCCAGAGATTCGACTTTAGCTATTGACCGTTTTTCCAATGTATGCAGCAGAGCAAGCAACTCTGGGCCTTCAGGCAATACACTTTTGGACAAATAAGCCACAGCATTGGCTCTGTCCTCCTCATAATCAAGAAGCAACACTTTTCCCTGGTAAGCAACATAGCGATAATGGTTTGGTTGAACTAAAAGATTACCATTCGAAAAACGGTATGCAGTAGCAGACATATATCTTAAAACTCTGATATTTGTTTAAGTCGTAATAAGGTAATCGGATTCTCCAGGTCTTGGACTGAATCCACCTCTATCCAACCACCTTTAATTGGTGCAGCATGGATAGGAAAACCATCAGAAATAAGTTCCTGAAGCAAATCTGTCATATATGCCTTTTCTGCCGATTTTCCATTAATTAGCCGGCGCCCGTCAGAAGCTGATCTGTAGAGGTTGCGCATTGCGATTAATCCTTGGGTATTTGCCTTGATTAACCCTATATATTGCCCTTCTATTTCGCTGATAGTCTTTGGTTTATTGCCTATTTCCAAAATTTGCCCACGTTCCCCCATCCGCAATGTTTCAGCATCAGAAAGTGGGTTTTCGAAACGTGCTTCCCAATACTCAGCCCAATCGAGATCAATAATTACCGAAATCGCATGTTCAGAAGTCAATATCGCGTCGATCGCATGCCTGTTAAAAACGATATCACCATAAGATATAATTGTATCATTTGTTAGTTTCCGATCGGCGCAGAAAAGCGTAGAGACCATATTGGTTGTAGCGTATTCAGCATTCTCAATAATTTCACAACCAGTGGCTGTCAATTGGTCAATCTTATAACCACCAACGATACAGACTTGCTCCCTCTTTATTCCAGAGTTTTGCCATTGTTCCAATTGCCAATCAAGTAGTCCTTTTCCCGCAATTGGGACGAGACATTTTGGTCGTTTAAGAGTATGAGGCCTCAGTCTACTGCCTTCACCTGCAGCCAGTATCAAAATCTGCATGCTCAAATCCTCTTTCAAAAGCTTACCTTTCAGATCCGAAAATGTATTGAAGTAGCCTTATATCGCTTTCATCAACAACATCCCCACGTTCGGGATGCCACATTATTCCCCAATGAGGAAGATGTATACTTCGAAATGCTTCTACGACATTCCCGCAGCAAGCGAGTCCTACAAAATTCGGTGACATTTTATCCAGAGGAACCCCATAATTATGATAACTATTAGCCTTGACAGGACAGAATGACTCCATGTCCCGATCCATTATTCTCAAAGTATGTACAGTCCTGACATGACCGTCGACTCTCACCAAGCTATTTCCAGACAATAAATGAAGCAATTGCATTCCCCGGCAAACCCCAAGTACTGGCAAACCAAGCCTTTCTGCATTCCGCACCAGGCTCATTTCAGTAAAATCGCGTTCAGGCGCAGATTGGTCACCAACAGCAATGGCCGACAAGCCAAGATCTTCATAAAGAGCCTCACTAAAGTCATTGCCGCCGGTCAATAGTACTCCATCAATTTGCTCAGCTTCAAGATCATATTCATATGACCCTGCATTCGGAACCAATATAGGATAAAGACCGGCCCTTTGCATGACCTCCATCCATGCTTGGTCTAAGGCATCAAGCCTTTCATTACGATCAGGTTGGTTGATGACTTTTTGACTGATGGCGATGCGCTTCATCACTGATAACCAGCATCAAGGATAATTTGTGCAAGGGTTTGTGCATGAGAGAGAAACGTGTCTTTGCTTCCACAATTTGAGATTGTCAAGTCGGGAGACGATGGTGGGACAAATTCAAGATCTACCCCTGCGACATCCGTGAGCTCTCCATTTAAAGCCCGTTTATACAGTCCC
>MDTD01105797.1_pt1 | contig 12327 bp, 13 predicted proteins | sample 811221 | NCBI WGS metagenome assembly MDTD01 (sample SAMN05326646, study PRJNA326480) | marine metagenome | isolation source: seawater | place: Pacific Ocean: South West | collected 2011 | reverse complement strand
CGTTCACACCGGGAAGGACGGCGGTCGACACTCGTCACCCAGCGTCTTATCTTTCACATAGCCGAGCAAAGTCCCTACTGAGAATCCGACGGCGGCGCTACCTAGAATGAACCCCGGGGCGATGATTTGAAACAATTTCATTATTATATACGTTCTATTTTTATGTGACGTCACTATTCGACGCGCGTGCGATGCGAAAACAACTCCTCGACGCGCTGCGCTCCCTGGTCCCGCGCACCGAGTCGAAGAAACAACCGCTCGGACGATGGACACTCAAGACGTGCGATGAACTCGCGACGGGCGTGAACGCCGTGTACCAAAACAGAGACCACTGCGGTGACGTCATATGCAAAACGCCGAAACGTGCGACCGACTATATTGAGACTAATAAGTGAAACTTTGTACTGTAATATTTTGAGAATCGCGCTTAATGCTCGCCAATTTCCCACCAACGCTTGAGTATACCTTGACGAAGATATCGTACGCGTACACTCGCGCGTTCGCGACGTCTTTCGGAACTAACGTGAGCGTCGTCGCCGTCGTGGCGCACGCCTGAATGTTCCACGGGTAATCGTTCGCCCCACCGAACACGTTCACTCGCCCAAAAGCGAGCGGAATGCTCGACGTCGTATTGGTGATCGTGTTTGAGTTGCCACCCTGAAGCTCGATGATGAGCGTGTTGATGCTGTTCTCGTTCGCCTGCGATCCGATCTCTCGAAGCACGGCCTTGATTTCGGCGAGCATCGCGCGCGGTCCGAAAACCAACTGAATATCCTTGGCGGCGCCTGTACCGACGGTGAACGATTTTGAGTAGCGTTTACACGCGAAGTCTCCATCGTTGGTTATGACACCGCCGCCGACGTGCAAAGCGGTCTGTGGCGACGCGGACCCGAGATTAATCCCGAGCGTGGACCCGAGCTGGAGCGTTCCACCGAACGAGATATCGTTCTGGACGTCCAGGTTCCCATTAATGAACACGTTCGACTCCGCCGGTGTTATGTACAAATCACCATCACTACCGGCCTTGATGTTCGACGTCGCGGCCCCGTGCGGTGTTTTGAAATTCAAATACGCGTGTGACGTGCTCGACTGAATCAAACAGTTTGAATTGTACAGATGTAATTCGTCATCGCAATCGTCTGTACCAACGCCGCACTTCCCTCCCGAAAAGAAGATGGAATTTGCCTCCGTTCCCGCATCGTTGGACCCGAGAATGAGACCCGTTGAACCGTTGTGTGTTTTAAACCCTCGCACGAACCCACCGTACTTGGTCGATCCGTCGCGCACAGATAGATCTATGCCCGTCGTCGTCGTTCCGCTCGCGCCCTTCGCCGATTCGAATTTTGCCACGGTGACACTCCCCGTGCTTCCATCGTAGACATGGAAGTTGTTATCCACCGTCTGCGTACCCAAACCCACTGCTCCGTTCGACGCGATGCGCATGCGTTCGACGAAACCGTTGAGAAATTGGAGGTCGTATCCAGCTGCGCTCGTGATCGCATTCGTCGTCGTTCCACTCGCCGAGGACAATTGGAGCTTTTCGTTCCCAACCATGAATTTCGAGCTCTGTGTGAGCTCCACATCTCCGGTGACATACAGACGCGTATCATCGCGCGCTGCGGCCTCTCCCGTGTCCGAAATCCCCCCGATGTTCACTCGTCCACCGACGCCCGCGCCCGCCGAAAGCATCATGACGGGTTGGTCGTGCTCGTACACGTTCGTGATATCCGCCAGGCCCGCGCGGATCGAATCCACTTCTGATTTCACAAGACCGGTTGTTTTCCGGTACACGAAGAATTTGTGCTGTGCCGCGACGTGCCTAATCAAGTCCTTATCGCTCTTATCGTTCCCCTTGAACACGAGTAGCTCGGACGTGTTCGACGACCCCTTACGCTTTTCCTCGAGAAACGTGTGTCCGAAATCGCCCGTCCCACCGTCCCGAGTTCGTTGATCACCGGTGACTCCCCCAAACTCGAGAATGTTTCCCATCAAGATATCACCCTCGATGGACAATTTCGCGTACGAGGTCACGTCAGTTCCTACCCCAACGTTGGACGTCGAGCCGTTAATGTACAGTGCGGTTTGTTGGACGTTAGACACCGAGCTGACGTTCGCCGTGATTCTAAAATCCTTCGTCGTCGCGTTATCACACCCGATCGTCCAACCGGTTCGAGTCGCCGGATTCACATCGTCGTCGAAGACCGCGAACGATGCGAACGGATTACCGCCCGTTTCCTGGACTTGAATACACGCGATCGCGTCTTCCGTGTCCACATTTTTCGTCGAGTTGAACACGAGGAGCCCGTTCCCCTCGGGATTTTCCGAACCCGACGATCGCACGTGCAAACTCGACCGGGGGGCGTTCGTACCAACACCAACCCGTTGATCAGACCGCATCGTCAAAACATTGACGTTGTTGTAGAGATCGTGCGCCAAATTAATATCCAATCGCGTGCGTGAATTGTTTCCACTGTTTTCCCACCGCGCCATCGCGAACTCGGCCTTTTGCCCTTTCACAGACCCCGCGGTTGCCCCGCGCCGGCACAGATTGAGTACATGGTCCGGAGAATTGATAGACGCGTTGTCGTCCACATTGGTCACGGTCAACGGTGTCGCCGCGTGATCGAACGCCCCGTCCGTGCGTGCGGACGCGAGTGCGTCGTTCACGAACGTCGAACCACCGACGTGAAGCGTTGCAGCCGGCTGACTCTGACTCACGCCCACGTTTGAAGAATCCAAAATGGTCATCGCCGGGTCTGCAAAGTTGGCACCGGACGTCGCGCGCAAATTCAGACCTTTGCCCGCGACCACGCGACTTTCTATGAAGGATTCACCCGCCGCGGTGTCCGTGTGGATTTTAGTCGACTTGTTCGACGCCGCGAACGCCTCGCCGAAGATCGCACCCGATGACCCGGTTAATTGAATATTTCCGGAAACGGTCAACTTTTCTGTCGGTGCCACGTTCGCCAAACCCAGGTTTCCACTCGATGTCAGACGCATTCGTTCCGCGTCGAGGGTCGAGAACGCGACGCACGTGTTCGAATCCCCACCGCGCACGTCGATCTTTGCCTCGCGTGCGGTCGACGCACCCGCCTTGAGCAGAAGCGATGTGTGGCTATCTCCGGAACCTGCGTCGTTCGCGTGAATCGCCATCTGACCGGTCGATTTGATCCCATACTCCGCGTCGTCGTCCGCACCCGCGGTATCCCCGAGTCGAAGGCTTCCCTGAATGTGCGCCGTCTCGTTCGGAACCTGTCGTCCGACCGCGAGATTCGACATCGAAATCAGATTGGACTGAATCACCGCGTTCCCTTCTACTGTGACGACGTTTGATCCGGTCGCACTCACCCGGAACTTATCCGAGACACTGATCGAATCGAGTGGTGCGCTATTCGCGACGCCAATCTTATCCGTCGCGAGAAGAATCGTGGACGACGTGTTCCCAGTCACGGCGAGCTTCGTCGCGGCGTCATCGTCGACGACGACGTTTGAACCGATGATTACCCCGGTGTTTGATGTCAGGGTACCGGTAAAAAAAGCATTCCCCGTGACATTCAAAACGTTCGACCCAGTATCGGAAACCATGAGGTTCGATCCGACGTGCAGGGTTTCTGTTGGGTGCGTGTTGGCGACGCCGACCGAATTCGACGTGTACAGTTTGCCGTACACGTGCACGTTGATTTCCTCGGCCGTGATGTCATCGACTATGTCCATCGAGACCGCAGCCGCACCGTTCGTACACCGACCGATCGCGAACTCGTCGATCCCAGGGTTTCCCGCCGCGCCCGCCGTGGCGTCGCTCGACGTTTGGTGGACGTACCCAATGAACGCGTTACTCTGGTTGGCTTGATGGAACACGACGGCTGCATCTTGGTTTGCAGGGGCGTTTTGGGCCACCTCGATGATGGCATTCGTCGTCGCGATGTTGTTGACCGTGTTGTACGTCGCGGTGCCCGTCGACGTGAGATTGTGACACGTCAGATCACCCGTAATGATGAAATCGCCGATCTGATTCGCGTTCCCGTCGAGAACGAGCACGTTCGAACCCACGTCATCGAACAAAATGTTGGCACCAAACGACAAACCCTCGGTCGCCGTCAATTTTTGGCAATTGACGTTACCTTGGACGAGTACTTCATCGTTCGCGCTCGGATCGATCACGACAGTCTCATTCGCACCCCACACGGCGCGCGTCATCGTGAGCGTGTTCGACGCGCGTAGGTTGCCATCGATCTGCACTTGATTCACCGCACCGGGCGTGGTCTCGATGAAGAACAAATCGGCGACGTCCATCGCGTGCGTTGGATTCGTGTTTGCGACTCCGAACTGCTGCGTCACGAAGAGTTTTTCGGCTCTTGATCTCTTCTTCACGTCCAGGACGAATCCATCAGGTGAGAGCGTGTCGTCCATGAACAAATTCGAACCGAGCTCGAAGTTGTGTGTCGGGTCGAGAACGTTTATTCCGATGTTCGACGTCAAGACATTTGACGCCTCGATATCACCTGTCCGAATGTTATCTAAGGTTTGCGCCTGCTGATCTTCGACAGACTGGGGATCCAATCTGGCCAAGTAGATCTGGTCGATTTTGCCCGTATTACCAATGAATGGCATGGTCAACTACTCTAATTTCCGAAAAGAATTCCGGCTACGCCGTCGCGTATGCGAAGGATATTCCACGATAACGCGTAAACGGTGAGTCCCTGATTTGCGGGACGATCGGAACCGCACTCGACTCCTCGCAATGCAATGCGCGCGTCGTCGAGACGCGAGAAATTGACCGAACCGCTCGGTGTGCAATCGTCACCATGGAGCGCGAAGTGGTACGCGTAATAACGCGTGTAAAACGGGCACGCATTCGTCGCGTCGTATTCAACGATGCCGTGCGTCGAGTGGAAATAGTTTTGAACCGCGTGGAAATACAGCGGCGACATTTTTTCGAGAAGCGGAACGCCGTTTAGAATGATGTCTGCTTCCTTGAACGTGAATCGATCGTTAACATCATCGTTTGAGAGGCCCGGGATTCCGAAAAACAGGGAGCGCACAGGGTGGTTGAATGAAGAAATATCGATGATATTATCACCCCCACTTTCATTTACATTGTTATCGACGTGAACCATGTCGTGATCGATGGTTTGCACCTGTGGAATGAGAAAGTCAATCGATACACCCGGGGCGGCAAAACGCTCTCGTTCGGGGCGATCCAGGAAAACGTAGTTGCCGTAGCACCGCGCCTGTTTTTGCGCCGCCGTGAGCCCGCTGACGACGGTGGCGTCGAAATGGATTTTAATTTCAATCGTCGTGTACTTGAGCGCGACGAGCGGTAGGAACGATCGGCAGTCATTGAAGAAGAAATGCAACGGCACGAAATCAACGGTGTTTTGAGTCATCTTGTTATTGACTTCCTGTGCCTTGGTCCAGGAATCTGCGAGATACGAAGGCCACACATCACTGAGATAATCGTATCGATGCGAATCAATCTTTTGACCTCCCACATAGAGGTCGATGGTCGATTTATAAAACAGATTCGTGGCGATACCGGGACCCTCGAACCATACGTAGCTCAGAATATCACCAGACGCGGGAATTTTGATCGTGTACAGAAGCGCCTCGCTCGGGTTGACGGTTTGGATAAGTTTCGGTGCCTGTGCAAAATTAGAGTGTCTCTTGTATCGAGTTCGAAAGTGTCTGTGCGCCTCGTCGAGGTTTTCGCTGATGAGGTACTTGTCCTGGGCCCCCTTGGAAATGAGAGCGGTGAGTGCACCGGACATGTTAATACAACGCTACATTTTAAATTTTGAACATAAACTCAGTCGGGGCTTGGTCTTGATCGTCTACGGTCCCGTGTATTTTGAAGCCACCCTTTCTATACACGCGAAGTCTCTTATAATACATCGCGTTCAGTATCGACCACCTGTCGACGACGTCGTAAATGTGTGGATTGTTGAGTTTGCCCTTTGTCTCGCGCATGATTCGACCTATGGATTGTACGATGTCGGATTTCGGAGTCGCGAGTATGACCGTGTCGAGCGTCGGGATGTCCAGACCTTCGTGTGCTTGTGAGAAGGTCGCGAATATGATTTTCTTTTTCGAGGATTCTTCGAGCGCCGCCGCTTTCATCCCGCCCATGTACAGACCGGACGTTTTTTTGAAATATTGATGGAGATGCTCACAGTGCCAGCGCCTGCTCGATAGAACGAGAAGTTGCCTCGAACCCGCGGACGCTTGCTTGATGAGATTCACGAGCATGTGATTGCGTTCGCGCATTTCGACCAGTTCCGTTTCCATGGAGACGAGCGATATTTTGCCGTTGCGCTGCGAGGGCGGCGGTCCTTTAAACATCTCACACTCGAACGGGGTCGGGAACACCTCGACACCGTCCTGATTCTTGCGCTCCACGGCGAAGAACGTCGGTCCCATGAACCAATGGAGTAATTTCGTCAGGCCATCTTTGCGCTCGGGCGTCGCGCTGAGTCCATAGATGTGCTTCGGGCACATTTTAAACAGACTCTGAGAAAACACTTTCGCACATATGTGATGCGCTTCGTCGACGATGACGGTCCCGAACGACTCGAAATCACCGAACCCGTATTCCTTGAGCGAGAGTGATTGGAGCATCGCGATGACGAAATCGCACTCGGTCTCTTTTTTATCCTGCTGAACGATCCCGATCGTCGCTTCGGGGACGAACTGTTTAATTCGCTCCCGCCACTGATCAGCCAGAAACGATTTATGTACGATGATCATGGTCCTATATCGGAGCTTACACGCTATGGCCAACGCCACGGTCGTCTTCCCGTACCCACATGGGAGAGATAGCACGCCGTGACCTGCCTCGATAGCTCGATCAAACGCTTCCACCTGACGGGTTGATGCCCGTAACTGCCCTCGGAACTTGACACCGATTCGCGTGGGTTTGGGTCTTTTATCTTCGACCGGTTTTCCGATGCGTTGTTCGGCGTAGAATCGTGGGACGCATATTCCTGTCTTGGTGGTTTTGAAAACTTTAAAAGGAGGCGGCGGGAAGCCGAACTCATTGTTCACGATGGGGCGCACCGTCAACTCCTTTTTGTACTCGTGTATTGGACCACCCGACACGTTCACGCCCGTTCGAGTGACGACGCTCGAGCTCATCACCCGTCTGTTTGTGACACGAGGCATTTCCTTAAGCCTTAGAGAAATGCCTCATCGATAATGTAGAAAATGCCATCAGTCAGCGTCGAGGAAAACATTCAAAAGATCACGTCCGCGATCGAGCAGTACACGAAAGAAATTCTCCGCCTCGAGGGATCGCTTCGCATGTTTCACGAGTTCAAGGCGTCGGGCCTCGAAACGATCGAGCTTCCGCACGAGCCGAAACAACTCGAGACTATCGGCGAGGACGCCGAGGAGGAGGATGAAGTGAAGGAAATCAGTACTTAAGAACTACAAACATTGTAATGAGTGATATCACCGCATGTGCACACAGATAAAGTGTTCTCTCACCGACGCGCACCCGAGCTCGACGCGTCTTATTGAACTCGTCCACGTTGTACCGATGTAAGAGACCGAACACTCGCTTGACTTCGCGCTCGAACGGTTTAGGATCGAACACGCCTAATTGGTTTAATTTGTATTCTAAGTCGAGAACGTTCTCTATGATACCGATCGCATCGCGCGTGGTATCTAGGAGAGCGTCGTAGTCCATTTACATGATTTTGTTATCTCATCTCTAAATCAATCATTTAATTGCCGCACTTGGCGCAGTAAGCTTCATCCTTCTTCATGAACTTGTTGAATTCCGCCTGGATGCGCGCGCGGTACACCCACGCCGCGATGACGGCCGCGATGATCGCGATATTCTTAGCGTCGAGCTTGACCTTGAGCATGTTGTTGTGTTGTGTTATAAGCCTGGAAAATATTTTGAGCGCTCCTGATATGTACACATTCCCCGCGACTTCAGGGCAGTGTAAATACGCACTCGCGCTTCAATCTTCTCGACCGATCGTCATCGTCAACGCACCCGCGGGAACGGGTAAGACTCTCCTGGCGTGTCACGAGGCGATGCGGTCCGGGCGCATCGCCCTGACGCGACCCACGGTCGCCGCGGACGAGGACCTAGGCTACCTCCCCGGGGATTCAGATACTAAACTCGCGCCGTGGACGCGACCCATGTTCGACGTGTTTGAAAGATTCATGTCGAGCGCACAGATGAACCGCGTCGTGCGCGTGGAGCCACTCGGGTTTTTACGCGGACGCACGTTCGAGAACACGTTCATCTTGGCGGATGAAATGCAGAATTCAACGAAAAGTCAAATGCAACTCCTCTTGACGCGCCTTGGCCCCGGGTGTAAACTCGTCGTGACGGGTGATTTGAACCAATCCGACGTCGGCCCCGATAACGGTCTCGCGGATTTTCTCGACCGAGTCCACGGCCTCGATCTCGAAAACGTGGACGTAATAGAGATGGACCACTCGGATATCATGCGATCGGACGTGGTCAAAGAGATTTTATCAATTTATGCCTTAGAAAGAACATAACATGTAATCTTAGCTGTTCTGATATGGGTACCGTGTCAAATGTGTTTGACATCCTAAATCGCGAACCATCCACCATGGCGATTCACGAGGATACGTGTCGCAAAAAAATTGATGCCATCATGCACAACGTCCACACAAAGAAACGCTTGAACGCCGCCGAATCCGAACTCGTAAACGAGACCGTCGTGCTTCTGAACACGCAGAAGCGTCGCGAAGACTATAAACGCCACCTGCAATTCGGTGCACTCGCCAACCTCATTCACCGCCTGTACCGATTCGACGTCACGGAGTGCTGTATAACGTGCGGTGCGCGCGACGCCCCACTCACGCGGTCGCACATTGGCGCGTCTCGCCCTGAGATCATATCGCGCGTGATTGATTCATTCAAACACGTCGGGCACGCGACTATCGGTGAAATCATGACAAAATATCTCATGATGCACACGACCGAGCCCATCGCGCCGCAGTGCGTGCCGTGTCACCGTAAATTCGAGATGTACCAGCGCGAGTTTGCCCAGTTCGATTAATTCGCAGTAGTTTTTGTGATTAAAAGTCTACCTAACCTCGCCTTTTCGACCGCCTTGTTTCTGAAAACCGTTAGTTCGCAGATGCCCTCTTCGGACACGTCGACGAGCCCATACGCGGAGTGCGCGCGTTTACTGACACCGCTCACGCGACACACGTCGACCACGGTCATTTTATGTGATTCGGGGACCTTACTGTGGTGTACCGCGAGAACGGCGGCGTCGCGCTTTGTTTCCCGATCGAGCGTTTCGGTGAGCGCGACGACGTGTGCACCCGGAACACCCGCAACGTGAAACCACCAGTGCGATGGATCGGACGTGGTGCTGAGCGCATCGTTTTCCTTCGCGTCGGACCCGACGCATATTTTTACGCCCGTGTCCGAGACGTATTCGTGCATTACTGATATCCTCACGCGTTATTTCTCTAATATTTCGACGCGTTTAGAAAAATGCACCCATCATGATGTAAGGGTAAGGATGAAGAGCATCGCGCAAGTGGTCGAGGACGGCGACGTTAGCCAATTACGCCGCCGTCAACGCGAGATTCCGTCGTATTATAAGGCACACGCAGGGGATCGCTATGACATGCTCACATTTAACGCGGCATTATCCAACGATTCCGAAATGCTCCGCATACTATACGACAACGGGGTCTGGTTCGGGTTCGTCGCGATCACGACGTGCATATGCAATTCGAACTGGGACGGACTCGATTATCTCCTCGAAATCGCGAAGAATCGCGGGCGCATCTTGTGGATTCCGTTCGACTTCTTGTACGACACCCTCAGCGACGAGTGCATCACGCATAAGAAAGTAGCGTTCGACCTGGACAAACTGAAACACTATTACCGAATGAATAAAGCGCAATGGGATTCCGTGGCGTGTTCTTCCAGTGGGCGTTGACTTTAGAGAATATAGCACACGTCTTGTAAAATAGGATGCATCGCGGTGTAATACCGATTCGGATATCTGTGACCGACTACACCACGGCCTCTGACCTCGACCGATATTTTACCGAAGCGTGGCACAAATGTGGGCACTTGAAAAGTAAAATCAATTTCGTATTTGACGTCCGTCAGTGTCGTCGCGTCTCATTGCGAAAGCTACTTTCTGTACGCCCCGTTCTCAATAAACACAGAGCGAACTCGCGCGCCCACATCGACCACACATCGATCGTTGTTTCGAGTAAAATTACGAAATGTATACTCTCAAGCGGACTTGCCATTATACGCACTGAGCGCCCGGTAAAAATAGTGGTATCTCCAATGTATTAAATACCACGACTCAGATCGAAGGAATGCTTCGGGGACGAGATTAGTTTCTTTTTATTTCGATGTAATTGTAGTGCGTTTGCGTTTCCTTCGAGACCCTATGACTTTCTCTTTCTTCGACAGCTCGTCGTTGAGATTTTTTAACTCGGAACGATCTCTTTTTTTCACCTTCTTTGGCCCGGGATCTAACCGGGTGAGTCCATCCGCTGCATCCATTTCTTCCCGTTGCAATCTCTTGTCCTTCTCAGCTTTATCTAACGCACGAACGATGCTTCCTTTATTTCCACGGTTGGCTACCTGGCGCGCCGTTAACCCGTTAAGTGTCGTCTTTGTCAGATCCGCCCCCGCCTTAATGAGCTTTTTTACGACCTGAAGATGACCTTTCTGAGCGGCGATGTATAAAGGCGTCTCCCCGGTATTGGACGCCTTGTTCAAGTCTACCCTGTTCGTTTTGATGAGTTCTTCAACGACGTCTGTACGATAGCGACATGCGGCGATGTATAAAGGCGTCTTCCCATCATCTCCTGTCTTGTCCAGGTTTGCACCCGCATTGATGAGCGCGCGAACGATGTTGACGTTACCGTTAGAAGCGGCGATGTATAAAGGCGTCTTTCCGTTATCGCGCCCTTTGTACACGCGCGTCTTGTCCAGATCCACATTCGCGTTGATGAGCGCGTGAACGATATCAACGTGACCTCTAGAAACGGCGATGCGTAAATGCGTCTCCCCGCAGTGAGTCTTGTGCACGTCCACTTTCCCAATGAGTCTGTGGACTGAATTGACGTCGCCGTCATGGCATGCGGTCCAAAATTCTGTCTGATCTTTTCCGGTTTTGCGGCTTTTCTCAGTTTCATCGAACATACGAACGATTCTTTCGTGACCTTGCTCGGCCGCTATCTCGCGTGCCGTCAGCCCGTCATAGGTATCATTAGATTTGATAGTCTTTGTCGTATCTGCCCCCGCGTCGAGGAGCGCGCGGGCGATGTCGGCGTAGCCCTTGTAGGCGGAGAGATGTAAAGGCGCCGCGCCGTAATCATCGAACACAGCGTCAACGATCACCTTCTCAGTGTCGAGGAGCGCGCGAACGACACCTAAGCGGCCCTTCTCGACAGCGGTGTGTAAAGGCGTCCACCCGTCATAGCCCGCCTTGATCAGACCCATCTTCCCCTCCTTGATGAACGCGCGAACGACATCGACACCACTATCCCCTTCTTTGAAACCCTTGTTCACGTCCACTCTCCCAATCAGTCTGTGGACTGAATACTCGTCACCGTCATAGCACGCGGTCCAAAATGCTACCTGATCTTTGGCTTTGCGTACTTTCTCAAACACACCAATAGGAGGGTCAAAATCAAAAGGAGGAGGAGAGTGGAACCGTGGTGCAGGTGGAATTGGGTCAATAAGTGGAAGTGGGCTCCCACCCGCCTCGATCATCGTATAAGAAACTTCACGAGGCCCTGGGACCAAGGGCAACCGTGGTGGAGGTGGAATTGGGTCATCCGTTTGCGGAGTCACTGGACGCGGAACATCTTCTTCGGATTTATGCAATCTCGCAGTGCCCTTGTCCTTTCTCGGTGGCTTGTTCTTCCTATGTTTTCCACAGTGTATAGGAGGTTTCCCCGACTCGCGCGCGAGTTTACCGTCCTCGTCGTACTTCGCCGGCTGCTGACACGTCTTATGTACGCCGTTCGCGGTGGAGCTCCCGATTGGTGCGCCGCACAACCGCACGGTCGGACTAGGGGTCGTCTCGGGTTCCTCTGTCTCCGCTGGCGCATGCTTTACCTCGTTGACCTTCGTCTGCCCGCCAAGAATAATCTCCTTGAGCTCAGCGATTTCGGATCTGAGAGCGAGGATATCGCGGATGCTCACGCGCACGTCGGTATCCGTTCCCATGCTTTCTCGTCGCGTCGTCGTCGTCGTGTCGTCCGTGGCACGCGTCGCGTTATGGAGATATCATGTTTTTATCTTATTTATCTTATATCGAGGGTTAGAGAATAACGATTCACGACTCGCCG
>MDTD01104837.1_pt1 | contig 12327 bp, 8 predicted proteins | sample 811221 | NCBI WGS metagenome assembly MDTD01 (sample SAMN05326646, study PRJNA326480) | marine metagenome | isolation source: seawater | place: Pacific Ocean: South West | collected 2011 | reverse complement strand
GCCAAATTCAAAACCTAAAACTGCTAGCTCAGATAACAAACTATCAATTACCTCAAAATTTTTCTGTCCTTTTTTAATATTATTTATTGGAATGTATCTATCGTGATTATCTTGATTTCTTAAAACAGCATGTCTCTGGCTAAAAGTTCCCCTCCCTGAGTCCTGTCCAGAAAGCCTTACTGAAAAACCCTCTGTTAATAATGTGGCAAACGCTAAACTCTCGGCAGTAGACCAATCAACTTTATGCGTTTTTAAAAATATTTGGGACTTTAACTCGAATACTCTTTTCAAAGTTTTATGAACATTAAAATTTTTCGGTAAAGTAGACATTTTTTTTCCAATTTGAATTAATTTATCTTTATCTACACCGCTAATACCTCTTTTATCTTTTCCTAATCCAGGTTTAAATCTTGACCATACTCCATCAAACCATTTTAGTTCTGACTTATAATTTTTTGAGGATTCAAATTCTTTTTCAAGATATTTTTTAAATTCAGATTTATCCGATTGCAATTTTTCAGTTGAAGTAAGACCTTCAAGGCTAAGTTTTTTTCCATATATAGAAAGTGTAGTAGGATGAGATCTAATTTTTTTATACATAATTGGTTGCGTAAAAGATGGTTCATCTCCTTCATTATGTCCAAAACGCCTGTAGCAAACCATATCAATTACCACATCGCGATTGAATTTCTGTCTGTATTCAGTTGCAATTTTTGCACAGTGTACGACAGCTTCAGGATCATCTCCATTCACATGAAAAATTGGAGCTTGGGCAATTTTTGCTACGTCAGAGGGATATGGTGATGATCGAGCAAACCTTGGGGCAGTTGTAAATCCAATTTGGTTATTTACAATTATATGTATTGTACCTCCAATGTTGTGTCCAGGTAAACCAGACATTGCAAAACATTCTGCAACTATACCTTGCCCAGCAAATGCAGCGTCTCCGTGCATTAAAACTGGAATAACTTTTTTCCTCTCTTTATCTTTATGAAAAAACTGTTTTGCTCTCACTTGACCTAGTACAACTGGATTTACTGCTTCAAGGTGAGATGGGTTATCAGTTAAACTGATATGTACTAGGTTTCCATCAAACTCTCTATTGGAGGATGCGCCCAGGTGGTATTTAACATCTCCTTCAAAATCTTTGCTTGCTTTTACTGATTTTCCAAAGAACTCACTAAAAATTGCCTTGAAGGGTTTTCCCATTACATTTGCTAAAACATTTAACCTCCCTCTATGGGGCATTCCAATTTTTATTTCTTTTGCTCCCAAATTACCACCTTTTTTAATAATTTGTTCTAATGCAGGTATAAGCGACTCTCCACCATCAAGTCCAAATCTTTTTGTTCCAACAAATTTTACATGTAAGTATTTTTCAAAACCTTCAGCTTGGATAATTTTATTTAATATTGCTTTTTTCCCATTTTCAGTAAAAGTAATATCCTTTTCTGGTCCTTCTATTCTATCTCTAATCCAAGCTTTTTCATCTGGATCGCCCATATGCATAAACTCATACCCAATTGTTGAACAATAAGTTTTTTTGAGAATTTCAAGAATTTGATTTAAATCGGCGTATTGGAGTCCTAGAACTCCATCTAAAAATATTTTTCTATGATAATCTTTTTTTGTAAATCCGTACGTTTCTGGTTTAAGTTCTAGGTGCTCATTTTTTTGCTGAAGAGATAAAGGATCCAATTTGGCAATTAAATGTCCACGAATTCTAAAAGCTCTAATTAACATTATAGCTCTAACTGAGTCTTTAGCTGCTTGTTTGATTGTTCCAAGATCTACATCAGTTTTTTGATCTTCGCCATTTTTCGGTTCTAAAAATAAAGTGTCTTCTTTTTTTATTTTCTTTTCAGGAGACCAACTAGGACCGTTTAAGTCTTTTAAGATTAATTTTTCGTCCTCACTCAGACCGTCAAAAAAATTTTTCCATCCAATTGGAAGAGATTTTGGATCTGTTAAATAGTCTGAGTAAAATTGATTTATAAACTCAGAGTTAATTCCTGACAAAAAAGAGGTTTTTTTAAAAGTTAAATTACTATCTGAAGAGGACATTTATTATTTATTCTAACATATAATTTCAAAAATCAACTATTTAGTTTATTAAATAATGTTTTACCAATATCTGCGGGAGATTTTGATATGGTAATTCCTGCTGATTTCATTGTTTCAATTTTATCTCCTGCTCCTCCTTTGCCACCTGATATGATTGCACCTGCATGTCCCATCCTTCTACCTGGAGGAGCTGTTAAACCTGCGATGAATCCTACTATGGGTTTTTTGATCTTTTCCCTTTTAATGAATTCAGCAGCTTCTTCCTCGGCTGTACCTCCAATTTCTCCTATCATTACTATAGACTCGGTCTCTTTATCTTTTAAAAATAATTCTAAGCAATCTATAAAATTTGTTCCATTTATTGGGTCTCCCCCTATTCCAATACACGTTGACTGACCTATTCCATTTGAGGATGTTTGAGCAACCGCCTCATAGGTTAAAGTTCCTGATCTTGACACAATTCCAACTGTCCCTTTTTTGTGAATATTTCCTGGCATTATTCCAATTTTACACTCTTTAGGAGTAATTACCCCCGGGCAGTTAGGACCAACTAATCTTGAACTACTTTTTATTAATTTTTTTTTAACCTTTAACATATCTAACACAGGTATTCCCTCGGTAATACAAACTATTAATTCCATTTTAGCATCTATAGCCTCTATAATTGCATCAGCTGCAAATTTAGGAGGAACATATATCATCGTTGCATTAGCAGAGGTCTGATCCTTGGCTTCTTGCACAGTGTTAAATATTGGAAGATTTAAATGAGATTGCCCTCCTTTGTTTGGAGTAACTCCTCCAACTAATTTTGTACCGTATTTTATTGCCTGTTCCGAATGAAAAGATCCATGTTTTCCAGTAAAGCCCTGACAAATTACTTTAGTACTTTTGTTTATAAGAACTGACATTTATTTTATGGCCTCTACAATTTTTTTTGCAGCATCGTTTAAATCAGAAGCGGAAAGAATTTTTAGATCTGACTCATCAAGAATTTTTTTTCCCTCTTTATAGTTTGTTCCAGCCAATCTTACAACTAAAGGAACTGATAAGTTTACTTGTTTAGCTGCATCTAATACTCCTTGAGCTAGAACATCACATCTCATTATACCACCAAAAATATTTATTAAAATTCCCTTTACGCTTTTATCAGCCAAAATTAGTTTAAAAGCAGCTGTTACCTTTTCCTTACTCGCTCCACCTCCAACATCTAAAAAATTAGCAGGTTCCTGACCGTATAATTTTATAATGTCCATAGTTGCCATCGCCAGTCCAGCGCCATTTACCATACAACCAATAGATCCATCTAATTTAATATAAGCTAAGTCGTGTTTACTTGCCTCAATCTCAGCGGACTCCTCCTCGTTTAAATCTCTTAACTCTAAGATATCTGGTCTTCTAAATACTGCATTGTCATCAAATGTCATCTTAGCATCTAAACAAAGAATTTTTTCAGATTTAGTAATTATTAAAGGATTAATCTCAATTAGAGAGGCATCTTTTTCTACAAGAATCTTGTAAAGAATTTTTACTAAATTCGATGCTTCTTTTTTTTGTGAAGAAGTTAAATTAAATACTGAGATAATATTTTTTATTTCATTCTCATTAGGGCCTTCACTTTTTAAATCGATTTTAGTTGTAGAAATTTTATCAGGTCTTTCAGTAGCCACTTTTTCAATATCGACGCCCCCCTCGGTACTACTAATAAAGGCAATTTTCGCACTTTCTCTATCAACAATACATGATAAATAAAACTCTTTTGAAATTTCTGAAGCCTCCTCCACATACAATCTTTTTATCTCTTTGCCTTTAGGACCGGTCTGATGAGTTACAAGAGTTTTTCCCATCATTTTCTTTGCTTCGATCTCTACTTGTTCTAAGCTTTTGACTAACTTAATACCTCCAGCTTTACCCCTCCCCCCGGCATGTATTTGTGCTTTTAAAACAAATTCTTTACTTTTTAAATTTAAAATTTTTTTCTTAATTTCATCAACGGATAATATTACAATACCTTTTGAAACCGGAGCTCCGTAATCTCCTAGTATTTTTTTAGCTTGATGTTCATGAATGTTCATTTTAGTTGATATTACTATCATAAAATTTAAATTAATCCATAATGAAAGCAAAAATTTTAATTTTAACTCCTGTTTATAACGATTGGGAAAATTTAAATAAGTTATTAGTTAAAATAAATAAGATTTTTCAGAATGAAGTAAAAACAAAGTTTGAGTTGATAATTGTAAATGATCATTCAAGCAAAAATTATAATTTTAAAAAATTCAAAATGAAGATGGTAAAAAAAGTTACTATTTTAAACCTATCAAAAAATGAAGGAAGCCAAAGAGCTATAGGAGTAGGGATTAAATATATAAATAAAAATTACAAAAATGATTTTAAAACTATAATAATCGACTCAGATGGACAAGATAATCCAAAAATAATTTCAAAAATGCTTAAATTAAGTACGAAAAATCCAAAACATTCTTTAGTAATTGATAGAGGGCAAAGAAAAGAACCGTTGTGGTTTAAATTTTTTTATGAATTCTATTGTATATTAATACAATTATTTTGTGCAAAAAAAATAAGATTCGGAAATTATAGTCTTTTAATTTCTAAACATTTAAAAAAAATAAGTATCCAACAAGAATTATGGAGTGCATTCCCGCCGACAGTATTAAAAACTATAGACAATTTAATACATCTGACACTCGATAGAGATAGGAGATATAGTGGGGATTCAAAAATGAATTTTTTTGGACTTATTCTTCATGCTCTAAAAGTTTTTTCTGCATTAAAATATAATGTTTTAATTTTTTCCGCAATATACTCAATATTATTTTATTTTTTATTTTACGAAAGTAAAAATTTATTTTTTTTTTCTTTAATGCTTGGCCTTTTTATATTTAATTTTACTAACTTTCTAATATCATTTAATAATAAAGAAAATTTTCTTAATGCTTTTGACAAAATCACAATAAAGAATGTTTAACACTTTTGAAGTTTTACTTTGATTATAATCTTGTTTAATTTTTCTTTTTTAAAACATTGTGGCTTAAGTAAATCTTTTAAATTTAGAAAATTAAATTCGCCTGGGTATGCTTCTATTATGTAAATCTTTTTAATATTTCGATTGATTAATTTTTGATTAAATTTTTTAAGATAATTTTTATAATACCTATTTTGAACTGTAGCAGGGAAAGTATTGTTTGGAAAATACCAACGGTTTGGAATATTTAAATCTTCTTTTAATAACAGTGAAAAAAATTGATAATGTGTGATCAACATTTTTTCGTCCTGATCATTTTTTAGTACTAGTAAAGCTTCCTTCAAAAATTTTAGCTCCTCATCAGGATTTGAACTATAATGAAGTGGTGTAATCCATTTTAATTCTTTTAACTTTGGGTCTAAAGATTTTGCACTTATGGCCTCTGATAAGTTAAAATGTTGTAAGTCAATAAATTTTCTTTTTTCATTATAAACCTGATGGTATTTGATAGTTGAAAAAATTACTAATGATATCAGTAAAATTTTAAAATTATTACTTTCGTTAAAAATTTTAGTTTTATCCATTTGTATTATTAATAATCCACAAAGGATTGGAATAAGTGAAAAAATAAATGTTTGATTAGCTGTAATAAGTTGATGCAAAATAAAACCAATTGTGCAGAAAAAAATAAAAATATTTAAAAAGATAGCGTTATCTAATTTAAATTTTTTAAGTTTTTTTGTTAAATACAAATAAGATATAATTAAATTAACAAAGATAAAAAAATTGATAAATTTAAAATGACCTAAAGTGCCTCGAATTGTTAACTTGTTTAATAATTTTGCTGACTCAAAAGCGTTTTCATCACTCATTATTCTTCCTTCACCGATTGAAAGTGGAAAAAGAATTAATTGTTCAATGATATCTTTTAAATTTGTATCCACAATCAATAAATATAATAGCATCGTAATTAAAGAGAGAAGAGTTCCAAAAATAAAGTATTTGAGAAAGTACTTTTCCATAAAAAAGAAATAGATAATTGAGAAAGTTAAAATTAAAATATTTATTAAACCAGATGGTAGTTGCATACTTAAAAAGGATATTGTCATGAAGAATGGTAACAAAATCCAATAAACTTTATTTTTTTTTTCTACGCCTAAATAAAATAAAAATATTGAAATCAAACTTAGTATCAGAGCATGTTGATAGGGAAAAGGTGTTCCAATTATTGGATAACAAAGTATCGATACACTTAATGCAAGAGCAAAGTTTATAAAAAATCTTTGATTAAATTGATTTAAAAAGAAGAAGAAAAATAATGCTAGAGCAGAATTAAAAAAAGATGCATGATAAATGTATGAATTCCAATTTTCGCCAAATAATAAAAAAAAGAGAGCTTGAATATAATCAACAAAAATACCTGAGATTATCCAGAAATCTTTGATTGGATGTTGGCCTATTGTAATGTAGAAGCCGGTATCAAAAAAAGAAAATGAATCTATTGGATATAATCCTTTATTTGCGTAAAAATAATTAATATAAAATGAAAAAATTATTAAAAAAAAACTTAAAGATATTTTTAAAAAATTGAATTTGTTGTTCATTAAAACTTTAATATCATGAATTTTAAATTATCAAAAACTAAATGTTAAAAATCAAAAATAAAGTTCATTTTAGGCACTCCGAAAATTTAATGAGACAAGAAGGAGATGTTATTCGCTCCATTGAAGATATTAATAAAAATAAAAATTTATATACTTTACTAAGTGAAAGATTTGGCTGGATGAATAATTTTATCGGGGAGAATGATTTAGGAATTGAAGTTGGTGCTGCAGCTGGTTTCTCAAAAAAATTTATCAAAAACAAAAATTTTAAAATAAGCGATTTTTCAAATCATGATCATTTAGATTACAAAAATATAGATGCTCAAAATACTGGTTTTGAAAATAATAAATTTGATTTTGTTATTTCCTCAAACATGATTCATCACTTACCTTTTCCTCTTAAATATTTCTATGAAATGCACAGAATTCTTAAGACTGGTGGGAAGCTAATAATATTTGATGCACATTGCTCATTGTTGCTTCAACTTGTTTTAATATTAATGAAACACGAGGGATTTGATTTTACTAGAGATGTTTGGAGTTTAAAAGATCCATCAACAGAAAAAGACGATCTCTGGGCTGGTAATAGCGCTATTCCTTATTTAATTTTTAACGATAAAAAAAATTTTGAAAAGTATTTAGGTGATAAATTTAAAATTAAATTTTTTGTAAATTGTGAGTGTTTTTTGTTTCTTAATTCAGGAGGTGTAACCTCTAAAACATTTTATATACCTCTTAATTTCTTTTTTTTAAAAATTATAAAGTATTTAGATAAATTTCTGTCAAAGCTTTTTCCAAATATTTTTGCACTTGGTTGTAAAGTTGTTTTGGAAAAAAAAAATTAGGATAAATTTTTATCAATTTTTTTTGCAGCAATAAATAATTCTTTGACTGCATTTATTGAACTATCAAAGTTTTTTTTCTCTTCTGTTGATAGTGCTATCTCTACTATTTTTTCAACTCCTTTTTTGCCAATTATTACAGGAACACCAGCATAAATATCTTTTACCCCATATTCACCATTAAGAAACGCCGCGCAGGGCAACTGTTTTTTTTGATCTTTAAGATAACTTTCAGCCATTTGAACCCCTGAAGCTGCTGGTGCATAAAAAGCTGAGCCTTTCTCTAAAAACTTAACAATTTCAGCACCTCCTTTTTTAGTTCTGTCAACAATATCGTTAAGTCTTTGCTGGCTTATTTTTCCTTCATTCAAAAAATCTTGAATTTTCTTTCCATCAATTTCTGTCGAGCCTAACATAGCTACCATGCTATCTCCGTGACCACCTAGAACAAATGACTTAATTTTCTGAACAGGAACATTTAATTCTTGTGAAAGAAAATAAATAAACCTTGAAGAGTCTAATATTCCTGCCATTCCAACAACTTTATTTTTTGGTAAACCAGAGTATTTTTGTAATGCCATAACAATCACATCTAATGGATTAGTAATACATATTACAAAGGCTTCTGGAGATGTCTTTTTAATACCATCTGCCACTTCTTTAATTATTTTTAAATTTATGCCTAATAAATCATCTCTGGTCATTCCTGGTTTTCTTGGAACCCCTGCAGTAATAATAATTACATCTGAATTTTTTGTGTCTGCATAATTACTAGTTCCTGTTAGATTTATATTGAATTGATTTACTGGTGAGGATTGCGCTATATCTAATGCTTTACCTTTTGCGATGCCCTCTGCAACATCAAATAGTACAACATCGCCTAATTCTTTTAATGCTATTAAGTGAGCTAATGTCCCACCAATTTGTCCTGCTCCTATAAGAGTAATTTTTTTTCTCATTTTATTTCATAGTTGGCATCGTAAATTCTGGATCTGTTGTTAAGCCAGACGGCCATCTAGAAGTAATAGTTTTTAATTTTGTGTAAAATCTAACACCCTCAGGTCCATGCATATGTTGATCACCAAACAAAGATCTTTTCCAACCACCAAAACTATGAAATGCCATTGGCACCGGTATTGGAATATTTATTCCAACCATTCCTATTTTTGCTTTGTTAGAAAAAGTTCTTCCAGAATCTCCATCCCTAGTAAAAATACTTACACCATTTCCAAACTCATGATCATTTACCAACTTTAAGGCCTCTTTAAAGTCTTTTGCTCTAACTACCGACAAAACTGGACCAAATATTTCTTCTTTATAAATTTGCATGTTCTTTTTTACGTGGTCAAACAAACAACCGCCTATATAGTAACCTTTTTCATATCCTTGAATTTTAAAACCTCTTCCATCGACTACCAGTTTAGCTCCCTCCTTTACACCTATATCAACATATCCTCTGACTTTATCTAAATGCTCTTTTGTGACCAAGGGACCCATTTCTGATCCTTTGTCCATACCAGGTCCAACTTTTAAAGCCTCGACTTTTTTTGCTAAGGAATTCACTAATTTATCTCCTATTGATCCAACAGCTACTGCTACTGATTGAGCCATACATCTTTCTCCAGCCGACCCATAGGCGGCTCCCATTAATCCATTGACAGCTTGATCTAAATCACAATCTGGCATTACAACACAATGATTTTTAGCTCCACCTAATGCTTGAACTCTTTTTTCATTTTTTGCACAATTTTCATATATATATTTTGCTATTGGAGTTGAGCCAACAAAACTCATGGCAACAACATCTTTGTTTTTAATTAATGCATCTACAGCCTCTTTGTCTCCATTGACTACGTTAAACACTCCATCTGGTAATCCTGCTTCTTTTAATAATTCCGCTAGTCTGATCGAGCATGATGGATCTTTTTCTGAGGGTTTTAAAACAAATGTATTGCCACAAGCGATAGCCATAGGAAACATCCACATTGGAACCATTGCAGGAAAATTAAAAGGTGTAATTCCAGCACAAACTCCAAGTGGTTGTCTTACTGACCAGCTGTCTACACTAGATCCAACATTTTCAGTAAATTCACCTTTGAGTAATTGAGGAATGCCACAAGCATATTCAACAACCTCCAAACCTCTTGTAAGCGATCCTTTAGCGTCATCGTAAACTTTTCCATGTTCAGAAACTATTATTTTTGTTAGCTCGTCGGAATTTTTTTCTATGAGCTCTTTAAATTTAAACATTATTCTAGCTCTTTGAAGAGGTGGTTTGTTTGACCATGCCTCAAACGCATTTTTCGCTTTGTTAACGGCATCGTTAACATCTTTTGTTGATGCTAATTTAACCTCTGCACTTTGCTCACCTGTAGCAGGATTAAAAACTTTTCCAACTCTTTTAGAATTACCTGCAAAACTTTTACCATCAATGAAATGCTGAATAGTTTTCATGCTGTAATTGAATAAATAAGCTTTTAGCTTGTTGCAAGCATTTTTTTTATAGATCCTATAGCTTTTGCTGGATTGAGGCCTTTAGGACAAGAATTAGTACAATTCATAATAGTATGACATCTGTATAATTTTAATTCATCTGCAACTTTTCTAAGTCTATCTTTTTTATCTCCGTCTCGGCTATCATTAATCCAACGATATGCTTGTAATAAAACTGCTGGTCCTAGATACTTATCACCATTCCACCAGTAGCTTGGACATGAAGTAGAACAGCAAGCACATAAAATACATTCATAATATCCGTCTAACTTTTCTCTATCTTTTTGTGATTGTTTTAATTCTGTTTTTTCCACTCCAGTTTGGTCTACCTTTAACCATGGCTGAATAGATTCATACTGTTTATATAATGTCGTTAAATCTCCAATAAGATCTTTTACTACTTTTAAATGTGGTAAAGGATAAATACTCAAATCTCCGCTAATATCTGTGTGAGATTTAATACAAGCCAAAGTATTTACACCATCAATATTCATTGCGCATGAACCACAAACTCCATGAGCACAAGATCTTCTAAATGTAAGCGATGGATCTATTTCATTTTTTATTTTAAATAATATATCTAAAACTTTAGGACCACAGTTATCCATGTCTACTTCGAATGTATCGACTCTAGGATTTTTACCGTTAGATGGATCCCATCTATATACTTTGACTTTTTTTATATTTTTTGAATTAGTTTGATCTTTATAATACTTTCCTACCTCTATTTTTGAATTTTGGGGTAGGCTAAAGTTTGCCATCTTTAATATACTCTCTCTTTTGGAGGAAAATATTGTACATCATTCGTTAATGTTTTTGAGTGAACATCTCTATATTTTATTTCTACTTTTTTGCCTTTTTGCCAAGCTAATGTGTGTTTCATAAAATTTTTATCATCTCTTTTAGTAAAATCCTCTCTAGCGTGAGCTCCTCTGCTCTCTCTCCTGTTGTATGCGGAGTCCATAGTTGTAAGTGCTTGACTTATTAAATTGTCAAATTCTAAAGTTTCCACAAGATCAGTATTAAATAGTAAAGACTTATCTTTTACAGAGAGATCACTTATGCCTTCATAAGGTTTTCTTATTTGATCAACACCCTCTTTTAAAGTCTTTTCAGTCCTGAATACTGCACATTTAGCTTGCATTATTTTTTGCATTTTTAATCTTAGTTCAGATGTTTTTGTTGACCCGCTTGAATTTCTAATCCTATCAAATCTATTTAAACATCTTTCAGTTTCAGAATCTGAAATTTCCTCGTGAGGCATACCTGGTTTTACAAGTTCTGCAGCTCTTTTTGCTGCAGCTTTTCCAAATACAACAAGATCTATTAACGAGTTAGAACCTAATCTATTAGCACCATGAACAGATACGCAAGCTGCTTCGCCAATTGCCATAAGACCTGGAACTGTTTTTTCAGATCCGTTTAAAGTTAAAACTTCTGCTTTGTAATTTGTTGGAATACCTCCCATGTTATAGTGAACAGTTGGTACAACAGGTATTGGTTCTTTGCTTACATCAACATTTGCAAAAGTTTTTGCTGCTTCAGTGATTCCAGGAAGCCTTTCATCTATAACTTTTTTATCAAGATGATCTAAATGAAGGTTAATATGATCTTTGTTTTTACCAGCGCCTCTACCCTCGTTTATTTCCATTTCCATAGACCTGCTTACTACATCTCTAGAAGCTAAGTCTTTAGCATTAGGTGCATACCTCTCCATAAAGCGCTCTCCTTGTCCATTAACTAAAAATCCACCTTCGCCTCTAACTCCTTCAGTTATCAGACATCCTACACCATAGATTCCTGTAGGATGAAATTGTACGAATTCCATATCTTGAAGAGGAAGACCTGCTCTTAAAACCATTGCATTTCCATCTCCAGTACATGTATGTGCTGAAGTTGCAGAATAGTAAACTTTCCCGTATCCTCCAGTTGCAATTATAGTTATATGTGATCTGAATCTATGAATCGTTCCATCAGTCAAATTCCAAGCTATAACTCCTTTGCATTCACCATTTTTCATAATTAAGTCTAGCGCGAAATATTCAATAAAAAATTCCGTGTTTTGTTTTAAGGCTTGACCATAAAGCGTATGAAGAATAGCGTGGCCTGTTCTATCTGCCGCAGCACATGTTCTTTGTGCTGTACCGTTTCCATAGTTTTTTGTCATACCACCAAAGGGTCTTTGATATATTTTGCCATCATCTGTTCTACTAAATGGTACTCCGTATCTTTCTAATTCAACAACAGCTCTAGGAGCTTCTTTACATAAGTACTCAATAGCATCTTGATCTCCAAGCCAGTCTGAGCCTTTGACTGTATCATACATGTGCCATCTCCAATC
>MDTD01168205.1_pt1 | contig 12328 bp, 8 predicted proteins | sample 811221 | NCBI WGS metagenome assembly MDTD01 (sample SAMN05326646, study PRJNA326480) | marine metagenome | isolation source: seawater | place: Pacific Ocean: South West | collected 2011 | reverse complement strand
TTTTTTTCTTACGATTAAAAAATTTCATCACAATATCACTTATAATGATATTATATCACGACTTCATAATGTAGCAAAGAGCATAGTATGGTGGGCGGTTAGCACCAGTGGCAGAACTTCCCTGACTATCACTACTACCATTTACACTGTGTGAGTGTGATCCATTATTATTGGTGCTGATATTATGACTATGATCTCCTTCAGATTGGGAGTTACCATTTACGTTATGTGAGTGGTTACCTGCTGCTTCAGTGTGTGCTTTCCACGCTTGACCACCGTTAGCATCAGGGTTATTATTACCACCATTAGCACCTAAATTATCATCAGTACCCCATCTGTGAGTGTGAGAACCTGTATTGTTGGTTTGATAGTTACCACCACCATGGTGGTGATTTCCACTATTATTAGTATTACCACCGTGACTATGACCACCAGTATTATTGGTTCCATAATTACCAGAACCATGACTATGTGATACAAGGGTAGCATCATCACTACCACCAAAATTACCAACAGTGTAATTACTTCCTGTACCAGCACCAACAACAAATCTATTTCTTAAATCTGGTGTGCTATTAGTACCATTACATAATACCCATCCAGCGGGGATAGCATTTTCTGCGCCAGACCACATGATAATGCCGCCTGATGGGAAAGCACTCGCTAATTGAGAGGTCAGAGCAAGTGTTCCTGATGTTGTTGGGAAGGTAATGGCTTGATTATTACCACCAGTCTTAACAACAACTTCAAGTGTCCCATCTTCAGAACCAGAAGTTGGATCAAGAATTTTACCCCTTACTTCAACATAACTTTGAGTAGTTCCAGCACTATTTTTGCCTTGGAAATCTAGTTCACCAATTAAATCATTAGCAGCAGGAGTAGCACTATCTCTAAGGAGATTGATTGAAGGTTCTGGTGTAGGACCTGCATCAGTAGAAGTCAGTGTAAGAGAATCTGTCGCTGTAATCGCACCACCAGAAGTTACTTTGATGATGTAGCAAAGGGAATAATATGGTGGAAGATTTGCATTTGTTGCTGATGAACCTTGAGAGTCAGTTCCAGGAGACTCAGCACCTGTGCTACCACTAACTCCTGGTGATGAACTTCCTGTATTTCCACTAATTCCAGGAGATTCAGAACCCGTGTTTCCGCTAATATTTGCCGTAGAATTTCCAGTATTTCCACTACAATTTCCACTTACATTGTGGTTGTGGGAGTTATCCGAAGTTGTCCACATCTGTCCACCACCACTAGTGGAACTATTTGCATCATACGAATATGGTCCAGCACTACGATTACTCCAATTAGCAAGTCCATTAGCAAATGTAAGTTGGTCATCACCAGGAAAAATATGATAGTGGGTATAAGTATTGGTGTTTCCACTTATATTTCCATTGAAATTATGAGTGTGACCATCTACTGATAATGATCCGTCGTTGTGACTATGACTATCTACTGATAATGATCCGTCGCTGTGACTATGACTGTCTACTGATAGTGTTCCATCACTATGACTGTGACTGTCTACTGTATGGGAGTGAGATACAAGAGTAGCATCGGCACTACCACCAGTTGCTGCTAAAGCGAAAGAAGTTCCTTCACCAACAACAAAACGATTTCTTAAATCCGGCACATTGAAAGTTGTGCTTCCATCACCGGATCCATGTGTAGTACCGATGGCATTGAAAAGATCTGTATTAGCAACTCTACTGATAGCAGAACCATCACAGAGCAAGTATCCAGATGGAACACTTGCTGCTGTTCCAGACCACATACTTACGGTACCAGCAGGTGCTCCGTCTACACCAGCACCACCTTGACCACCGCCACCACCATCTACTTCAGCAGTCCAAGCAGATCCAGTCCACTTTAGAACATGACCAAAAGTTGGAGATGCTGGGACATTTACATTCGCCAAATCACCTAAGTTTTCACTATTGATATTGGAGATGTAAGTATTGGTATCAACAGTGTAAGTTCCAGCGCCAGTGCGCTTCATAAAACCATTAGCACCGAAGTCACTATCTTCGATGTATCCTACAGTTGCATGATTACCCCAACTAAATGCAGTGTTCCAATTACCAGAATTATCAGTAATAACACTATATGCGCCAGGAGTAGCACCTCTCTTTAATAATCCTTCAGAGGTAAAATCACCATCAACAACCACATCAGCGTGTGATGTTTCTTGAATAACATAATCAGATGATCTTTCCCACTTACCTGAAGTAGAGTTATATTTGATTATTTGATTGTTAGTTGCGTTAGCAACATCATTATCAACATCTTGAAGACTATCAAGATTCAAAGCACCTTGTCCACCACCAAGAGCAACCCATTCTGGTGCTTGTCCTGGACCATTAGACTTTAAGAAACGCCCAGCAGCATTAGTCGGTGGTAGAAATACTGTCGTATCAGCAGCATCTTGATATGGAATTGATCCTTTCTCACCACCTTTTATGTTCTCTGCGGTGAGACCACTACTACCAGCAGCAGTTATAGAACCTTTTACAACTAAATCTCCATCAATAGATATACCCTTCTTAAGAGTTACATCTTCAGCGAAGAATACATTGCTAAGAAAACGAACCTTTGCAGCAAAGGTTTTCTCAAAACTAGTTTGACTCGGTATAGATGACATGATTATAATGCGCTAATTGCACTCTTAGCAATCTTAACTGCTGCTTGAGCACCAAATCCACCAGCTCCACCAGATGCAGCAATAGCAATATCTTCTGCTTTAAGACCAGAGAAGACTTGATTCAAGAATGTCTTTTTATTGACTTCTGTTGCTATACAATCGGGTCCATAAGAATGTGGGGCGTCACAATATGCTTCTTTTGCTTTAATATCAAACTTTTGACCAACATCAAATGTAGCATTACCACCACATTTGAACTTAATATCTTCTTTTGCTTCCATAATGATGTTAGCACCCTTGATCCTAATATCACCATTTTCCTGAGCAGTAATAACAACACTGCCCTTCATTCCACTGATGACAATATCAACACCACCACGATCATTATTCTTTCCACCACCACCGATAATTTCAATGGTTTGATCGTTATAGATGTGATAAACACCTGCCTGGTTCATACCACATAGGGAAATATCTCCACTATCAGTATGGGCGTACTTCTCATACACACCAGCACCAAGGAATCCATTCGTAGGATTGTTTACATCAATCCTGAATTCTGGTGTGTATGAAATAATCTTTCGTCTAGCCCAGTTATTGCTCATATATCAGTCCTCCTACCGTATTTAGTATCCTCCACCATATCCACCGCCAGAACTTGGTGGAGGTGTTGGAGGGGATGGAGGTGGTGTTGGTGTTGGAGATGGTGGGGGTGTTGGAGGGGATGGAGGTGGTGTTGGCGTTGGAGATGGTGGGGGTGTAGGTGATGGGGATGGTGTTGGTGATGGGGATGGTGGGGATGATGTAGTGCTTTGATCACCACTAGATGTGGTGGTTGATGTTGATGGGGGTGTAAATGCTTGTGTTATTTGGGTTGTAGTGCTTACAGACGTTGATGCAGATCCAAGACTTTCTGCTGGAGTATTATAGATGTGCTGATGAGGAGTTGATGTATGTTTAGCACCAACCATCTTTCTTCCAGTTGAAGGATGTAAATGGAATGGTCCATAATATTTTTTACCATCAACATAACCAACGAAGTCATCATCTTTAGAGATACAATCAATAACCTGCTTGACTACACCTTGTAGTTCTTCTGGTCTTACTCTGAGTCTAGGTCTCAATATAGCACCAGATCCTGTCTTGGAGTTAATAATAAACTCCATAGCATCAACAATTGATGGGAATTCAAGGATTGACTCACCATCTCTTTCAACAGGAACTCTATTTACTTGGAAGATACTTCCATTACCATCTACATTGATTTCATATTCATTACCATAGTTATCCGTAACAGTATCATTTTCTGGATCATATCCAGAACCACCATCAATAATATTAGGTCCATTCTCATCATCTGGAATATAATCTTCAATATCAGTAGATGGTGTATAATCTTGACCTTCTGTTACGATGTAGATATCTGTAATCTCCCCAAATGTTGGTGAGTCTGGATCATAATCAATTCTAGACCTAGCAGTAGCACCAAATCCCTTTCCACATTCATCAACAATCTCAACAAATGGTGGGAATGTATATCCTCCACCACCATTCACAAGATCAACACCAATCATACTTCCAGTTAAACCTCTACCACCTTCGGCAATTTGAAGGATAGCATTGGCAACACCACCTTTACCTTTTCCGCCACCAAAGATTTTAATTTTAGTTCCACCACACCCACCAAGTTCTGGTGGACCAGCATAACAATTACCAAGAGCACTCTTGAATCCAGGAGCAGAAACACTTGGATTAGCAAAGTCAAATAGACCAAGAGAACCAATATCTCCAGCAATGTCTTGAATTGCTTGGAGAGGTGCTTCCGCAAGTGCTTTAGCTTCGTTAGCAACTGCTAAGATCTCCTCAACAGGAACACCAGTCTTATCGCTGCTTCCTTTTCCAATTACCCATTCATCAGAAGAGAGATCAAATTCTGGAGCAACTTCATTACATCCAAGTTTATCTGCGAGACCTAAGATTGCACCAGCAGTTCCACCAAGGAATTCTCCAACATCAAATCCGTTAGATATTAAATCCAATGCTCCCATAAAAGGTTTCAGGAAACTTGTTACTCCACCAATGATATGATTCATTAGAGCACCAACAACTTGATCACCAATACATTCAACAAAGTTGAATACATTCTCTGCTACATTTGTGAGTACACCATTAATAATATCTCCAAGACCATTGATAATATTATTTGCTACACAAGGAATAGCATCAGACAATTCTTTTACTGGACCAATGAGTAATGCTTGAGCGATTGTTCCTGCTTTTTCAGCGATTGGATCGCTTTGTGTTGCGGCAAAAACTGTTGCATATACACCATCATAAAGAATCTGTAGTCCACCATTTAATGCTGGAACCAAAGCATCAGTAAGATTCTTGGTCATATCACCAACAACCTTCATAGCACCTTTTTGAATGCTAGCAGTCATACTAGCAATTTCACGCATAACAGATTGTCTAGCGTTTCCGACAGCATCTTTTACACTATCAGTTATTGACTGGACCTTAGCAACAAAGTTTCCAACCTCTGTTTTGATTGTACGAACAGCACTAGCGGCATCCGAAGATGCTGCTAATACTTTTTGACCGATAGCAGGTGAAGCAGATTTTAATGCCGTCTCTGTGCTTGCATTTTGACCTGTTGCTTCTCCTACTCTATCAGCAGTCTTCTTATCAGTTGCAATAGGGGAAACCTGAGATAAAGAATTCTGCTCACTTGATTGACTGTTAGCAACAATACCGCCATCATTCTTTACCTTTTCAGTATTGCCTGTAAAAGGAACAAAAGGTGCTTGAAATTCACTAGTTGCAACCTGAGAAGTTCTTCCAAAGACTCCCATGATAACTGGAACTTGTCCATTATCACCATCAAGAAAGAATCCAAATACAGTATCTCCAGGAGCAATAGAAACAGATGTTGATCTATTTTGAGCACCAGAACCATCAGTGGTTCCCATCAAGATAGTTGCCCAAGGTAAATCTTTGTTAGGAAGTTCTACAATACTATATGGATGATAACCAAGGATACGAACCTTGATACGATTACCCCATCCACCACCATTCTGCTGAAGGTCATAGTCTTTACCTTCAGGGGGAATTTGTCCCACCCACCAGCGGAACCCATCCCGCCCCATAAAATTAGTTTTTAAAAATGACTCCTCTAACATTATTTTTCTTTATTGTTTGGACTAAACTGACCGAAAGTATCTCTAACTAATTTTGCAGAAGTATATGATCCTTTAGAGTCAAAATGGTGACATAACTCTTTAATCATATATAGACCACTTTGCTCCTGATCATACTCTTTCTCTTTTTTAGTTGTTGTAGCAGGAAATAAGCACTCAACAACATTACCTGCTTCCAAATCGGTATTACAAGCAACAGTAATAGTCAATGTTTGAGTGAATAATGTATTGTATCTCATCAATGATTGAGATTGGAATTCAAGAGCATCAGCATTTTTTTCAGTTGATACTCCAATCTCAAGAGTTCCTAAATCAACAATACCAGTCATCATTCTGGTAGGAACATCACCAATAGATTTATCAGGGTCATCGGCAAACTTTGGAAGTTCTATCTTACCACCAAGATTTCTTGAGTTATCAACATAATCACTTATCCTAAACTTACCTTTATCTGGACCAGTAAAGGCAAAGTTCAGTGGATTAAAGTATGCACGGAAACTAGAATATGCACCAAGACGAAGTTTCTCAAGCATATTCTGATTTCTATTGGTCACATAATTAATGATTTGAAAATCTTGTGCTTCTTTGTTGGGATTTACAACATCATTAGCATTATATGTTACTTTCTTTTCTTGCGAGATAAGTTTATCTAAGGACTTGAACTTATATCCACTTTGAGTTTCATAGAAACAATAACCAGCAGTTCCATTTCCTTCAACTTCTGGAACACCTTTCGATGCTAACCAAGTCAGCACAGTGAATGGTTTTCTCATATTACCAATGAACCCATACTTGTTCATTGTCTTATCTACTTCCACAGTTTTTGAAGTTCTCAAGTAATCCTTAATAATCTTCTCAGCAGAAACAGATATTGGTGAAGATGTTGGAAACTTTACAGGAACTCTAGCAGTCTCATTGGTAATTGCTTCTCTTGAGCAGAGATTGAGAACAAATGATTCTGATTGATTGTTGCTAATTACGTTAGTAATACTAGAGACATAGAAGTATTGACTCCTGTCTGAGAAATCTAGTTTATCTTTAATCCTAATAGATACTCTTTCGCCACCTCTCAAAGGTAATCCTTGGTATATACCTTTTCCATTGACAGTATTGCCAGTGTTAGTAATTACCATCTTCAAGGTTATTGTTGGTGAAAAAATATCCTCATAATAATCAATTGACTGAACACCAAGTCTAAGGTCAACCGTAGTTGACCCATCATTAGATTCGATAAGTATTTCTTCGTAAATCGAAGGATCGGACAGAGACATTATACGTACTCTAACTCTCTAAGAAGTGCTTTTGTGATGAAACTATTTAACGTAGTTCCGCTAGGAATAGAAATAGATTCTTCACTACCAGATTGAGGCATTGGCGCAGAAGGAGAAGAACTTGATGGAATTGGAACAGTAATAACAGATCCTCTCTTCTCTGGTGTAACACCCTGAGCAACTTGACTTCTGCTTCCAGTTCCTTGAAGGTCAAGTGAAGGTCCACCTACATTAGAAATAGTGTTTCCTGGCGCAGATGATACCATCCCATCAATCTTTGCTTTTGTAAGACGAATCAATGCAACATAAGGTGCTGGTGATGTATTACCACCATAATTTGTTGATCCTCTTTCAGTAGATGCTTCTAAGTGAATGTGAGGTCCAGTAGAACGTCCTGTAGAACCTGTGATAGCAAAAGATGTCCCTGCTGGAACTTTACCAGAGGGAATAATAATTTTACTATTATGTGCAAATCTCAGTTGAACTCCTTGAGATGGAACCCAAAGATCAATCAAATATCCATAAGCACCATAAGATCCAGATGCAACAACTTCAGCATCAGCAGTTAATGAAATATAAACACCAGCAGGACAACTAAGGTCAATACCACCGTGTGGTTTTGTTCTAAAACTTTCCTGCATACCTCTAGTTGAAGTAACAGTTGCTCCCACTTCACCGCCAAGTAGTTGAGTAACATCTTGCCCAACTCTATATCTGGTGTTAGAATCAACCTGTGATGTTACAGAGGTATTAGTTCTAGGACCAGCTGCTGCTTTTTTGGCAGCAGGGAGAAACTGCTCGTAACTCCGATTAGTATATACAGACCAAGCACCAAAACCTTGCTGCTTGAGGATTTCATACGCTGCTTTAGCGTTTGTAACAGGATTGAATAATTCATCATTTGATTTAAGTCCAAATTGTTTTCTTCTTTCTTCACCTAACATATATCCAGGTTCGTCAAGCATATTAATCTGCCATAAACCATATGAATTGTCAGGATATGTTGTATTGTGCGCTCCACTCTTACCACCAGACTCTGCTAAAGCAATAGCAGTCATAAGAGGAACATCTTTTTCTGGAATACCTGCTGCTCTCGCGACTTGAACTATTTGTTTAGCATCAAGTGTTCCACCAGTAGGAAGAGATGCAGATCCTTCTTGACCTTGCTGTCCCTGTTGACCTTGTTGACCAGAACCAGGGGATCCAGGTTTATCTGGAAGACCAAGAATTTTTCTAGCAAAATTTCCAATAATCTTGAATAGATCAAAATCTTGGAGCATTTGAATCATATTTCTAAAGTCTTGTTCAAATGCTCTAGCACCATTTTGTAACTTAGTTACGCCTTTATCGATTATCTTTTTTTGTCCGAAGAAATCAAAACTAACAAGTTTAGTAAAGATATCACCAAGATTGGAAGTAAATCCTGTAAAGAAATTTACTGTTCCCTCATACCATCCTTTGAGTAAACCAGCAGCTTGTTGTATGCGTTGAGTTAAATCTTGAACTGTTTTAATAATAACAGGAAGACTTGTAACAACCCATCCAACTAAAATAGTTCCAAGGAAGTCCATAATTCTTCCAAGGAATCCTTTTGTGCTACTTCCAATGACCTTAGTAGTTCTGCGGAAGATACCACCTACTCTAGATGCCTCAATTTGATCTTCTTTTTCTCTCCTCCTAACTGCTTCTCTTCTTCTCCTATAAAGTTCACGCTTTTTAATTATAGCACGCTTTTGATTGCGGTTACCTTGAGTAAATTCTTTTATTATAACCGATGACGCACTATTTGCGGCACGAAGACTAGCACCAAAGGCATTGATGGAATTTTGAATTCCTTCTATACTATTACTATTTTTTAATAGAGAAGTTTTTATTTTATCCATCAGACTCCTAATACATTGAAGTTAGAAATAGCACCAAAGGTATAGATATTATCTTCATTGTTGGTTGCATAACCTTCTACACCACCAATAGGACCAGAAGCAGCAGGTGCTGCTGCTGTTTGTGGTTCATTTGATGGAGTTTGCATAGGTACAACAGTTACACCAGGTTCAGCAACTGGTTGCGATACATTTTGTGCAACTGTTTTACTCTTATTCATTGACTCCAACATTGATGGTGGAAGAGTTCCATACTTACCAATATATTGTTCTTGTTTGATATATTCTGTGGTTTCTGGGTCAAGAACTTTTTGACCTGATAGATTCGCTTCCGAACCCATAGGTTTTGATAGATCAACTTCACCATTACCAACATCAACTGTTAATTTTACTTGACCATATTCTGCTTCTTTCGTTGGACCTGCAGGATCTAGTTCTGCATCACCCATTGATGACATGGATGTAAGCAAGTCTTTCGACATTCTTGCTGTAAGATCTGCAGAATCTCTTAAAGACTCTATCGCACTCGTCGCATTATTGAGTGAAAGACCACCTTTACCAAGATCCCCTTTACCACTTTCAGTTTCTACTTCGGGTTTTGGCGTTTCTGGTTTTAAGTCTGGTGTTTCGGGATTAGATTCTACATTATCTGCAGCATCTGTGGTTGTAGTTGTTTGTGCGTCAGCATCAGGATTTTTTTCTGGTTCTGGTTCTTTTTCACCATCTCCAACCTCAAATATTGGATCAAATCCAGCAAATTCGGCAAGAGCATTTGCTACTGTCTTACCAGCGTCTACAATAAAAGTAAGTAACTGTCTTCCTGGTTTTGTAAAAAGTCCAACGGCAGCAACTGCTAATAGTTTTACACCAAGGACAGAGAATGTTCCCAGGAGAGCAGCAAGACCCAACTTGATTCCTGCGTATATAGTACCTATAATTGCAAGATTTTTAAGAACATTATTTTTGATTTCATTTAACTTATCTTTATTTCCTTCACTCAATGCCTTCAAGGTTTGAACACCTTGATTCAACAACCATCCACCAAGAATAGCAACAAAGAAGTCTTGAAGTCTACCCAATGTAAACTGTGCTTTGTTAGCAATCTTTTGAGCAGGTGCTAATGCTGCTGCTTGTATCTTTTTCTCAATCTGACTTTCTTTTCCTTCCCTAAGTTTCTGCTCAGAGAGTCTTCTTTCTAATTCTTGATCTTGATTATCTTTCTGTTCTTGAAGTCTTCTTGATGTAGTAATCTGAGTACCAATAACTTGAAGAGAACCAGTTAATGACTGCATCTGGGCAGTAAGATTCTGTATCTGTGTAGATACAACACCAAGTTGTAATGAGTTTTTAGTAATAAGTGCTTTAGACTCAGCAGCATCCTCTACGGCAGCAGGAGCAACCGCTCTGCCTGTGTAGGCAGCAGCGGACATTCTTGGTCCTCTACCGAATATTGGGGAAATCTCAACCATTCTGCTGTTGTGCCTTTAGGTTTTCTTCTTCAATATACTGTTGGAGGAAAGCAAGGTAAATTTCTTTCTCCCACGGTATCATATTTTCTAACTCTGTCAAGCTATATTTATGATGCTGCATCAAGGCAAAATTGATTCGAAAGTATGACTCAAGATCAGTATGAGCCATACTCACCCGAAAAAACTTGCTAAACCCTCAAGTACAATCTCATTATCAACTCCCGTGTTGGGATTCTTGACTACAACAGTGTGAGAAAGTTTAGGCATTGTAGCAAAGAAAGTTTCAATCTCTTTGAATTGCCTAGAGTTCAACTGTTCGATAAAATCCTTTAGTTCTTTCTCAGTGCAGTCAGCAGCAGACCACGACTCTTCCTCATTGTAAATCTGCTCAATACAGGACATAATGATACCAAAGGTATCTTCAACACCAGCATCGGCAACAACGAAGTTGTTTTGAATAAACTCATTCATTGAAGGATATCTCATCCTAAGAGTCAATTGATCATCAAGTTTGATATCTCTTGAGTGTTCTTCATCATGTTGAATTTGAATTGAATCCAAATCAATTACAGTAGGAACTTTTGTGGTTCCATCATCAGGACAAGTCACAAGAACTTCTACTTCCTCACCAACAGACTTACCACGAATGTTGAGGAACAAGTATTCGATATCAAAAGTAGAAAGTTCTTCTACTTTGACTCCACGGGTGAGGATGCAGTTCTTGATTACATCTTTGACTGCACCCGCAATCTGCTTTGTATCTTCGCTTTCCATAGCGACGATCAAAACCTTTTCTTCCTTCACTAAGAATGGTCTATACTTAATCTTCTTCTTAGTCGAAGGTATCACCAACTCATAGGTTGGTGTAGCAATCTTTGGTAAAGGCATTACAATTCATGCACATCAGTAAAATTATTTAGTGGGGTTAATTGCGACCTCTAGCACTAGCATCATTAGATGATGTAAAATTAGAATTACTAATTTGAGTATTACTTAATATAGAAGTATCTGGATTAACATTAAAAAGATTCGCATAATTATTCGAATTCAAGAAACTTGATGTTTTTAAACCAAGGTCATTGGGGAGATTAAATGCATCACTGAACGATGCACCATAAACATCTTTTGAACCTTGAGAGAACAATCCAGAAAAATTTGGATTTGTTAGATTATTACTATCACCAATGAATTCATTAATTGAGCGAGATTGTCCAGAGTAATATCTATCATAATGGAATGAAGCAGATGCCTTCAGGATTGTTGAACCCTCATATGAAACTGGTGTTGCATTCAATGAGATTGGGAATAGTCCAAAGAATCTATATTCAATATATCTCTTATAATCTCTTTCAAACTTGACAATTCTAGTTTCATCACACTTATATTCACTTGGATATCTCATCCTGAAGTAGTAACCCTTACGAAGTGGATTGACCCCATCTTTAGTTTCACTACCAGAAGAGATAAACTCCATCCAGTGCTCTAAGAACTTTAATGATCTGTAAGCATTATCAACATAGAACTCCATATCCATTTGGACAAAAGTTCTAGTGTGTGCGAACTTCTCAGCAACCCCAGTAAAGTTACCGACCACATCAGCAGTAGCAATTCCACTACCTGGAAGTGATGCTCTACTACAAAGCAAACTAAGATTATCAGTGATAAATCTATCATTCATCCCTCTATCACGGAGATGAGTTCTTAAATTTCCACTTAGACCACCAAACTGAACAACAAAATGAGAGGTCTGTGCTACTTCAGTTAATGTTGGCTTTATCTGAGATATCTTTTTCGGAAATGGTCTAGGCACTCTAAATACTCTTAGGTGATTGTTTAGTTATTTAGATGTCATATAAGGGAAAATACAAAC
>MDTD01038997.1_pt1 | contig 12328 bp, 12 predicted proteins | sample 811221 | NCBI WGS metagenome assembly MDTD01 (sample SAMN05326646, study PRJNA326480) | marine metagenome | isolation source: seawater | place: Pacific Ocean: South West | collected 2011 | reverse complement strand
TGCACTATTTATTTCTCTATCTTTAATAATTCCCAGCGCATTATTTGATAAAAATCTTCCCTGGTTCACACTTCCTCACGCTTCAATGGATTATATATCTCCTTTTCCTTGGTTTGGCGTGGTTTGCCTCGGTTTATTTCTCAAAGCAAAAGGATTCCACACAATTCATTTAGGCCATGGAAAAATACTTTCTGCTCTAAGTCTTTTAGGTCGCCATTCTCTTAAAATATACATACTGCATCAACCTCTACTATATGGAACTCTTTATCTATTTTTTCGAGTAATAAAAGTCTAACAAATCCATTGCAAATTTTGATACATCTATATTGATGACTATCCCTTCATATGCTAGCTTACGGGTAGTGTATAGATAAGGTGTCATAGGGTGTGCGATCGAGCAAAACAATGGCTTCGTAACTTGTAATAAGGATAATTTTCCATTGGACTTAACTAAAGCTTGGCTAAAAATAGAACGGTTTTTTGGTACTCTCAAATTCGCAGTGATCATACTTTCTGTATTCTCAATTTTAATGATTATTGGGACCTTGCTTGAAAGTACTTATGGAACTGACTACGCAAACAGGATGATTTACAAAACATGGCTCTTCATGGGTGTTCAATTCCTCATGTTCCTAAGTATAACCATGGCACTTTTTTTAAGATTACCACCTAAAAAAACTTTTTATGGTTTTTATACTATTCATATCGGTCTCATTCTTATGGCCTGTGGCTCTTTTATCACCTGGCACTCTGGCATCGATGGGCATATTACATTAGACCCTAACACACCAACACAAAAAGTTGAACTAGGCGAAGATCAGGTACAGGTAAGACTTCCTCAAAAAGGAAAAATGGCAGTTCTAAACCTTCCTTACACTCCCTTAGAAACAGACCTGAAAGAAGAATATAATGAAATTAAATTTAAAACCTTTTATCCTTATAGCGAAAATAAATTAGAATGGATTGAAGAAAAGAGTCAGTATCCACTTGGTGTTTCCTTTCCGAGTACACAATACCTACTGTTTAACGACAACATAAGCCAAGACTTTGTCCTCTCTCTTCATCCAGAAGCTCCCAACTTTCGCTCATCAATGACCATGGGCCTTTTAAACCTTCACTACCTACCTGAAAAGCTAGCAGAGTGCTTTGGAAGAAAGAATCCAAGCAAGCTTATTTTTTGGGACAGCATAAAAAGGGAGTGCTATACCCCGGAAGAGAAAAATATATCGATTAACAAAACGACAGAGGGAAAATCTTTCGTTATTTTAAAAGATGGAGAAACTCTTTATTCCTTCTTTCCAGAACTTTCTCCCTGGCCATATAACGACCAAAAAGAGCCTATAACTCAGTCCCCAATTAGAGTTTTTAATAAACTTCTCTTTGAGAAAAAACCACACCTCTTTCTTTTTGGAAGAAAAGCTGCATTTAGTGTCGAAGGTGAGTGGGAAGTTCTCACGATAAAAAATGAAGACACAGTTGACTTACCTTGGATGGGCTTTGAACTTCAAGTTCTTAACCATACAACATCTAAAGTTCCCGCAGAAGTTCCTTATTATGTTAGCCCCATTCAAAAGGAGAGTAAGCTCATTCGTGGCGATCAAAAAGCCATCCTTACAGAAATACGAGGGCAGAATTACTGGGTGACAGATAAAAAACCTCTCAACTTACTTGTAGACGGAGAAAACATAAAAATCCACCTCGTAAAGAAAACTCTTTCGCTCCCTTTTGAGTTAACCCTCAATAGGTTTAAGATGAAAACGAATCCAGGAACAAATGAGCCTGCTAGTTATGAAAGTTTTGTCCAACTCTTCACTGAGAACGGGACACAAAACCATCATATTTTTATGAACAACCCCCTAAAGTTCCAAGGCTTTACATTTTATCAATCCTCCTACTATAAACTTGGCGATGGTCAAATATATGGATCAGTTTTGAGTGCAAATATCGACCCAGGTAGACCTTTTAAATATCTTGGGTCAGTTCTTCTTGTTTTTGGCGGTTTCTGGCATTATATGATCAGACGCAAGAAAAAGTCGCCAAACTCCCAATTTAAAACTTCTGAGGCGTTATCATGAATTTAAAAACTCTTATTTCCCTTACGATTACACTCTTTTGCTTATTGTCTCAACACTGCCTTGCGAGCTCTCAAAATATTCAAGCAGGTCTTTGCCCTAAAGGGCTTGACACCTTACCCATTCTTCAAAATGGACGACTCAAACCCCTTTATGTTCACGCCAAAGAAACATTTTCTCTTCTAGGAATTAAAATAAAAGGGCCTTTAACTCCCACGCAAACTTATTGCCTTCTTTCCTTAGAAGGACTAAAAGTTCCGAATGATCTTAATCTTCAAACCCCCATACAACATATTAAACTCAGAGAATTTCTTGAGCTTAAGGATGATCAGAAAACGATCTCCTTTAAAAGTCTTCTCAAAAAAGCTGAAAAATTAAGAATTAAACTAGTGAAGATGAAAGAAGACACCTCTGAAAAAAAAGCGTTTCAAAAAGTCTTTAATAAAGTCCATCTTTATAACAGTATAAGAACTGCAAATGATTGGACTCTCTTTGATAAAGACAAAAAAGATGGTGTTACTTGGCCAGTCTTAGGAAGCTACCTGACAGAAAAAAGAGTCAAAGCAACGTTTGAAAATTATCCATCTGAGAATCCAATTGTAAAAACAATTCTCCTAACAAAAACAGATTATATTCAAAAGCTTGGCGATCAATATCTTGTAGAATACCATTTTGTGAAAGCAGACCTGCCTTTTTGGTGTCTTATTCTTTCTCTGGTTACCCTTGCCTCTATGACTCTTTTCAGAAAAAAAGTTGGCGTTGTTCTAATTTTTTCTAGCGCTACCTTTCTCTTACAACTTGCGATGATGATACTTAGAATCTATATTTCTGGTAGAGCTCCAATTACTAATATGTACGAAACCGTCTTTTTTTCCGGGTTTGGATGCCTTGCTTTAGGTCTTTTTATTGGTCATTTAAAAAAAGAAAAGGTCTTTGTTTTTATTGGAGTAGGTTATAATATTCTCACTCTTCTTATGATTAACTTTGCTGATGGAATGCTTAACGAACAAATTAGTCCTTTAGTTCCTGTCCTTAGAGACAACTTTTGGCTAAGTACCCATGTCACAACAATCATTGTGAGTTATGGTGCTCTTGCAATGAGTTGGGTTCTAGGTAATAGTATTCTAGTTAAAAAGTGTTTTTTTGGTATCACTAAAGAAGAGGAAAAATACCTTTCAGAAAAAGTTTATACTTGCCTCAAATGGGGTACTATCCTTCTCGCCGCTGGAGTTATACTTGGAGGGGTCTGGGCCGACTACTCTTGGGGTCGTTTTTGGGGATGGGACCCAAAAGAAACATGGAGTCTCATTGTTTTATGCATTTATATGGCCATTCTTCACGGAAGGAGCACCTCCTGGATTCCTACGAAGCGGTTTATACCTCTTGTTTCAGGTGCGTTTATGAGTGTCATCATGGCATGGTTTGGGGTGAATTATATATTAGCTTCAGGTCTTCACAGTTATGGATTCAGTGAAGGTGGGGCCATTTTTATAGGTTCGTTCTTTGCATTTCAAACTATTTTCCTCATTTTTGCCACTTTAAAGACAAAAAACTATGACTATGCTTAAGGATTGTAAAAGTCCTTAAGTGTTGAATTCAAGAAATGCCTCGTTTTTTGCTTAAACTTTATTAATAACTCTTTTGAACTTTCATGTTTTTTTAATTTTTTATATTCATTACTTTCTAAAGCAAAATCCCTAAGCTCAAAAACCCCTTTTACTTCTTCAAACTCCCTCCTTAATTGCTTCATTTCTTCTCCATAAATTCCTTCGAATAAATTCTTTTCATGAATCAACTCCAACTGAATAAATATATTTTCAAAATCTTCAATTGATCCCGGAAGCATAGACATATCAGCTAAGATTCTTGTTAATACTCTTCTCATCTTTTGAAGAGTCTCGTTATCCCAAGAATCAAGTGAATTTTCTGAAAAAACTTGATTTAAAAGAACAATATTAGATTGATTTGAACATGGTGAAACTTCTACCCCTTTTTTATACTCTTTTTTATAAAATTCATTTCGAAAATCAAAGCCTTCTAACTCTTCGAGAACTAAGATTGCACGGGAATTATCTACTTCAATTAAGCTTTCACCATTTAGAAAAGATTCAAAAATTGCATTAAACTCTTCCTCACAGTCATTAATTTCCTTTCTGAAATTTAAAATATTTTTTTTATACATTTTTGGAGCTTTTTCTAAAGCCCCCCCCTCTTTATTAAGCCTCTGATCATCTTGTGGTTTAATATCATCAAAACTATTAATTGAAGGTTGAAAAATAAAACTCTTAGTAACCCTTTCTTCTGGAAAAATGAATCCCTTAATAAATACATTGAACCTTAATTTATCCCTAAAAACGAAAAGACATAAAATTAATATGAACCCTAGGATTAAATTTAATTTAAATGACTTTTTATTTTTTTTCATTTCAAATAAGACATGGGTCTAAGTATTTATTTTTTGAAATAGATAAATTCACAAGATCTATTTATCAGTAACTAAGGAGAGGTTTGAAAGTTTATATTTTTGAAGAATATTTAAAACTTTAACAAGCTTTTCATAAGCAACTTTTTTATCAACACGAAGATCTATTGGCACATTTTTATTCATTTGTTTTTTGCAAAAAAGATCAAAATTTGTAAAAGAGCTTTTTTTACCGTTAAGAGCAAATACTTCTCTTGTCAACTCAATCAAAATTCCTTTCAAAGGTTTTTGATCTTTTGATTTAGCATCCTGGGCCTTAGGAAGTTGAAGTAATAAAGCTGATTCTTCTTTTTTAAAAACAGTTGTTACCATAAAGAAAATTAAAAGAAGAAAAATAACATCTATAAGTGGAGTCAACTCTGGAACTAAATCTTCTCTTTTTCTCATTCTTTTCATGGAATCATACCTCAGATTTTTGCTCACTCAAATATTGAGAAAGAACCTGATCTTCAAGCTTTACCTCATAGGAGGTTAGCCAACTTGTAAGATAATTATAAGAAATGAAGTGAGGAATAGCCACCAGTAGCCCGCCGACTGTAGTAATAAGTGCCATTGAAATACCATCAGCAAAAAGGCTCGGTTGATTAAGGCCATGGGATGCAATAGATCTAAAAGCAGATAAAACGCCAAGAGCTGTTCCTAAAAGTCCCAAAAGAGGGGAAATCGTCGCGATAATTTTAATGGTATTCAGCCCTCGTCCTAAGTAATGCCCAACAGAGTATACTCTATCTTTGGCCATTTCTAGAATGAGTGAGTCTGCGTGAACTCCAGGACATTGATCTTTTCTTAAGGACTTCAAAATTTCCTGAGCGTGAAAAATAATAAGTTTCTTCTCACCATAAAAGGCAAAAACCTTCCAAATAATTAAGGTAAAACCAAGAATGTTCATCCCCAGAAGAACATACATTATCTCTCCACCACTTTTAATATAGTCAACTATGGCCATTACCTCTCTCCCATTCAGAAAATGAACTATATTCTAAAACATATTTTCGGCTTACTTAAGGTCCGGAAAAAATTACAATAAGGAATCATAGTCGGTAAAAGGCCTTTAGATTTTTAGGCAAAGCGAAAAACACCCTTATTTATAGCCTTCTTTCCTGATAAAGCCTTACCTTAATCATAGAGACATATTAGATTTATTGTCCACCTTTTTGAAAGAGGTTTGAAAAACTTACTGAATAATATTCCGCCAACTATTTTGGACATTCTTGAAGATTCACACCTTCAATTTGAGCGTAAACGGAGCTCCACAACTTTTGCCTTTTCTCTAGCGAGGATAAACCAGCGTTGAGAGCTTGCTCCCATTTAACTTCATCATCACCACACAATATTTTAAGGCATTTTTCTGCCAAAAGACTATGCTCATCACCATCGATTTCAATATGTCTTTGAACGTAATAAACAAATGATGGACAAGTCGTCTTATCAACCTTCATCTTATCTAGTAAACCTTGGTACATTTTTGGAATTAAACTTTCTCTTCCAAAAAGAAAAGAAGCCGCTATTTCAGGAAGAGTACCATTTTTAGCTAAATCTAAAGTATAAGAGACGAACTCCCTTATACTTTCACTTAGAGGCTTGGTATCAAAGTTTTCTAAAAACAACTCAATCGAATCTGTACTTGCACCAACTTCATTCATACCCTTTAAATACAGGTCAAAGTGACAGAGGGCCCCACCTCCAGGAAGAGAGTCTGATTCTTCTCCTAATACTATTTCGTTAATGAATTGAACTAATTCACCTGGATATTTTGATGGCTTCCAAGGCACCTCTACACAAGTTATTTCTCTCTGTAACGCCTTTAAAAGACTCATAAAGTCCCAAACAGCAAAAACATGGTACTCCATAAAAATTTTTAAGGAATCATTGCTTTTCAAAGCAGAGTATAAAGGGTGTTCAGCAAGACTGTTTTGCTTAAGCCCAATTTTGTGACGAAATGTTTCGATATTCATCTTAGAACCCTCTTTATTATAGCCACTTTTATAAAAAAGGCAACGCACTGGAAAGGTTGTATGCGAAACAAAAAATGTTATTTATATTTATAAGTGTTTGAAATGATTGAGTAAGTAATTTAGACTAAACTTCGAAATCGTCATAAGTTTGACCATAGATAAAGTCATTCTCTTGGGTGAAATACTTCCTAACAAAAAACTGTCCAGGCCTAATTACTGATATAAAGCCATTAACTTCCAAACTATGAATTGCGCCAAAAAACTCATCCGATTTAAGACCAACTGCATCCACCAAATCTTCTTCCTTTGCCACGACAGAAAGACCATAACTTTTGTATAAGTTTGGTTTGCACCAAACTAATCGGTATAGATACATTAGAACAAGTATCTCAACTCTATTAAGCCTGAACTCACCAATGATTTGATCAAAAAAGAGGTCTGGTATTTCAGATGTTGTAGGAAATCGTAGATTTTTTGGTACCCCTATACCTTCCTCTTCCCTGGATCTTTCACTATCAACCCCATGAATAAGACCTGTTTCGAATGTACCTGTCATCCCTTCTTCCCCAGCCAATATTATTTTCAGCCTAAGTTTAATAACTTAACGTAAAGGTTCTCATGATTCATACAAGGGTTAAAAAGGGAAAAAAATTCCCCCTAGCTCCAGTGAATCCAGAGCTGGAGGAAATATTAGATATTAATCTTCTTTAGCAAGTTTTTCTGCTCTCTCTTTCTTAACCTTTTCAGATATAGAAGGAGGACACTCTGCATAACGGGAAAACTCCATTGTGTAACTAGCTTTTCCTGAAGTTAAAGATCTTAAATCTGTGGAATAGCCAAACATCTCTGACAAAGGAACTTCTGCGTTAATAATGACTTCTCCATTTGGATCAGTCTCCGACCCCATTATAATACCTCTTCTAGAGGAAAGGTCTCCAATAACACCACCTTGATACTCATCAGGTGTAGTTGCTTCAACCTTCATAAGAGGCTCTAGAAGAACTGGAGCTGCTTTCCCAATAGCTTGCCTCATAGCTTGTCTAGAAGCGATTCTAAAAGCCATGTCTGAGGAGTCAACATCATGGTACTTCCCATCTTCGAGGAAAACTTCAACGTTAATAAGAGGGAAAGCTGCTAATGGACCTTTTTCCATTACATCATTAAAGCCTTTTTCACAGGCTCCAATAAATTCTGATGGAATAGACCCACCTTTAATCTGATTATGAAATTTAAAAACTTGATCTTCAGTGTCTTTTTCTTCATCCAACAATGGCTTAATTCTTCCAATAACCTGACCAAACTGACCAGAGCCACCTGTTTGCTTTTTATGAAGGTAATCGTAGGAGGCTTCGGTGTTAATAGTCTCTCTGTAATTAACCTGGGGCGGACCAACTATAACTTCACAGTTGTATTCTCTATTTAATCTTTCGATATAAATTTCAAGGTGAAGCTCACCCATCCCAGCAATCCTTGTTTCACCAGACTCTTCATCTGTATAAACATGGAAAGTTGGATCTTCTTTCAAAAACCTTTGAAGGCCTTTACTCATTCTCGCTTGAGCGTCTTTGTCTTTAACAGAGATCGACAACTCAATAACAGGAATAGGAACGTGCATTCCTTCACAAGAAATATGAGTTAAATCTGAATTTCCAACAAATGTATCACCAGACGCACAATCCATACCAATAATGGCGACAATATCACCAGAGCCGGCAGAGTCGATATTTTCACGATCATTGGAGTTCATTCGAACTAAACGACCTACTCTAACCTTTTTCTTAGTTCTAGTATTAAATATTTGATCACCCTTTTTAAGAGTACCTTGATAGATCCTAGTATACGTTAGCTGGCCAAATTGCTCATCAGTAATTTTAAAAGCCATAGCAACTAGATCTTTGTCGCTATCAGGAATAAGATCTAAAGTTTTATTATTATTGCTATCAATTGCCTTTGGTTTGTCACATGTAAGTGGAGAAGGAAGGTATCTTGATACCGCATCTAAAAGAGGTTGAACACCTTTGTTCTTAAAAGCAGACCCCATGTAAACAGGAGTTAATTTAAGTGACCTAACACCAACTGTAATAGCGTTATGAATTTGATCGTCAGTTATTTTATCAAACTCACCTTCCATAGCTTTTTCCATTAAGTCATCATCAAAGTCTGCAAGGGCCTCAAGCATAGCTTCTCTTTCTTCTTGAGCTTTCTCAAGAAGTTCCGCTGGGCATTCCTCGATTCTTACTTTTTCACCATTAGAGCCATCGAAGTACCAAGCTTTAAGCGTAATTAGGTCAACAACGCCCTCAAAGTTTTCTTCAGCACCAATAGGAATTTGCATAAGAACAGCGTTATGCTTTAGCTTTTCTTTAAGAGCCTTCACTCCATTCCAAGGGTTGGCACCCATTCTGTCCATTTTATTTAAAAAGCAGACTCTAGGAACATGATAACGCCTCATTTGTCTATCAACTGTAATTGACTGTGATTGAACACCAGCCACAGAACATAAAACAAGTACCGCTCCATCAAGAACCCTCAAGGATCTTTCAACTTCAACAGTAAAGTCAACGTGACCTGGAGTGTCAATAATATTTACACGAATATCTTTTCCGCCACCTTCGGCACCTTCAATTCCCTTATCCTGAGACCCTTTCCAATGAACTGTCGTAGCAGCAGAAGTAATTGTAATCCCTTTTTCTTTTTCAAGTTCCATATGGTCCATCTTAGCTCCGGCACCACCACCTCGAACGTCCTCAATTTTGTGAATCATGTCACAATAGTAAAGGATTCTTTCTGTGAGGGTTGTCTTGCCCGAATCAATGTGAGCAGAAATACCAATGTTCCTCGTTTTAGCCATTAATTTCATTAAAAAACTCCACAGTTTCTAGTATCAAAGTTCTAAGTCATCTCTTGTAAATTTTGCCTTTTTTAACTTCAGCCCCTAATCAGATTAGCCACTCACGATTCTCTATTTCGACATCGTTTTTTAATCAGGAAGGCTTTCAAAATTACCGCACTGTACAAAAACTATAACAAGGAGTCAATAAGTAAGATCCACCAAAATCATCTTTTCTTGTTTTTTAGCTTTCAAATAGGGGTAATCCCGTAACCGTATACCTAATGTTTAGAAAAAAAGATACTCTTAAAAATTTATTTTACAGATAAAATTTTTTACCTTATGAATAACGGCTCCAAAATCAACTATTAGAAAAGAAGCACGAAATCCCATGAAAGATGACTTATCAAAAGACCATCTCTATGAATCTGTAAAACAAATCATAGATATTGAAAGAAAATCAAAAACACATTTGCACCTCTATCAACACAAACTCTACACTCTTTTCAGCATCGCATTTAACTATTTTTTGTTTAACTCAACAAAAAATCCAGGAACTTATATTATTAGAGTTGATGGACCTATCTTAGCTGAAAAACTAGCAAAAAAGGCTAAAGACCATGCAAGCCGCAAATTTATTGAGTCTTTATTAATACCTAAAAAGCTAATATATAAAGGATCTACTTTTTATTTGGACTTCTTCCAAATTGGCTCTTGGAACAGAACAAAAGACCTTAACAAAGAAAAAATCAAAGGCGCTTTAATTATAAAAAATACAGCGAAAAAACCTCTTGAAGAGAAGCTAGACTCGGAACAACAAGAGAGTGAAGTAGCTCAACCTGCCGTAGAACAAGTGGTAAATGATATTCCAAAAGACTTTTATATCTCTTCTTTAACAGAGTTCGTTCCAAAGGTCCTTCTGGTAGCCTATGAAGAAGAGTTCGAAGGTTTCGAAAAGATTTCCTTTCCATTCATAAAAAAGGAAAAAGAGCCTTTATTAAAAGGTGTAACAATTGCTAGCGACGTGGTTATGGAATAAAAACCTTGTTTTTTTTTAATAATTTCTCACTAGAAATGAGACCCCCTTAAAGAAACTCAGAAATTTATTTATTAGATACTCTTCGATGAAAGAAGAACTTTATCTAACACAGCTTCTATTTTACCCCAGTACAAAGCTGCTTTAGATGTTGTTAGCTCATGCTCAAATGATAGCCTCAAACCAGACAATGCCTCTTCTTTCGTATGTCCAAGGTTTAAAAGAACATTATTAGGCTTTGAAATACCAGAAGAACAAGCTGACCCGACTCCTACATCCATACCTGCAAGATCAAAGGCCATAAGAAGTGAATTGGAATCTTTTCCCTCAACTGTAAAAAAGATAGTATTCGTATTTTTATAGCGAGAGTTATCAGCAATAATTTGCCCACGCCCCTCTAACTTTTCCCTTATTCTTTCTCTTAAAAAATTTATTCCAGCTTTTGCTTCAGAATAATCATACCTTTCCTTCAAATCACCTAAAGCAAGCAGCGTTGATCTAATACCCATGGTATTAATTGTTCCTGACCTGAAGCCTAACTGTTGCCCGCCCCCATTTATAAGAGGTTGAAAAGTTGGTGAAGTCTTATTTACAAATGTAAAACCAATCCCCTTTAATGCTCCAAATTTGTGAGAGGAAAAGGTATAAAACTCAATTCCAGAAGGCAAACAATCCCAGTCATGGACTTTTCCTGGAGACTGAACACAATCAACATGTATAAAAGCCCCTGTTTCACTTTTTAACTTTATAAGTTTTTCAAGAGGAAACACGGTACCAATTTCATTATGGACATAGGTTAAATTAATTAAAACAGTGCCGGGAAGACAAGACTTTACCTTGCTTTCCAAAAAGTTTAGGTCCAAATGGCCATCTTTATCTACACTGCATTGGTGGGCATTATGGCCATAAAAATCAAGAAATGGTTTAAGCTCTAAAACTGCTGCATGATCGATAGAGCTGTAAAAGAAATTAAGTTTCTCACCCTTTAAATCTAAAGAGTGGGACATTCCCTTTACAATTGTATTGATACCTTCACTGGCGCCAGAGTGAAAAAAAACCTTGTGGCTTTCTGATAAACCAAAAACCTTAAGGATTTTCTCTGAGTCCTCTCTTAAAACTGCTGCCGCCTTTTTCCCTGACAAATGTATTGCCGAAGGATTGGCGCAAAGGAACTCCGCCTCACTCAACCATCTTTTTACAGCAGGAGAGAGAGGGGAGGTAGCATTATAGTCAAAGTATAATCTTCTATTGGTTAATTTCTCCAAAAGGCTTCCTAGGTGCATGCACCTCTGGACTCTGAGCTATTTCTTGATCAGCTTGAGGCGCTGTGACATCAATATCACCTATTTCCCCTATTTCTTTATTTTCGTCAAGCTTAACACCCTCTTTTTCCATTAAAGCTTTTGTCTCATTAGCTTTTCTCATGAGATCGCCTAAAGTGGTGGTTTGAAGGTATTCCCTCATAATTATTCCAAGATTTTGGAAATAATTCTTAGAGAGGTGATACTCAACAGTATTAGCTGTTTCAGATTCAGAACCCAAAATGTCTTTAGCTGGATTGATATTCTCCCCAACACAATCCAAGACATCCTTTATTGTGATTTGATCTTGCGGTCTTGCAAGAACATACCCCCCTCCAGGACCTCTGACTGATTTGACTGTTTGGCCATTTCTAAGTTTTCTAAAAAGTTGCTCAAGGTAGTGCAAAGAGATGTTCTGCCTAGTCGAAATTTCCTGTAATCTTACGGGGTTGCCATTTGAACTCGCTGTTAGGTCCAGCATTGCTCTCACGGCGTAACGTCCTTTAGATGTTAGTCTCATTGGTCTTCCTCCATAAATCCAATTAAGCTCTCAAAAAAAGATATTTTGAAAATGCTTTATTTAGCCTCGAGATATACCGATCCGTCTTGATCCAGCCAAAGCTAACAAGCTACGAGAATATTATCACTCGAC
>MDTD01010209.1_pt1 | contig 12328 bp, 10 predicted proteins | sample 811221 | NCBI WGS metagenome assembly MDTD01 (sample SAMN05326646, study PRJNA326480) | marine metagenome | isolation source: seawater | place: Pacific Ocean: South West | collected 2011 | reverse complement strand
AAATGGCTCTTCCTGAATATTTACAAATTTGGGTTCTGGCCCTGATTTTAATGTACCAAATGTTCTTTCTATTTGTAGCTTAACAGATTCAGAGTCAAAATTGCCCGCAAGGAGTAGATACATATTATTTGCAATGTAGTATTTATCATAATATTCTCTCATTTTGGTCAGTGACGGATTTTTTAAATGATCAACAGATCCTAGCACTGTTTGTTGGCCGTAGGGATGCTTTTTCCAAAAATTCTCAAAATATTCCTCTATTAACTTTCGAAATGGATTATCCATAGACCTATTTTTTTCTTCATAGACTGTTTCTAGCTCTGATTGGAATAACCGAAAAACTGGATTTTTAAAACGATGACTATTTAAGTCTAGCCATTTATTCATTTGATGGCTTGGAAATTGATTAAAATAGGCAATAACATCATTGCTTGTAAATGCATTAAGGCCGGTGCCTCCAAATCCTTCAGTAAGTTTAGTAAATTCATTAGGGATTGCAAACTCTGATGCTTTTATGTTCAAATCATTAATTTTTTTCTGGATAGTTAATCTTTTTGCTTGATCCTCCATAGTTCCAAGTAATTCATAAAGAGTTTCAATACTATCCAAGTATACTTTTTCCGCTTCATAATTCACAGTACCTAATTCATTAGTGCCCTTAAATAGCATATGCTCCAAATAATGAGCAATTCCTGTCGCTTCAGCGGGATCTTGTTTTCCCCCACCTTTCACGACGACTGCTCCGTAAACACTATTCGCATTTTTATCACTATTTAACATTACAGTAAGACCATTTTCAAGCTCGTACATATCCACAAAAACTGTTTTGTTTGCAAATAATAAGCTCATTAATAAGTACAAACACATAAAAATAAAATTTTTCATAAATTCCATTCCTGTTTCAAAATTAATATATCTATTAAAAATAATTAATAGACTAAAATGCAAAAATCTAGATTGCTAAATTATTGAAAATAGTTTGATTAAAATAGAGTATAAATAAATGGGGCAACTGCTGTACCTTCAGTGATAAAAATCAGAAACCCAAAAAAGAAGATAAAAATGATGATGGGTGCTAACCACCATTTCTTACGAACTTTCAAAAATTCCCAGAACTCCGCAATAATTGAAAATTTACTCATTGCTTAAAACAAACCTCATAAATAACTAATATTGTTTTTCATAGTCTTGATTTTTTTCTAACTCACCAACCCTATGATTCCAATAAGATTTGGATTCTTTAGACTGATTAAGTTCCAAAAAACTCTTTCCCAATATACCTGCAATTAATCTAATAAAAGTAATAATTACAAAGAATAGAAGACTCAAAATTAATCTCGTCATTATCCAACCTAGTATCAATGCAAATATCATCCATACTAAATAAATTGGTTTTAATATTTTAGGCAAGATAATACTAAATCCTATAAACACCCCTGCTGTGTAGGCAGTTGGTGTGAATAAATTATGATTTTTGTAAAATAAAATTCCTGCAATAAAGCAGAAAATTAAACCAATAGTAAATCCAAAATTTCTAAGTTCTTTTTTCCCTGATTGTATATTTTTTATTTCATCGAGCATAATTAATCCAATTCAAATTCAGATCTCCAATCAGAATCATTCTCCAATAACTTTTGATCTGATTTCTTTAATAAATAATTATTTAAAATAAGATAATCCATCTCAGTTCTCATAAAACATGTATAAGCATCTTGTGGTGTACAAACAATTGGCTCCCCTCTAACATTAAAAGAAGTATTTACAATAACAGGGCATCCGTATTTTTCATTAAATTTTGTTAACATTTGATGATATCGGGGGTTGGTATTTTTATTTACTGATTGGATTCTTGCAGAATAATCAACATGAGTTACTGCAGGAATTTCAGACCGTGCTATATTCAATTTATCCAACCCAAAATATGACTCTTGCTCTTTATTCATTTTAAGCTGTTTTTCTTTTTTTACATCTGCTACTAATAACATGTAAGGGCTTGGCCTATCTATTTCAAAATATTCAGATATATTTTCCTCTCGAACAGAAGGAGCAAAAGGACGAAAACTCTCTCTATATTTTATTTTTAAATTTATTGTTTTTTGCGTCTCAGCAGAACGTGCATCTCCAATTATTGTTCTCCCTCCCAAAGCCCTAGGTCCAAATTCCATCCTACCTTGAAACCACCCTATAACTTTTTGATCAGCTATCAGGTCCGCAACCATTTCTGGGAGTTCATTATCCTCCAATTCTCTATAGCTATATCCCTTTTTATCTAAAAATATTTTAATCTCATTATTACTAAATTGAGGCCCTAGGTAAGCTCCTTTCATAAAGTCAGATACTCCATCTGTTTTCCTGTCATTCCCCAGATGTTGATACCATGCAATTAACGCACATCCTAATGCTCCACCAGCATCACCCGCAGCAGGCTGGATATAGATATCATTAAAAATTCCTGAACGGAGTAGTTTACCATTAGAAACACAATTCAAGGCAACACCACCTGCTAAACAAAGATATTTTTTACCTGTGACTTTTTTAACATTTTTTGCCATTTTAAAAACGACTTCTTCAGTAACCTCTTGAATAGAACGAGCGAGATCCATTTCTTTTTGAGTCAAATCAGACTCTGGAGTTCTTGGTGGCCCTCCAAATAAATTATGGAATTTATCATTTGTCATAGTAAGACCAGAAGCATAATTGAAATAACTCATATCCATCATAAATGAACCATCTTCTTTCACATCAATTAGATGCTCAAATATTAAGTTTTTATATTTTGGTTCACCATACGGTGCAAGACCCATCACCTTATATTCACCAGAATTAACCCGAAAACCAGTATAATATGTAAATGCAGAATACAACAGACCTAATGAGTGCGGGAATTGTATATCAGCAAGGATTTCCATTTTATTTCCATTCCCAACTCCATAGCTAGCAGTAGCCCATTCCCCTACACCATCCATTGTGAGAAATGCCGCATCTACAAAAGGCGAGGTATAAAAAGCGGAAGCTGCATGGGATGCATGATGCTCTGGGAAAAGTATTTTACCATTATATCCCTCTAATTCATCTTGAATTAAGAGTTTTATCCACAATTTTTTTCTTATCCAAATAGGAATTGCTTTTAAAAACGAACTAATACCAAAGGGAGCATACTCTAGATATGTTTCTAGTAGTCGTTCAAACTTTAAAAATGGTTTATCATAAAAAGCGACTAATTTCAATTGTGAAGATTGAATATTAGCTTCTTCTAAACAATATTTTATCGCGTTTGAAGGAAAATTTTGATCATGCTTTATACGGGTGAATCTCTCCTCTTGAGCGGCTGCAATTATTTCGCCGTTATTCAATATGCACGCAGCACTATCATGATAAAATGCGGATATCCCGAGTATATACATTACTATTCGGCTTTTACCAGTTAATGAAATTGATTTTTTCTGTCATTTGAAGATTTTGGTTATTTATATACAAAAGAGCTTTATATAACATAGTTAAATGTACAAATGCTATAATGTATAGGCGAAATTTTTATCATTCAATTTTATAATTATATGCTATTGTAATTACATTGGTTTTATCTTTTGTTTTTCGTTTAAATCTTCAATATTTCGATTATGAAAAATATTTTTATTCCTTTCCTAACTTTGAAAATTCTTAATAATAAAATCATTTCAATAAAATCATTTTTTTTGTTTTTCTGAAGTCTCCTAGTTGAATGCTACAAAGATAAACACCTGCTGATACAGAAAACCCCTCCTCATTCTGGCCATCCCATTTAATTGTATAATTTCCCTCATACTTGTATTCATTAGTTAATAACTTCATTTTTACCCCATTCATATTATATATAACAATATTCACAAAACCCTCTTTTAATATTGAAAATGAAATATTTGTCGATGAATTAAAGGGATTAGGATAATTATTATGGAATTTAAAATCAGTTCTCAATTGCGGTTTTTGATTAATAATTTGTAAATCATTCCAATATTTTTTGTATATCCAAGCATTATTTGTGGATATGTATCCATTTGGATCAAATCCACCAAAATATACTGCAGTTTCATCCACAAAAGGTGATTTCACATAGCATCTAACAGATACCAAAGGATTATCGTCATAATCAATTGTCTCATTAATTTCTTGAATATAGTATACACCATTATTATCTCTTAGAATAATTATCCCACCTCTGTAAAAGTTATTCCAAGATGGGAAAATGTTTTCTTGAAGTAACGATTCAATACCTATGATATTGTAATTTACATTTGTTGACGGATCAGTAAATGAATAAAACTCGTTATATGCACCCAATAAATAATTGACTGTCTCTCCAACCAAATAATCCTCAATCAACAATGAAATTTTTGCTTCATACACTCTATCAAATTCTGCTGAGTTATTTGGATCTAATCGAAATATTGTTCCTTTTGATTGACTGTCAGGACACCACATCATTATCATTGATTCTCCATTTCCGGAAGGATGTGGAATTGTCGAAAGACCTCTTATACCACCAACAGCAGGATCTATGTATGAGCTCAAATCATTAAAAGTGTGAATAACTTCATAAGTTGGACTGTGCCCATCATTCCTTTTAAATAATTTATTACCCGAAGAAAAATAAAGGATATTATTTGCAATTGTAATTCCCAAAGAGCGAATACCTAAGGCTCCAATCTCTGGCATTGCACCTATCTCAATTTTCCCATCAACATTAAGATTATACTGTCCAGAAAAAATTCCCTGTGTACCTACAGAAATAATCAGTTTTTCAATACCAGTTACTTGATCAGTATGTATTTCAATATCACGCATTGAATAACTCTCATTTGAAGAAAAATCACCTTCATGAACTAAAATTTGTTCCCAAGTTGAATTCAAATCGTCTCGAACAAAAATATTTGCAGAAACAGTTCCTGAAATATAGTTAGGGGAATAAGCGCCTACTATTAGTAGAGTATCCGGAACATTTAGTGAAACACCATTATAGTCTTTAGTGAAAATAACTTGTTTAATAATTTCTGGTCGCAAAAAATTGTATCCCAAATCAAGGTCAACAGCCCAACTATCATCTTCACTTTCCAAACATAGTATTTGACCCCATCCAACATTTAGATCATTACCTCCATACCAAATATTATTTTCATCTTGCCAGTATCCAACTGCAGCATAGAGCTTGTTTTTATGGTCAACTAAATGAAGAACCTCAGAACCACCCATAAATGAACCATCTGCATCAAACACACCAGCAATAAAAGATTGTTCCCAATTTTGTGCGATAATCAATGAGACTGTTTTAAATATAAGAATGTTTAATATTATTTTTTTCACTCTCAAATCTACCCAATACCCCACAAAAAATATTTCATGAATATAAGATGAACTTTGCTAAGATCTTAAAATTGAATAAACATAATAGCGAATAGAAAAAGGTAAAAATATATATAATAGTTTATTTTCAAATCTAATTATCATGTCATAAACAAAAATCATCATTGATTAAGTTCTTTTAGATTTGCTTGGAATTAATTTTCCATCATTCATCCAATTCTCTTAATGGCCAGGCTTTCACATCAACTCCTTTCGATTGATGACAATAATCTGGTTTCAAAACATTTTTTATACCCAATGAGTAGGATTTTAAAAAATTATTATTAATTAGTTTAGATTTTGCTACTTTTAATTTCCATGGTTTATGGTAAATGCAACCTTTCAAAATTTTTCCCCGGTTAGTTACAAATAAATAATATCTCTCGAAAAGAAATTCTTCTAAAGATTTTTTCTCGGCGTAACTGTATTCACTCACACCTTCACATGAGCCCTCCAAACCAAAATCACCAATTAATCTTCTTGACTTCCAGTAGTAAAACTGACCTTTCCCCCTTACATAACCTCTTGAATATCTGTAGGGCAGGTGATAAAAGTTCGAAGCAAAAATTCTTGTGATCATACTTTGAGCATCAAGAGTAAGAAAAAAAACACCCTTTGTTTTCCTGCTTTTTACATATGTACGTATGTTAAACTCTGGAAAGTTAGAAATAAATGAAATACTTGGGCCCCATCTTGGTCTAACATTTTTCATCATGAATGGAATAACACCCACGAAAGCATTATTTTGATACAAGTCTAGTTCTAATCCTTCTGGAATATATTTTCCCAAAATATTCTTATTTACTATCCAATGCATAAAACTAAGATTTTCCCAGTTTTGAAGAAGAAGGTGTTTGTTTTTATGCATGTCCTTATCAGTAAGTTATACAACAGGACTGAAAAATAACTGCTGACGAATTAAATCTATTATTTCAATTTTCACCAATATCTTTTGGCCAACTTTAAAATCAATTAAACCGGACTTGCTAAACATTGTTAACATATTATCATCAAAATCATATTCTTCAAGAGGTAAGCTGTTTTTTAATATTATTCCATCAACTCCTGTAGTATTTTCATTAACAATTATTCGAGATCTTTGGATTTTGATTATATAACCAGTTAGAGTCTGTTTTTTTTTATTCTCTAAAACCTTCAAACCCCTTAATGTGTTATAATCTCTTTCAGCATTTTGTGACCTTAATTCGCCCTCATTACAATTTTGGATAATTTCAAAAATTGTTTTATCATTCTTAAATGTTCCTTTTATGATCCTATGAACTATTAAATCAGCGTATCTCCTAATTGGGCTTGTAAAATGTGTATACTCACTAAAACCTAAACCGTAATGACCTAATCTTTTTGTTGAATAATTAGCTTTCTGCATCTTCCTGACGATCAAGGAACTCAGTACTATTCTTTTCTCTTCTTCAAAGCAATTTAAAAATTTATTTATCTCTCTTGCTTTGATGCTTGAATATGAGGATTCGTGATTATTTTTTTCTAAGTTCATTAAACCCTCAAGATACATTTCACTTTTTATAGATGGCATCTCATGATTCCTAAATAGACCAAATTGGTTTAAATCATTATTGATAGAATTGACTTTTACTGCAGCAAGTTTATTTGCTAGTAACATGCATTCTTCTACCATCATTCTTGATTTAAAACTCCTGATTTTAAAATCATTTTCTTTAACTGAATTCTTATCATATTTTAACGTTATTTCGTTGCTACTCAATTCAAAACCATCTTTCTTTAATCTTTTAAATTTTAACTTTTCAGCTACTTCCTTAAGAATTTCCATACTATTTTGGAATTTATCCTTTTTAATTCCTTTAATAATTTTTTCAACTTCACCATAAGTAAATTTTCTTTGATTGATTATGACAGTTTCAATAAATCTATATTCTTTTATTTTTACATTTTCATCGAGTACTATTTTAATTGTATAGGCTAGTCGCTTTTTATTTGGAACTAATGAACAGATATTTGTTGATAAAATTTTTGGAATCATATGCGTTGTTTTTTCATCGAAATAATAACTATTTCCTCGTTTTTGTGCACTCAAGTCAATACTGTCATTTTCTTGTATAAAAACAGAAACATCAGCTATATGGACATATAATTCAGTACAACTGCCATCACGAATAATTGAAATTGCATCGTCAAAATCTTTTGCATCTTTTGGATCTATCGAAAATGTTTGAAGATGACTAAGGTCAATCCTTTTTTTTATATTTTCATTTAAAATATTTTTATAGTTGTAACATAGATTCGAAGGTAAATTTTTATAATTAAACTTATTTATGCCATATCTGTTCACACAAAAAAAGTAATCAGATTTAGGATGATTTGAATTGAATTTCAGTTTGATTATTTCTGCATATGCCGAAGTATGATTTTCTCTCCAGTCGATTATCTTTATTTGAAATATATCGCCATCTACAACATCATTTTTTATATTTTTGATAATTATTTTTTTTGACTGAAACGGATATAATGATGCAAGAATTTGTTTCTTATTCCTGTAAAGCTTAGCATAAAATTTATTGGAATCTCTACGGATTACTTTCACTACTTTTACAGATGGATAATTCCATAATGATTTATGTGAAACAGATACTTTTACTCTGTCACCGTTCAAGGCACCATTCAAATAATTTCGTTTCAAGTGATATGTTTCATTACTTTGTTCATTAACTATATAGCCTTTGCCCTGATTTAAAATTTTTAATGAAGCATGAAAATACTCATGGTGGTTATTCATGTTCATTGATTCAAATCTTGACAAATTGGACAAATATAAATTCTTCTAGAGGCGTTAATTAGTTTGACAATTTTTTTGCTGCATCTGAAGCAAGGAAGTCCCTCCCTTGAAAAAACCATATGTTTTATTTTTTTAAAATTATTGATATTCCCAAACTCATTATTAAAATAATCGTAATCAATGGTTTTACCTTTTTGCTTATATGCTCTTATACTTGTATTTTTAATAGATGATGCAAGATTATGCATCTGCTTATCATTTAGTTCTGAAGGTTTTTTTGTGTGAACTAGTCCTGAAAAGAACAGGATTTCACTTCTTAGGTAATTTCCAATTCCTGAAATAATTGACTGATCTAAAAGTACTGATCCCAGTTGTCTATTACGTACTTTTTCCCTATTTAGTCTTGAGATTATAACAGTTTGATTAGTCGTTTTATGCAAAATATCTGGACCAATTTTTCCTAGATATGGGTGGTTGATTTCATTTTTTGTATTGTAAATAGAAATATCTGTCGCAGACCATAATCGCACTGCTTTTTTTTCGGTTATAAACTCTATTCTAAGCTGTCTATTATTTTTTACGATTGTTTTTGGCCTATTAAATGTCCATTTTCCATATAATTGATTGTGAGATATGATGCTTATACCACCTTGGATTCTAATTATAATGGCCTTTCCAAGCGAAAACACATCAGTGATAAGTATTTCCTTTAATCTTGTTAATGGTGCCAAAGATTCATGCTGAAACCTGAAACTTAAAATTTCTTTTTTTTTCAATGACTTTCTTATGTTGTCAGCCATTCTGTGTGTTTCAGGTCCTTCAGGCATGATTTAGTGTGTATCCTATTTCTTAATCGATTATGTTTTAATAATAAATACTTGTAAAACTATTTTTATCTTGATTATGCAAAACTTTACAAAGAGTGAACTTTAAACTCCTTATTTCACAAAAAAAAAATTACTTGTATTAGCTAAACTCATTTATCTTAACAATTTTAAGGAAATTATAAATAAACACACATGTAATTAAAAACAATTTCATTTGTAATCACTAAATCATTTGATTTTAGTATTGTAAGATATTTATATTTCCGTTAAAGTGAGCGTTATGAGCGTTATCAATAACGTGAAAATAATAATTAATCAATTATATACAAAACTCATTATAATAAAATATCAATAACTGAAATTGTATGTTGGGATTATAAACTTAGAAATCGTATTAATGAAAAAAACAACTACTGTTTACTCAAATGGCAAAAGTTATGAAAACAATGCTCAAAATTTACTGAATAGTTTGATGCAAAAGAAAATTGTGTTTAATAATCAAGTTAAGAGGAGACACACTCGCTACTATTTAATAACAATATAATAAATGGAGTTAAAATATGAAAGGACATCACAAGTATAGCAATTACAATCGAACAAGCACGAAAGTTTCAAATTACAATATGGATTTTCTAGAAAAATTTGAGCAACTTTTAACAATTATCATTGCACCTTTACTTGTTGTGAAAGTGATCATGGTAGTCTTACAAATACTATAAAATCTAATGTAAATGAAATTGATAATTATTACTCTGATAGTTAGTGCTATTGCTCCTGCTATCCTGTACGGTAATTCAAACGGTCCTCCTTCGGGATATGCCAGTAATGCACCAAGTTACAATAACTGTACGAACTGTCATAGCGGTTCAGCTAACTCTGGAGATGGTGAAATCCTATTTACGGGTTTACCTGACTACTATACTCCAGGGGTTTCTTACACTATTGGAGTAACTGTTACAGGTGCCAATAGCAGAGGCTTTGGTTACCAGGCTGCAGCACAAATTGGTGATGTCCCAGCAGGTGACTTTAGTCTAATTCCAAATTCATCTGGTTCAGAATTAAATGGTGATTTCATACAACAAAATACAAGATTAGAAAATGGTAGCTGGACTTTTGAATGGACAGCACCAGCAAATACCACTGAGAATATTGTATTTAGTGCATCAGGGTTAGCTACTGGCGGCTCTACAGGTACAAGTGGCGATGAAGTTTATACTACACAAATTGAAGTACCTGCTCAAAGTGTTTCCGTAAATAATAACATAAAAATTTCAGCTTTAAACATTCAAAGCAGCTTTCCTAATCCTTTCAATTCAAGGGTGACAATCAGATTCTATTTGCCAATAGATCAGAGCGTGGTTGTCAAAATTTATAATTTAAATGGTCAAAACATAAAAAACCTATTTAGTGGTGATCTAGTTGATGGAAACCATAATATTGTTTGGGATGCTACGAATGACCAAGGACAAGAGGTTCCCTCTGGAGTTTATTATTATACAATTGAATCAGATGGACTCAAACAAGTTAGATCAATAACTTTTGTCAAGTAAATGAGAACATTTATAACTAGAGTCCTAGTTGAAAAATAAAAATATCATTGATTTTCAAGATATTGTACAATTAAAAATTGTGCAAAGACCTTCAAAGGTAATTAGATCACCCTATGTCGCTGATGCGATTGATAAAAATGGCAAAACACATTTAGTTCACACTCCTGCATTAAATCTAGCTGATCAGTGTATTACGGATTCCCAAATTTTTGCCACACCTACTAAAAATATAAATTCAAAAACAAATTTTACTGCACAATCTGTAATGTTACATGATAATGGATATGGTGAAACTATAATAGGAGCAAATCCCTACACAGCTGAATTAATTGTAAAAAAGATAATCCAAAAAAAACTTTGGAACCCCTACCCTAAATATAAGATATGCGAAAAGAAGCCCAGACATATAGATTACCTTGGTGACATCTATTTAAAGGCCGAAGATAAATATATTATAATGGAGATAAAAAACGTTATCTGTGCCACATATAATCCAAAATTAAGAAAAGCAGATAGAAAATATGTTTACCTAGACTACAATCAACCTTACCATCGGTCTGGTATATATCCCAATGGAGAAAAAACCCAGAAGTATAATGGTGAATCAGTTGTATCTAAAAGATCCATTCGCCAACTTGATCAAATGATAAAAAATAAACATAAGTATCATTTTATATTAGTTTTTCTAGTTAACAGAGACGATTGCTCTCTTTTTAAACCAAACTGGCAGAGAGACTCAATCTACTCTAAGAAACTTGTAGAGGCTGTGAATAATAATATTGATGCCCATGCTTTAAAAGTAGGTTGGGAAAGTTCAAGCTGTCATTTCATGGGGGAACTGGATATTGATTTGAATATTTGGTAAATTATAAGGATAAAATTTTTTTATTGATTTCATTCATTTAAAATCTCTGAAATTCACTCAACCTAATTTTAGAGAAAATAAATCATTCTACTTACACAAAAGTACCCTCGTTGAATTTTTATTTTTTTCACTTTGGTTTCTCTGTTTGGAATAATCACCATGGATAACCAGTGATATTTTAGTGTACTTTCTCATTGATATATTTTCAGTCAATCTGTTAACCTAAATACTGTTTCTAGATAAAAACCCAGGATAAATTGATTAATAGTATAATTACTGTTGAGATAACACTTATTTTATGAAGAAGTTTAAACTTTCTTTGATCATTGTTATCTTTGGCATTATTTGTGGCTGGAATTATTAGATAACATGTTAGCGACAATATAATGGTTAGCGTGCTGAGTATTGATTTAGTGAAAAAATTTTCGTGATTCATAAATCCTATTACTAATGAGAAAAAACCTAGAAGTAAAATAAACAGAAAAAACTTGGGGAAAATTGCACGCAATAAATTACGAGTATGGCTCTGGTCCAAATTTTTAAAGACACTTGGTGCAATTACAGTTGTTTGTAAAAAAATAATACCGCATATCATACCAGAAATAATTGTATGCAAATCTGCAAGCATTGTAGACATTAAGCATAATCAAAATACAATCCAAAATGAATAGAGTTTTAATTAAGTTTAATATGATATTGGTTTCTTTTGATTATTTCTTTTTAATTCAAAATCAGGTGCATAAAAAATAAAGGAATCAATTTTATCCCTGTAAGTAAAGTGGCCGGTCCAATTTGAACTATGTCTTTCTTGGAAAAATTTTAGGGATGAGATAAAACGTTTATGGTTAAAAACATAATGTAAACTACCCTGAATTTGAAAACCATCTATAATAGTCTCAGCAAAATTTACATAATGAGAAAAACTACAAATATCTTT
>MDTD01120257.1_pt1 | contig 12329 bp, 10 predicted proteins | sample 811221 | NCBI WGS metagenome assembly MDTD01 (sample SAMN05326646, study PRJNA326480) | marine metagenome | isolation source: seawater | place: Pacific Ocean: South West | collected 2011 | reverse complement strand
ATTTTTTTGTGTTGCTTTATGTATCCACATTCTAACATTCATTGCAGGAGCTAATAAAATATCTTTATTCGATGCCAAAATTACTGTTGTTGCCAAGTCCTCAGCTTTTCCAATACACAATTTAGCAATAAAGTTAGCTGTTGTTGGCATTACAATAATTAAATCTGCCCATCTAGATAAAGATATATGATCTATTTCTGCTTCTGAATTTTTATCAAAAATATCTTCAAAGGTTTTATTCTTAGTAAGTGTTGTCACAGATAGAGAAGTTACAAATTCTTTACCACTTTTTGTTAAAATTGCCTTAACATCATTTTTATTTTTTTTTAACAACCTAATTAAATCTAAAGATTTATAAGCAGCAATACCTCCACCAATAATGATAAGTATTTTCTTATTTTTTATAGTCATGATTAATTAAAATACTAATAAAAAGACAATTACAATACCAAAAAAACTAATTACTATATTATTTCTGAAGTTTTTAAGTTTCATTTGCTCAATTTCTAAATTCTTATTAGTACCTAATGCCAAATTTAATTTGCCTTCTGACATTAATTTAAGCGCGTAGTCAGCTCTATCCATTAATTTCGGTAAATCAGGGATCCTTTTTAATATTTCAGAAGAAGTATTAAAGGCAGTACTGATTGTAGATTGAGGGCTTTTGATGTTTTTAAGCCAGTCTTCCAAAACTGGTTTTGATACTTCCCAAATGTTTGTTTCAGGATAAAGTTTTCTTGCTACTCCCTCTACAACTACCATCGTTTTTTGTAATAACAGTAAAGGTGGTTGAGTAGCCATATTAAATTTTTCAGTTATTTCAAAAAGTTGAGCGAGTAAATTTCCTCCAGAAATATCTTTAATTGATTGACCAAATATTGGTTCTCCGACGGATCTTAATGCTTGCGCAAATTCTTCCCTGGAAGCATTCTGAGGCACTAAACCAGCCTGGAAATGAACTTCAGCTACTTTAACATAATCTCTTTGGATAAAACCGTATAATATTTCTGCTAGAAATTTTCTATTATTTTTGTCTAGACGGCCCATTATTCCAAAATCTACTGGAATGATATTCCCTTTACTATCAACAAATAAATTTCCTTGATGCATGTCGCCGTGGAAAAAACCATCTCGTACTGCTTGTTTTAAAAAAAATTGTATTAAATTTTCTGCAAGTTTTTTTAAGTCAACACCGTGTTCCTTTAAACTTTGATGTTCTCTAATAGAAACACCTTCAACTTTATCTAATGTTAAAATCTTTTTAGAAGTATAGTTCCAATAGATTTTTGGAACATTGAACCCCTTATCATTAACAGTATTTTCGTAAAGTTCGTTAGCCGCCGCTGCTTCAAATCTTAGATCCATTTCAATATTAGTTATTTCTCTTAGCAGATGGACTACTTCGACTAATTTAAGTCTTTTTGCTTTTGAAAAAGTATTTTCTACAATGAAAGCAAAAAGCATTAAAGCATCTAATTCTTCATTAAATAATTTTTCGATTTCAGGTCTTAATATTTTAATTGCTACTTCTTTTTCTTGATTATTAATATCTATTTTAGCTAGGTGTACTTGAGCAATAGATGCGGCTGCAATTGGTTCACTAATTTCTCTTATATCTCTATAAAAGTTTTCTCCTATTTCTTTTTTAATAATCTTTTTAGCGTCATATAAATCAAAAGCAGGAACTTTATCTTGAAGCTTCTCAAGGCTTTTCGCTAATTCTTCGCCTATTATATCTGGTCTAGTAGCAAGAAATTGGCCTAATTTGATAAATGTAGTTCCCATCCCTTGCAAAGCAATACAAAGTTTTTCCCCTGGCTTTTTTTGTTTGTTCATTGTTATTGAATTCGAGCCAATAGAAATCAAACTAAAAAAAATATTTATCGTTGCTGGTAAAGTATGAATTTCGTTTATGGTATCGATTGCACCAGATGTTGATAATTTTCTACCTATTTGAAATAATTTAAAGACTCTTTTCAACATTTAAATTTTCCATCCTGAATGAATGGCCGATATACCATTAGAAAGATTTCTAAATTCAACATTAGAAAAACCATTTTTTATCATTAAAGAGGCAAGTTGCTTTTGATCATAAAATTTTTCAATGCTATTAATCAAATATTCGTAAGGCTTATCTGATCCAACTATTAATTTTCCTAGATATGGTATAGTTTTTGAATACTGTCTATATATAAAATTTAACATTTCATTATCAATTTTAGAAAATTCTAAGCACATAAACCGACCGCCTGGTTTGAGTACTCTTAGAGACTCTTTTAAAGTGTTATTAATATTAGTAACGTTTCTTATTCCAAAACTTATAGAGTAATAGTCAAAAGTGTTATCTGCAATTGGTATTTTCTCAGCAGTACTATTTATCCATTTTATATTTTTAAGACTTTTTAATTTATTCTTACCTTCTTTTAACATTAGTGAGTTAGGCTCAATACATGTGATATCAGCTGAATTGTATAATTTTTCCAAAAACAATTTAGCTATATCACCTGTGCCAGACGCCACATCGATAAGTTTCGAATTAGGCTGTGGATTCATCCAATTAATAAACTTTTGTTTCCAAACTCGGTGTATACCAAACGACATAATATCATTCATCAAGTCATACTTTTTATACACTTCCGAAAATACAGAATTGACTAATTTATTTTTATCCTCAATAGTACTTTTCATAACTGAATTATATGCCAGAATTACCAGAAGTTGAAGTTGTTAAAAGGTCCTTAGAGAAAAAGATCTTAAATTTGATAATTAAAAAGGTAAAAATCATTGACGGTAATTTAAGGTATAAGCTAAATAGAGAAGAAATTACAAAATTGACAGGAAAAAAATTATTAAGAATTAAAAGAAGATCTAAATTTTTAGTTTTTAAAATTGGGAATAATTTATCTATGATTGTCCATCTAGGGATGACAGGTAAATTTTTTTTTATAAATAAACAAAATAAAAAATTTAAAACAAGCTTTTACTATAATCTTGATGAAAAAAAAGATTTAAAGCACGATAGAGTAATTTTTTTTTTTCAAAATGGACAAAAATTAATTTATAATGATGTTAGAAAATTTGGATTTATTAAGTGTTATATTAACAATGCTTTTGAGAAAAATACTCATTTTAAAAATCTAGGACCTGAACCTCTCAGCAAACAATTTAATAAAAAATATTTAAAGAATTACATTTCTGGCAGAAGAAGAGTAGTCAAAAGTATTTTAATGGATCAAAAATGCGTTTCAGGATTAGGAAATATATATGTCAATGAGATTCTTTTTAAAAGTGCCATTAAGCCCCTAAGACAAGTGTCAAAATTAAAAAATTATGAAATAAATAAAATTATTTTAAATACAAAAAAGATATTAAAAAAATCTATAAAATTTGGCGGATCATCGATAAAAGATTTTTCTAGCACCGATGGAAAAAAGGGTCAGTTTCAGCAAAAATTTAAGGTATATAACAAAAAAGGAGAGATTTGTTCTAATATAGATTGTAATAAGACTATAATCAGAACAATAGTATCAAATCGCTCTTCTTTTTTTTGCCCCAAGTGTCAAAAATAATAAAGTTGACCATGATATTGTCGACATATATACAATCTAAAAAAAATGCCGAACACTAAATCAGCTGTTAGAAGAGTAAGAAGGGTGAAAATACAGACCCGAGTCAATAAAATAAGAAAAAGCAAATATAAAAATGCTCTTAAAAAGATGGAATTGATATTAAAATCAAAAGATAAAGCGAAAGCTAAGAAATATTTTTCAGAATTTCAATCAATTCTAATGCAGGTTGCCAAATCTGGCGTAATAAACAAAAAAACGGCTTCTAGAAAAATTTCAAAAATTTCTAAAAAAATTTAATTTAATTTAAATATCAATTTTAAGTTGATTGAATTTAAATTAAAACAACATTTAGTAATTAGAATCAAAATATAGTTTCTTTTCAAAGTTGTATTAAATTTCTATCACTGCGTTCATTATACAACTAAATTATTTTTATTTTTAATTACAACCTGCGCGTAGTTGCAAAATATTCCATACTAGAGTTTATAGGATTCTCTTAAGAAATAATTACATGGACAAAATAATTAAAAAACAAAACGTTTATACTTCAGAAGAAGAAAAAACGTTGGAATGGAACGATATTCAAAACGCTTTTAAAAAGAATTTTGGAAATGAAGTTTATAATAGTTGGTTACAAAAAATTTCACTAGTAAAAGAATATAACGATTATTTAATATTAGGCGTACCGACTCGTTTTTTTAGAGATTGGATTGTATCAAGATATTTAGACAAAATATTAGAATTAGTTAAAGGATTTAAACTTAGTTTAAATCGTATAGAATTTAAGATTATTGAAGAAAATAAGCAAAATCAGGAATTTATTAAGATAGATGAATTAAATAAGGTCACTGAAATTAAGGATTCGATATTAAATTACAATAGACTCAACCCAAATCTCAGCTTCGATACTTTTGTTGAAGGAAAAAGTAATGATATCGCGTTATCATATTCAAAAAAAGTATGTGATGATACCGCAAGATACAATCCATTGTACATTTGTGCTGGTGTAGGATTAGGAAAAACACACCTATTAAACGCAATAGGTTTGAAACTTCAGGCTGATAATAATGTGATGTTTATTTCAGCTGAAAGATTTATGTATCACTTTATTAAATCAGTTAAAAAAAACGACATGGTTAATTTTAAGGATTTTTTCAGAAAATCGTCAATTTTTATCATTGATGATATCCAATTCATTAGCGGAAAAGAGAGTTTACAAGAGGAGTTTTTCCATACTTTTAATAGTCTTATGGATAAAGGTTCGCAGATAATTATTTCGTCAGATAGATCACCAATGAAATTGGATAGAGTTCAAGAAAGAATAAAATCAAGGTTAGCCGGTGGTCTAGTAGTAGACATTGAATCACCCGACTTAGATTTAAAGATAAAAATCATTAAAAAAAAGATCCAAGAAATTCAAAGTCAATTCAAAGAAAATATAAAACTTAGCGAGGAGGTTTTAAATTATATAGCAAATGAAAGTAAAACAAACATTCGTGAGCTTATTGGAATTCTTAATAGAGTAATTGCTTTTAGCCGAGTCCACAATAAAGAACTAACTATTAACGACTGTAAGAACATTTTAAAAGATGTATTTAATCAAATAAGAGTAATAACAGTAGATAAAATACAAAATGTTGTCTCAAATTATTTTAACATAGCCCTTTCGGAAATGTTATCGCAAAGAAGATCTAGACCATTAGCAAGACCAAGGCAGATAGCAATGTATTTAGCTAAGAAACTTACCTCAAGGTCATTACCGGAGATAGGCAGAAGATTTGCAAATCGCGATCACACAACTGTTATTCATGCTGTAAAGACCATTACGCGACTATCTGAACAAGATGATGAAATGAAAAAAAATATTAATCAGATAAAGAGTCTGTTGCTAGATCAGTAAATAAATGCAATTTGTTGTAAAAAGAGATATCTTATTAAAATCTTTAAACTTTGTGCAAGGAGTAGTGGAGAAAAAAAATACTCTTCCAATTTTATCAAACGTTTTATTGCAACTTAAAGATAGAAAATTATCAATTATCGCGACTGATTTAGATATAATATTTTACGATGAGATAGATGAGGTTAAAGTAATAAATGAAGGTAGCACTACTACTTCTGCAGCTATATTATATGATATCTTAAGAAAGATATCTGCAAATTCAGATTTAAATTTTGATCTCAAAACAGAAAATAAACTGAGTCTCAAAAGTGATAACTCCGATTTTAACTTGTTATGTTTGCCCACAAATAATTTTCCCACATTTACAGATGAATTTACTAGTAAAGAAATAGTTTTAAATAATTCTAGATTTTTGAAACTCTTGAATAAAACCAAAATTTCAATTTCTAATGACGATACTAGGCATTATTTAAACGGCGTTTTTCTACATGTAACAGAAGCCAATGGAAGAAATTTTATTACTGGAGTGGCTACTGATAGCCATAGATTATCCTCTAGTAGTTTAGAGGTAGATAATATTAATGATTTTTCATCGCTTATATTGCCAAGAAAAACTGTGTTTCAACTTTGTACATTGTTGACAGATACCTCCGAACAATTATCAATTCAGACGAGCGAAAATAGAATAAAGTTTTCGCTTGGTAAAATTAAACTAATTTCTAAAGTAATTGATGGAAAATTTCCTGATTATAAAAAAGTGGTACCAATAGGTAATCAAAAAAAACTTGTAGTAGCGTCAAAAGATTTTATTAAATCAATCGAAAGAGTAGCCAGTGTCTCTTTAGATGGTAAAGAGGGAGTTAAGTTGACTTTAGGTAAAGATAATATTCAATTATCAGTAAATAGCGCTAATTCAGGTGAAGGAAATGAAGTGATAAAAGCAGAATTTAATTCTGATAACTTAAATATAAGTTTTAACTCAAAATATTTAATAGATATTGCCTCTGAAATTGAAGATAAAAATCTTAAAATGAACTTAAAAGATTCTGTATCTCCTGTTTTAATAGAAGACTTGTCGGATATAAATAGTTATTATGTAATAATGCCGATGAAAATCTAAAATTTAAATCTTTAGAAAAATTATTTATTTTAGCGTTAAAACTGTTGGTATAGAATGTTTTTAGGTCATGAATTACATAGGTCATTTTATATTAACTAAAAAAAATGATATATTTTTGGATCCTGAATAAAATATAATGTCAAAAAATTCTGAATTAAATAAAAACCGATCTTATGGTGCGGACTCTATCAAAGTCCTTAAAGGGCTAGACGCAGTAAGAAAAAGACCAGGAATGTACATAGGTGATACTGATGATGGTTCGGGATTGCATCATATGGTCTTTGAAGTTATGGATAACTCTATAGACGAGGCTTTAGCAGGGTATTGTAAGAATATAATCGTAACAATTAACTCAGACAGTACAGTTTCGATAGAGGATGATGGAAGAGGTATACCCGTAGACATCCACAAAGGCGAGAAAGTTTCCGCAGCTGAAGTAATAATGACTCAGTTACATGCAGGGGGGAAATTTGACCATGACTCATATAAAGTTTCAGGAGGTCTACACGGTGTTGGGGTATCTGTAGTGAACGCGCTTTCAGAAAAATTAGAACTTAATATATTCCGAGATGGAGTTGAATATGAAATAAAATTCAAGAATGGAAATTCTATAAAGCCATTAAAAAAAATAGGAAAAACAAAAAAAAAAGGTACTAAGATTACTTTTTTACCGTCAAAAGAGATATTTTCCTCAGTCAAATTTAGCTCATCTGTGCTTGAAAAAAGAATTAGAGAGCTCGCTTTTTTAAATAAAGGAGTTTCTATATCATTAATAGACTGTAGTACAAAAAAAGAGAGGGAGTTTAATCATAAATATGATGGCGGAATTACTGAGTTTGTAAAATTTATAAATAATAAAAAACCAACTTTAAAAAACAAAAATGAAAAAGAAATTTTTAAGAAACCAGTTTATGTAACGGCAACTAAAAACAATGTAGTAGTAGAGTGTTCTTTTGAGTGGAACGCTGGTTATTCGGAGGAAGTACTTCCGTTCACGAATAATATTCCTCAAAAAGATGGGGGAACTCATTTGTTAGGATTTAGAAGTGCCTTAACAAGAGTTATTAATAAATATGGTAATGACAGAAATAACAAAAAAAATAAAATAAATTTATCTGGAGAAGACATTAAAGAAGGTCTTACAGCTGTATTGTCAATAAAAATGCCAGATCCCAAATTTTCATCGCAAACTAAAGATAAACTTGTTTCTTCAGAAATAAGAAATATTGTTGAGCATATAATAAGTGAAAAAGTTTCAACTTGGTTCGATCAAAATCCTTCTATTGCAAAAACAGTTCTCGAAAAAATTGTTCAAGCAGCAATGGCAAGAGATGTAGCAAGAAAAGCAAGAGACAGTGTGAGACGCAAAGGAACTTTTGAGCTTTCAGGTTTGCCAGGTAAACTTGCAGATTGTCAAATTCAAAAAAGAGAGGGAACAGAATTATTTATTGTTGAAGGAGACTCAGCAGGTGGCTCCGCTAAACAAGGCCGAGTTAGAGAATACCAAGCAGTGTTACCCTTAAGAGGAAAAATCTTGAACACTTTCGTAAATGGAAAAAAAAACGGCGAAGACCAATCTACAAAAGCGTTATCAAAAATGATGTCTTCAAGCGAAATCGTTACTTTAATTAATGCTTTAGGCACTGGTTCTAAAGACTTTAATATTGATAATCTTCGATATGATAAAATAGTAATTATGACAGATGCTGATGTAGACGGCTCACACATTAGAACATTGTTACTTACTTTTTTTAACAATGCTCCTTTTAATCAATTGATAGAAAATGGACATGTTTATTTAGCTCAACCACCTCTATTTAAAGTTACCAAAGCAAATAAAAGTGATTATATAAAAGATGAAAAATCTCTCGAAGACTATATTCTTAAAACATCAAAAATTGATAAAAAGATTCAAAAAAATTCTACGGAATTTAAAAAATTTATACAAAGTCAAAAAGAAAAACTGTCAATACAAAGATTTAAAGGTCTGGGAGAGATGAATCCTGAGGAACTGTGGGAAACTACTTTAAATCCAGATAACAGAACTATGCTAAGGGTTCAGTATTCAAAAGGTACTAAAGATAAATCAAAAGAAGATCAAAAAATGATTGAAATATTGATGGGAGATGAAGTTGCGCCGAGAAAAGATTTCATAACCAACAATGCTTTAGATGTAACCAACTTAGACATTTAATTATATCATGAGTTTATCAACTCTTTTTAGAACAAAAGAGAATCTTAATTTAGACAAAAATACCCTTACAATTCTTAGATATATAGCCATTTTTGGGCAATTTTTAGCTATTAGTGTTGTTTATTTCTACTTAGATTTACCCTTCCCCTTAGCAATAAGTTACTTAGTGATTTTTGTGGGTCTATTAACAAATATTTATTTACAATTTGGAATTAAAATAAATCAACTTAAAGATTTCTATGCATCTATCTTTTTGGTTTATGATCTAATTCAATTAAGCGTTCTATTGTATTTGACTGGCGGTATATTTAATCCTTTTAGTTTTTTACTTATAATCCCAGCAATTGTATCGTCTACATTTTTAAGCATGGGAACAACAATAGTACTCGGTTTTATAACCTCTCTACTTTTATTTCTTATATCGTTTTACCACTTGCCTTTACCCGGAGAAGATATGAATTTATTACATTTTCCGAACTTTTATAAAACAGGTATAATTATTTCAATTTTAATTGGACTTATATTTTTAAGTTATTTTGGAATTAGATTCGCTGGTGAAAAAAAAAAAACAGCTGAGGCTTTAAGCAAGCTACAAGAAGTTATTTATAAAGAGTATGAATTAGAATCTCTAGGCGGTCAAGCTGCTGCTGCTGCACACTCCCTTGGAACACCATTAGCTACAATTACTGTAGTAGCAAAAGAACTAAAAAAGGAAATAGGAAATAATAATGACTTTTCCAAAGATATTGACTTATTAATTAGTCAATCTAAAAGATGTAGCGATATTTTAAAAAGAATTTCCAAAAAACAAATTGAAGAAGATAAATTTTTTAGCTCAGTTAAGCTTGAGGATCTTCTTGAAGAAATTCTAAACTCCTTTAAAGAAACCTCTTCTAAAAATATCGATTTAATATCATTTGATGATAAAAACAAAATTGATATACAAAGATCTCCAGAGATGATTTATGGATTAAGAAATTTCATAGGAAACGCTATAAAATTTTCAAAAAGCAAAGTAAATGTTTTTCTTACAAGTGATGAAAAAGAAATAAAGATAACAATTAATGATGATGGTCCTGGATTTCCAGAAGACATTGTTAAGAGAATTGGAGAGCCATATATTAAATCAAAATCTAAGGAGATTAATCCAAATTCAGGCTTAGGTCTGGGTACTTTTTTAGGGAAAACTTTATTAGAAAGACAAAATGCAAAATTGATCTTCAAGGAAGATAAAAATTTAGGTGGGGCTTCAGTTGTTATAAGTTGGTCTCCAAAGAATATTTTAATTAAGACTTAGGCTCAAATGCGTAAGAAATTATTTTGTAAGCCAGTTTTGCAACTAAAAAATTGTAACAATTGAAATTTTTAATAGGGGCAAGTTCATTTATATCAGCACCCACAATGTTAGAAATTTTACAAACTTTTCTAATAATTGATAACACATCATGCCACATTAATCCTCCAGGTTCCGGGGTTCCTGTGGCGGGCATAATACTTGAGTCAAAACTATCTACGTCAAAAGTTATATAAACTGTTTTACCTCCAAATAAGTTATCTAATTTATTTAAATCCCAATTGTCTTTATCTTTACTCCAAAATATCTCAATTCTATCTCTATTTTTATTATAAAATTCCATTTCAAATTTAGAGAGATTTCTTATACCAAAAGATACTACCTTAACATTTTTAAAATCAAGACATCTTTTTATTGCTGATGCATGAGAAAACTTTTCTCCTTGATACGTTTCCCTTAGATCAGCATGAGCATCAAAATGGAGCAATATCATTTCATTATATTTTTTAATAAAAGGCTTTATAGAACCAGGAGTTAATGAGTGCTCACCGCCTAAAATTAAAGGAAATTTTTTTTTGTCCAATATTTCATTATTTATTTTTGATAATTGATCTAAAGCGTCGCCTATCTTTTTTTTTATATTGAATGGCTTTAGAGTCTTAATCCCAATTTCTTTATATGGTTCTTTATTTAGTTCTTCATCAAATAATTCAACTTGATGAGATGCTTTTATAATTTCCTCAGGTCCTCTTCTTGTTCCACCTCCGTAGCTTACAGTTTTCTCTAATCCAAAAGGTACGACTATTACTTTGGAAAGAGTATTCTCACTAGCATCAACTCCTAAAAAACCTTTTTTCTGGTTTAAGAATTTCATTTAAGAATTAAATAATTTGGAAAAATTTCTTTTTTGCCTCTTCTTCCATTTCTCTCTGTGATAAGCATCACTTGCAATTAGAGGCAAGACACTTGTGGCCTCAGCAAAAACCATTTGCTCCTTTGTAATATCAACTTTACCCCAAGAGCTTGCCTCTTTTAAAGTAGAACTACTGCAAGCACCATCTCTTGTATCTGCAACAGTTATTTGGATAGCATATTTGTGCATATCTACTTTTTTACCTAATAATTCTGCACATACAACTGTGTCTTGAATAAAGTTTTTTGGAACACCTCCTCCAATCATTAATAATCCAGATTGTTTAGATTGAAGTTTTATTTCGGTCAATTCTCTAAATTCTCTTATAGAGTCAATAGTAAGATGTCTGTCAGGATTTTGTTCCTGGTGCATTACGAGACCAAAGCCTGCTGAACTATCAGTGAAAGCAGGACAAAATATTGGCACATCATTATCATACGCAGTCTCAATTAATGAGTTTTTCTTTTTAGAATTATTTTTTAAGTATTTACCCAATTCACTAATAAATTCCCTTGAAGTATATGATTTAGGTTTTAAAGAGTTGGCAATATCACAGATTTTTTGATCACATGCTTGAAGCTCTTCCTCATCAATATAAGTATCATATATCCTATCAATATAATTTTTCCTTAATTCAGTATCATCTTGGAATTGAGAACCTTGATAATGTTTAAAACCTAGAGCTTCAAAAAAATCCATATCTATTATAGAAGCACCGGTGGCAACGATTGCATCTACCATATTATACTTAACTAAATCTGTGTAAAGATTCATACATCCCCCTGCAGATGTAGAACCTGCTAAAGTTAAGAATATTGAGCAATCTTTATCACCAATCATCTCATTATAAATACTCGCTGCTCTGGCAGTATCCCTAGAAGTAAAGGACATCTTTCCCATACTTTCAATAATTTTACGGGCGTCAAATGATTTAATATCAATATGTTCGACTGGATTTTTAAGAAGTGATTTTTTATTATGCCCTAATTTTGGACTGTTTTTATTATTCATTAAGCTACTAAAGAACCAACTTTCTCATCAGACGCATCGTATAGAGACATAATCGGTTTGTCACTTAACTCATGAATTTCATTAGAATAAAAGCCATTGAAATTAGTTCTAAATGTTAAACTGTAAGCACCTAATTGTCCTAGCTCTATATAATCACCTTCTTTTATATTATTTGGTAGAAGAAAAGGTCCTTTCATATAATCTAACCCATCACAAGTCGGACCATAAAAACTAAAAGCCGTTAATTTTTTTGATTGAATTTTTTTATTTGTAATTATTTTTGATGGCAAAATAAAGTTTGGCGCTCCAGCATCAAATAAAGATCCGT
>MDTD01055804.1_pt1 | contig 12330 bp, 14 predicted proteins | sample 811221 | NCBI WGS metagenome assembly MDTD01 (sample SAMN05326646, study PRJNA326480) | marine metagenome | isolation source: seawater | place: Pacific Ocean: South West | collected 2011 | reverse complement strand
GTCGAGGAGGGCGCTGCATTTTTCTATAAAATCTAGAGGATCTTTAGAGAAATAAGGGCAGCGTGTAGAAACCACAAGATCAAAGTTTCCTTCAATCTTCCACGCATCGTCATTTATGTTCCAGTTTCCCAAGGAAAGATCGTAGAATACTTTCTCATTGCACTCTATAAGCTTAGAAAAATCATTGTCTTGAGAAAATCCAAGCAAGGCGACCCTGTTGTACTTTTTTTTAGGCAAAACAGAAAGATATGCAGGAATTAAGTGAGGATCAGACTTTCCCATTACAGCATATCTTTCATAAATGAAAATTTAATATCTTCGATGTTATCTGATAAAAACGCCGACAGTGTTTTAGACATTTCTTTAGAAAGATAGTTCTTGTCCCACTCGCACGCGTGATAGACAATCTCTGTCTTTGGAAAAAGCTTGTATTCTTTAAAAGGAGGGCACACGTTGTAAAAAAGTACATCATCTCTCTTCTTGTACTCTTCTTCATACGTCTCTAGGGCGTATTCATCTGGAGAGAGTGCGAAAACCTCAAATCCTTCATCTCTAAATCTTCTTATTGCGTGAGATGACATTCTCCATGCTGGAGGCCTGATTATCTTTTTAAATGATTTCTCTAATCCAGACCTATTAACGATAGTGTTCATGGCTTCTAATAGTGCACCTGAATTTTCATAACTTAAGCTTTTCATCTCATCGTTATCGGTAATCCCTGGTATTCCGTGGTGATGACCGTGATATCCTATTTCAAAGTTACTTTTCGGGAGACTCCTTATCTCCTCACAAAATTCTGGAAACATATCAAGCTGCAATGGATGCTTTGTTGCTATTTCTTTCTTAACTGTTCTCCAGTAAGAAGTAGGAACAAAAAGAGTAAATTTTATATCAGGAAATTTCTGTATGAGTTCGCGGCACCTTTCTAAGACTTTAGTAGAAGAAAGAGGATGAGGTGAGACATCATCAATTGATATGTTGACTAAATGGTTTGGCATATTATTTCGCAGTATTGGTCAATTGTCTGCTGGATATCTTCAGAGTAGTCTTTTAAGTTAGCTTTATAGGATTCAAGATTCTCTTTCATGTCTAATATTGCACTGTAGAGAGAATCTTGATCTGAGTAGGGTATTCCATGATTTCCTACATATTCTCCTATTGAGCCTCCATCTTCATGATAAATAACTGGAAGTCCTGCAGCTAAGGCTTCTAAAACATGGTTAGCACCGGCCTCTTGCCTGGAAGCAGTAAGGTAAAAATCATTTTTTGGCAGCAGCTTCGAGATTTCTCGATCATCTACGGGTGGAATATATTTTGAACGTTCAAAGCTAAAGCTTTCGGGTACTCTTCCAATATAAGTAAAGTCTAGAATATCTGCCAGGTTTTTGTCAATGTGGCTGTATACATCAAAACCTTTCATAGGATTATTGGACCAGTGGTGAGTTACAGCTTTTAATTTTTCTGTGGATTTAAAATTAATGTCCCGATTTTCATAAAAAATACTTCGAGGTCGATTGGGAATTATGGAATAATTTTTACCTTTAAAGTCAGAATATTCCAGAGCCCACTGGCTTGGAAAAACAACGTGACTTGAATGGGGAATAGTCTGCTTTACAAGATCATAAAGTTCAGGCTTACTATGAGTTCCAAGGTCACCTACTCTGTGAACGATAGGGGTGTTAAACTTTTGCTTGTAATTGTAAAGGTGCTGGTACCATATTCCACTACTATCAGGCCTAGGATCGAAGCATAAAATTACATCAATATTTTCCTGTAGATTAAACACGACACTGTGGCCTAGCGACGTAAGATTTTCGCATATTCCGGAAAGTGTCTTGTTTCCTCCACCCCATGGGCCTACGTGAGGTTTCCTGTTAACATATACAATCATATGCCTAGATTACCGAACGGAATAGCCTGTGTTACATTGCCTCCAGATTTTATAACATTTACTATCCAAAAGTCTATGAGAGCATCTTTTGCTGAGTAAAAACTATCTTCTTGATCTAATAAAATCTTGTCTGCAAATCCTTCGAGAACTGTCATTACACCTGTTTGCTGGTCGTCCAGCTTTAAGTCTTTGTAGGGATTATCCCAGAACGTTTTAGTGGCTTTATCCTCTATTCTTAGAGTAACTTCACCTTCTCTAATTGCACTAACATCAGATATAACAGAATCTTTTCCACTGAGATGGCTAAATTCCAAAATATCATAGTCATCACCAAAAGATTTTAGCTTTCCCGTGATTATTGTACCGTTGCCAAAATAGCTTCTTAAAGTCTGGACTGCGCGGTAAGGCGCTGACTTGCACATGTAAGAAAAATTATGCTGCAGGATCCCTCTTTCAAAATTTACTATGCCAAGATCCCAGCTATCTGAGAATAATGACTCATCCCCAGAATTATTAATATACGTTGAAGCCTGACTTTCTGGGTTCGAAACATTAAGAACAGCTGATTTTGAATACAGCGGCTTTTGGTCTCTTCCGAGATAGGTTCTTATCTGCGCGATTGCGTGATAGTCAAATGATCTACAATCATTTACTACCAGGTACGGACTTGACTTTATGTTTTCTTCTACATATTTTTTCTTAAATTGCTCTAGAGGAAGATAAGGCCACTGCTCTAAGGATCCAACTATTTGATTTCTAGACAAGCACTCTTTTATCATCTCAAGATCAGATACCGGAGTTTCAACAAGCATAGGCTTTCCAAATTCTGCAACCGCTCTATTCACACTCTCTGCGGCCTGTAGACTAACACAGACAACAAAGGCATCACAGTTATCTGAAAGTTCTTCTAGAGTGTCAAATGAGCTTATCTGCTGGTCTTTTGAAAAAGCTTCTCTTGTTTCTTTAGACCTAGAAAAAAATCCTGCAACTTCTAGTTTATTGCTTTTCTTTGCTAAGGGCAAAATGAAGTCTTTTACCCTTTTGCCTGCACCTACTATTCCTAATTTTATAGGCCCAGACTTTGGTAAGTCTGGAATAGGCTTGCTTGAGCTTGTCATATCTATGAAATTAAAATTGCTCATCTATCTTTCCGCTTCTAGTAATTTTAAAAATTTTAATGAAGTATTCTGGTGCTCTTCTGGGGCATTTTTTATTTGATTTTTTGTAACAAAAGAGTAAACAACTCTTATTTTAGGCTCTCCTTGCAGCTTGCAGGCTCCGTGGAGAATAGCAGTATTGAATATGATAACTGAACTGTTGGAATGATTAAATTTAAGTTCTGGAATGCCTGAAATAAGCGACTTATCAAAATTATTTAAACTTCCCCCGTTATAAGTTTGGTCGAAGTGTATATCAGCTTTATGTGAACCTGGTATAACTTTTAGACTAACCTGATCATCTTCAGAAAGCTTAGGATAAAAAATAATCTTATGCGCAGGAGGAAAAAACCCAAGCTTCTTTCCCTCTTTATAGTAAGAATCTCGGTGCCAATCCATATAGCTCATGTCTCCAAAATTACTTTCTGGATAGGCAAGCCTAATTTGAACATGAAATAATTCAAGGTCTTGGTTGGTGACCTTTTTTAGTTTATCATACGAACCCGTCTTTAGCAGAAAACCAAGTATTTCTTCTTCATAATCGACGGCTTGAGGCCTGACATCTTTTGTGCCTCTGTATTTCTGCTCAAGGGTAAATCCGGCCCTTAAATTTTCACTTTTTATCTCCCTGAGTACATCACATATACTTGTGCAGGATTCTTTAAATCGATGCTCTGCAAAACCATTTAAGTGATACAGTTCATCACAGCTTAAATTTTTGTCGTCTAAAACACTCATATCATTCTTTCGTTATCAAAACTTGACCATAGTCTATTTCTTCGTCAGGTATTCGCCGGTCATCAAAAAATATTCTTCTATCCATAATGATCAACTCCTTAGAATCATTTTCTATTTGATCTATAACATTTGAGCAATCAATATCTTTCTCAATCTTGCCTGGAAGGTGATAATCATCAAACAGTATTATTTTATTATACTTGTCTTTAGAAAGTTCCCAATCATCTTTAACAGCCTGGTATGAGTGGTCACCGTCGACATAAATAAAATCATATTTTTCATCGGTACCTCTTAAGAATTCTTGAGAAGTGCCTTTAATAAAATGAATCATTGAAAACCAGTCTTCAGGAAAGGACTGCGAGAGGCCTTGAAGAAAGTCATTGTCTAGATTCGGGTCGATAGTAGTTATCTTTCCTTCTCCAAGCTCCGACATTGCTAAAGCAGCGCACATGCATGAATATCCTCTTCCAAAACCTATTTCAAGATAGGACTTTATTTTGTACTTCTTGATGAGGGAGTAGATTAAAATTCCTCTCTCGTAGTTAGGTCTAAAGAATGCTCCAACCTTATTGTAAAGATCAGACCCCGGTGACCTCTGTTTCTTAGCAGTCAGCTCTCCGATCTGGTCAAAGTCTCCAAGCTTTAGGTCAGATAACTCCACGCCTATTTGCTTTAGTTTTTCAGTAATAAAAATCCTTCTAATATCTCCAGTTCTTTTCGGGATATCTTCTAAATTAGGAGATTTTTTTACATCATCAAAGTTTAAGAAATTTACCACTTAATCACCTTTTTCTATTCTATAGCTGTCGCTATCAAAATGCTGCGTTGAGAACTCAAAAAGAACTGTATCTTCAACAGCTCTCATCTGGTGTACTAAACCAGGAGGTATTTCTTTAACATCTCCCTCTTTTAGTACAATATTAACTTTTTGCTCGGGCTCATCTAGCATATAAAAAGTACAGTCTAGTACACCTTGCTGTATATAAAACGTCTCTGTCTTTAGCTTGTGATAATGCAAACTACACTTTTTTCCTTTTTTAAGAAAAAGTAATTTTCCACAGTACTTTTCGTCGTTGTGGATCCAGAGTTCGTGCCCCCACCCTTTTTGGACTGTTTTAGTCAAATTATTATTAATTTCATATACGTTCATTTTCTTCTTCCTCAGTGATGATCTCAGAAAGCCTCTTTTTAATTTCTTCAGGAGTTACTGTGTGATTTCCAATAAATTTCAAAGAGACAGAAGCAGCAAGGTTCGCATACACTAAAGAATCTTCTAGACTTTTTTTACTTAAATACGCATGGGCGAATCCTGCCAGAAAAACATCCCCGGCTCCACAAACATCAAAAACATTTGTTTGAAATCCGGGTATTTTGACCTCCCTAGATTGTGCACCATCTTTTCCTAAAGTAACAATTAATCTTGCATGCTTGGGTTCTTTTATAATTTTTTCGTATTCTGTTTGATTAACTTTAATAAAGCAATTCTTTTTATCAAAGCAGGATAGGTCATTTTTTTTAGTGTCTATGAAGACGGGTTTTTCTCCGGATTCTTTAATTATAGTATCACATATATCGGGAGGCAAAAATCCTTTACAGTAGTCAGATATGACAATTGCATCAAAGTCACTTAGCTGGAGAGTTTTAACTACATCTTCTGTTAGGGGTGATAATTCAAAGTCATTATCAACTCTTAGCACTTGCGCACTAAATCTCTCATCTATAAAGCGCTCTTTTTTAATTTTTTTATCACATGTAACAAACAAGACGCTACTTCCCAAGGAAGAAAGATTATTTTTGACATTTCCTGCCATTCCTACTTTTACCTCAGTCTTTCTAGGCACAAAAATAGGTACAGGACCCTCCGGGCTTAATCGAGTAGTCTCTCCATAGTGATAAACGTCAGAGCAAGACTCACCTATCAGAGCAATCTTGTATTGCCCTAGTAGTGGAGTATCCCTCAACTCTTTTAAAGATTTTAACTTCACAGATATCTGATCCTACTACATTCTCGGGAATATAATCATCTCCCTTAACGATTACATCAGGTCTTAAAGACTTTACAAGATTATATGGCGTATCTTCTTCAAAGATAATAACTTGATCAACAAATACAAGGGATTCCAAAAGAAATTTTCTATCTTCTTGACAGTTAACAGGCCTATCTTGACCTTTATTTCTTTTTACGCTTTCATCACTGTTTAACCCAACGATAACAGACCCTAACGTCTTACAATACCTGAGTAGCTCTAGATGCCCGCGGTGCAAAATATCAAAACATCCGTTGGTGAAGACGATCTTCATAGAAGGCTCCTAGCTGCCCTTATTATTTCTTTGCAATCATGTTTGTTTCTATCTTCAGTACAGGTCGGGCACTTAATCTTTAATCCGCATGGACCGTGGGTGCTAATGTCAATATTAATATTTTGTGGGTAGGCTACCATTTTTTCGCTCTGGTACCCAGTGAGTATAACTACGCTCTTTGTTTGGAAAGCAGTTGCAGCATGAACAAGACCTCCCTCACAGCTAATAAAAGCTTTTGATTTACCTATTATTCCAGAAGCTTCCCTAAATGTCGTATTACCTCTAAGGTCAATCGCATTATCAAGCTTTGCTGCAGCGATATTTCCTACCTGAACTACAGCTACATCTTTTGATAGTTTATTTACAACTTCTTGGAATTTATCAAACGGGTATGCTCTATTAGGTGTGTAATTGGTTTTGGAAAAAGGCTCTATTGTCACAAATTCTTTAGGTATATTTATTAGAGAATTTTCGACGCTCAATACCTCTTCTTCTGTTAGGAAAATATCACATTTAAGTTCAGGTTTTTGAATACCATAAACTTGGCATGCCTGTTCGATAATATGAAATTCAGTATTGTGGAAAGCTTTTTCAGGAGTGTCTTTCTTGCAGTAATTGGCAGCAGGATTATCTAGCAGCATAGGCAAAAAATAAGAAGCATCTGCAAGACTATCTTGCAAAATATAGGGGTTGTTTTTAAAAACTTCGCACCTTACTACTTCAAATATTCCTGATCTGTTTTTGCAGGGCAAGACTTTTACATCGGGAGCTCTCTGTGAGATCTCTCTTGCCACTGCAGTCCAAGTTAAGTGCCCACCTAGTCCCATCTTAAAATATCCTTAAAAAACTCGACATACATCTCTGAAACCCGGTGGATGTCTATGTCTTTATTTTCTGGGAATGGATTTTCAATACAACTAAAGTCTAAAGGAGGTGGATTATAAAGCTTAAAGGGCTTAAAGTCCCAATCAATATCTTTAATGACGATTGCATTTGGCCCTGCTATCTCTTTCGTTCCACCTGAATTTGCACAAATTATTTGGCATCCGGAGGCTCTTGCATCAACAACCACGTTTGGGCAATGATCCATCAGAGCAAGGTGTAAAAAATATTTAGATCTCTTATAAAGAGAAACTAGTTGTTCCCAGTTCAGCTTACCAACATAAAAAATTCTTTCATGATTAACTTGATAGTCCGGATTATCTCCTGCTATCACCAAGCAGTCGTCTTCACTTGAATTTTCAATGAAATATCTTACATTTTCTGATAGTCTTTTGTGGGGCCTCCAAGAAGATGCACAAGCCCAAACATGTTCAAATTTATTAATCACAGGGTGATCTAGAACTGGAATGTGACTTATCTTTGCTAGGTCTGCGCCATTGTGAATCACGCAAGAGTTCTCTTTTTGACCGAAGTATTTCTCCGAGAGGGTTTTGTTAAAATAAGACTGGAATATCACCCCGTTTGCTCTCTCGTATGTTTCCTTTATTGGCTTATTTAGCTCATTCCAATCCTGCTCAGAGTTGAAATATATTCCGTCAAGTCTTTGTATTAATACCGGGTGTTCACTTACGGATTGAATAAAGGAAAGCTGCAAATCCGCATCTTTGTTGTTGGTCAAAAAGTGACCATTATCGATTAAAGATTGTGCTAATTTTCTGGAAAAACTATTAGGCCCAGAGTTAGATTGAAAATTAACGTTATCAAAGAATATTTTCACTTGACAAAGCCGCGTGCTCTTACTAAGTTAATCGTGGATATCTGCTCTCTTTCACACCAGTTTCTTTCATCAGCAGGTATTGAAGAAGAATCAATATTGTAGAGATAACAAACTTCAGGAACATACTCAAACTTGCGAGACACATGTATTAATGGAAGCATAAGAGCTTGATCATATCCTCTTTTAAACCATTTTCCCTTAATATCTTTAAAGTTCTTTTTATCTATTTCTTTCAAAAGTGAAGATTTAAAAGTCCTTAGATGTGAAGACTTCCAAGGCCAAAAATAAGGATTAACGTTTTGAGGGATAGGCCCAGAGATATTAAGGTTATTAGTGTCCCACCTATGTGCGGTCCACACAACCTCATTGCCTTTTTTATATGAATCTATTAGAATGTCCACGGTGTCTTCATTGCACAGAGAATCATCACCGTCAATAACGGCTATTATCACATCATCTAAGTCCTGGAACTTACTTGATGCATCTATAATATTTCTAAGAGCAAATTTCTTTTCTTTGTTTCTTACTATTTTAAATCTATTATCATCGGCTACTTTTTCGCAGAGTATTCTGTAAGAATCATCAGACGATATATCGTCAATTACAATAGCCTCCCAGCTATTATTTTTCTGGCATTTGATAGAATTTAAAAGCGTGTCAATATTCTTGGCTATGTTAAAGCTAGGAATAACAAATACTACTCTCACTTTAGCCATTCCTCTATTACGGCGGGCAAAGGTCTTCTGCACTTAATGCTTTCTGTCGTATCAGAACCATTCCACTTGGTGTGCCAAATCCATCCACCTAGCTTTTCTTTCATTAGCTCGGCTCGATCTTTTATCATTTCATCGGTAACTTCCGACCAAGCCACATCAAACATCATATTGTTTTCAGGAGTGTCTTCCTTGCTTTCATTATAGAGGGATTTCCAATGTTTTCCCCAATAATCTCTATAAGTTTTAATTTTTCTTTCAAGGTCCCACCAGGAAAAATGATAAACAGGTGGGAAAGCGTCCACAACTTGATTTACCCAGTTCTCGTATGCTTGTTTTGCATCTGGATTAAAATTAACTTGACGTCTTACATTATCTACATCTTGGGTATAGAAATTTCCGCACGGAACAACCTCGAAATTGTCAGACCTAATATAGTCACAGCCATCAGATCCTGGTGCTGAATACACAAATCCTGTCTCGTCAAATTTTCTTAGTTGGGCTGGTATTCCGTGAGTAATGTGCGGCTTATTTCTACTTAAGCGCCATTTCCAGGGATAGATGTCTGCTCTTACTTTTTCTCTTCCGCCCCAAAATTCTATTACTGGTAGAGCGATTAGATCTGCATTGTTAGGAAACTTTTTACATATCTCTCTAATCTTTTCATAATCATCTTCGTGAACTACTTCATCACAATCTTGTTGCCAGCAAAATTCACTAGTGCAGAGAGATCTGGCCAAAGCTTTTTGAAGACCGTCAAATACTGCAAATCTTTCATGGGTCCAATCTCTAACTTCTTGATGAACAACAAGCTTTTCCTCATTCTTAGCCCATTCTTCAAGATGCTCCCATGTCCCATCTTTTGATCCACCATCTACGACAACTACTTCATCGCAAAATCCAAGAAGAGATTTAATGCACTCTTTCCACGGATAGTTTTGCTCGATGCAGTCCTTAGTTGTTGTATACCCACTAACAGTAGCTTTAAAATTCATATCAGCCTTGATTCCATTCCAAAATCTATCTCTTGCAGCATAAAGGTATGCTTCTGTATCTTCCATATCATCAGTGTCAAACCAAAGTTCATCTTTATGTTGGACATTTTCATTCAGGTGTAAATCACATCCTAATAGCTTAGCTTCAATAACCATTCTTGGACATGTGTCACCGCCTAAAGGCAAGAAAACCAACCCTTTAGACTGGGCTAATTTTTCTAAGACTTCTTCGTACTTTAGACCCCAGAGAATATCATACTCATGCCCATTCTCTTCGCACCATTCTTTCGCTTCATCTAATCCTTTTATCCAGGATGTTGAACCCAGAATGGCCCACTTACTTTTTTCAAAGTCTTTATATTTTTCTCTAAGCATCTTAACAGTATTAAAGAAGTCATCATCAAAAACAGAACTTAGTACGGTATTGTGCCCCTCTTTTAAGAAAGGAAAGGTTTTGTGATAATGATCCATCTGTTCTTCGGACATCCACCACATCGATCTAGAACCATGATAAAAAGCTGATATCATCTTTCCGTGAATGTCTTCTTTACAGTCACATTCGGAGCCTGTAGCTACTTTATGCTTTTCAGGTGATCTAAACTTGCAGTACTTGTAGTCATACTCTAAAACTGAATAAAAGACATTAGAGACAATAGTGGGTATTAGCTTCGCATCCATTCCAGCGAAATTACCAAAAATCCAAAACTTCTTATGCCCTTGCTCTAGAGTCTTCATTGTGACATCTTTAGATCTAAGCTTGAAAACTTCGAAAGGTGATGCATCGATTAGGGCTTGAGTTGTGAGCTCGGCGCCGCCTGCATAATCTTCCGCAAACATATCAGAAACAAAAACAATATCACATTCCTCAGGAATCTGCGGTGTTATATCTTTTATCGTGAATGGACTACTATTAAACATGAGACATGACCTCCCAAGTAGATTATAACTTATTTTCTTTTAAATTATAGGATCTCAGAACCGAGGGTAGCTAATTTTGATCTTTCGCCCTTAATAAGCGTGACATGAGCTCCAATGTCATAGTCTTTAAACTTCTCTATAGTGTAACTGAGTCCATTTGACGTAGAATCCAAATATGTGTTATCAATTTGATCCACATCACCTGTCAAGATGATCTTAGTGTTGTCTCCGACTCTAGTCACGATAGTCTTAAGCTCATGTGTCGTTAGGTTTTGAGCTTCGTCTATGATAATAATAGCGTCAGATATAGATCTTCCTCTAATATAAGTTATAGCTTCTATTTCTATAACTCCGTTTTCAATGTACATATCGAGTGTGTCTTTGTCATCTCCAAAGAGATATCTTAGATTGTCTCTAATAGGTGCTATCCAGGGTGCCATTTTGTCATAAAGATCACCAGGGAGATAACCAATATCTTTTCCTACTGCCTGCACTGGGCGAGAAATAACTACCTTTCTATACTTGGAATTTGAAGAAAGGGTTTGCTCAAGAGCCGCAGATGTAGCCAAAAGAGTTTTTCCTGTTCCGGCTTTGCCAACCAGGGTGACTAATTTTATATCATCATCAAACAGGATATCTAGTGCAAATTTCTGTTCTTTATTTCTGGGAATTAAGCCCCACGAGCTTTTAATATCAGGTATTAGCCTACAAGACTCTTTGTTTTTCAGGTATCTTACGATCGCAGATCCCTGTCCTGAGGTTTCATCTTTAAGAACAAGGAACTCATTTGCATATATCTCGCCCTCTAAGTTCAAATCTTTAAGCTGAATATTTCTATCTGTATAGATCTTGTCGATTAAAGATTGATTTATATTAGCTCTTCTAACTCCTGAGTACAGTCCTTCGCTGGTCGCGACTATTTTATGTTTATGATAGTCCTCGCAGTTTATTCCAATAGCATCGCATTTTACTCTTACATTAATGTCTTTAGTGACTAGAATAACTTCTTCTTCTCTAGTCTCTTGCAAGCACTTAGCCATTGCCATTATATTATTGTCAATGACATCATTATCTAGATCCATAGGGAATGGACATATCATTTTATCAGAGCTAAGTATTGTTAATGTTCCTCCATTCGGGAGAGCTATTCCTTCCTGTAAAGAGCCCTGCTCTCTTAGCTTATCTAGCATTCGGACCGTTCTGCGTGCATTTTTGCCCGCCTCATCTGGTCTTCTTTTGTGCGCATCAAGTTCTTCTAAAACAATTAGAGGAATTACTATATTATTATCTTCAAAAGATACTATGGACTCTGCTTCATAAAGGAGTACGTTAGTATCGAGGACAAAGGTCTTTTTCATGAGAACCTCAAAAATGATTTATGGGTAATTTTCTAAATAGTAAATGCTTTGATGTGCATGAACAAAAAAATGTTGCATGCAGAAAGAAGGATTGTAAAAACTGGATAGACTCCAAAGATGGCCTTAACTGTGTTTTCATAACAGCAAAGGAGGGCCCAAAGACGCTGCAAGAGATCGGTGAAATATTCAGTTTAACAAGAATGAGAATATGCCAAATCGAAAAAACCATAATGGGCAAGCTTGAGTCTTCCCTTCCTAAATAAGTATCTTTCTGCACATTTATTTTGCTAGACAATGGTGGAGCCGGCGGGAATCGAACCCGCGTCCGCAACCTTCAATTGTAGGGATTCATTCACAAGTTTAGCTGATTTTGGCTTCAGCAAGCACATCTCAAAAAAATCACCTACTTTTTAAAGGAGTAGGCAAACCTTATCTCAAGCAACTTTCTGTTTATCGGTTGTTGCCACCTCACGCATCTACTGGTTTTTAAGCAGCGACTGCGAGAATATCAAAATCGTCGTTTGCGATTATTATTTTGT